>Ga0316204_10000753_pt1 | contig 105292 bp, 91 predicted proteins | sample 6monrhotite_MG_2_FD_205661 | JGI IMG/M metagenome (GOLD analysis project Ga0316204, IMG submission 205661) | Microbial mat bacterial communities from mineral coupon in-situ incubated in ocean water Damariscotta River, Maine, United States -... | ecosystem: Environmental > Aquatic > Marine >... | reverse complement strand
CATCTTTGAGGCTCGTTACTTGAGGGGCTATATCATTCATATGACAATGTTAAAGCATCAAAATGATCAATCAACTCGATCCTTCAGGATCAAAAAATAAAATTTATTTAGGCTGAGTAGTTACGTTTGATTTTTATAAATCAACTATGTGAACATAGTTTTATTAATCTCTCATAAGTCTCAAAAAAAATTATGATACTTCATATTTAAACTAATAATCTAAGTTATGTTTATAAATAGATGCATAGGATTAGCCTCTCGTTATTTTTGGAATACCAAAACAAATAAATTTTTTCAAAAACTCACATAGCAGTTTTCTATGCTTAAACAAAAAAATACGTTACACTTAATTAAATAATAGCTATAACAAGGTTTTCTTTAACGAAATGAAAGGACTTCATCAACAATCGAGTCTATTATCAGCGTTATCAAAACATGATTTAGTCCCCACAGAGATGATAGATGAAATCAGCTCTGGTTATATTCAACAAAAAAAACCGATCATTCGCTTTTTAGTCGAAGACAAGCATTATAGCGCCCTTAATATTGCCAAAATATTATCTAAAAGTTTTGGCCACCCACTCGTTGATTTAAAAGATTTCGACACTAGTTTAGTGCCTGATGGCGTTCGCAATGAAAAGTTAATTTTAAAACATCATGCTTTACCACTATTTTTACGTGGCAAAGTGTTGTTTGTTGCAATGTCAGACCCCACCAATCTTGATGCACTTGAAGAAATACAGTTTAACAGTGGTTATATCACCGAATTATTATTAGCTGACGAACACAGTTTACAAGCCTGTATTGAAAAAGTTTTAGAAGATGAAAGCGACGCCCTAGATATTACCGATTTAGACAGCGAAGAGCTCGCTGATATGGATGTTCAAGATGAACGTCCTGATGATGACCATGCCAGTGGCGATAAAGATGACGCCCCAATTGTTGTTTACATTAATAAAATATTGTTAGACGCGATTAAAAAAGGCGCTTCAGATTTACACTTTGAACCTTATGAAAAAAGCTATCGTATTCGTTTTCGTATTGATGGTATTTTAACCGAAGTTGCTACTCCGCCGGTTTCGCTATCAAGTAGAATGTCAGCTCGTCTTAAAGTAATGTCAAAACTTGATATTGCCGAGCGCCGCGTACCACAAGATGGGCGGATAAAACTTGCTTTATCAAAGAAAAAGTCGATCGACTTTCGTGTAAGTACCCTACCGACAATGTGGGGTGAAAAAGTGGTAATGCGTATCTTAGATTCATCTAGCGCCATGCTCGGTATTGACATGCTCGGTTATGAACCTGAGCAAAAAGCTATTTATATGGAAGCATTAGCTCGGCCACAAGGGATGATTTTAGTTACCGGGCCAACAGGTTCAGGAAAAACAGTATCCTTATATACTGGCTTAAATATTTTAAACACAGCTGAACGTAATATATCTACCGCGGAAGATCCGGTTGAAATTAATTTAACAGGAATAAACCAAGTACAAATTAACGTGCGTGCAGGTTTAACTTTTCCAGGCGCGCTGCGTTCATTTTTACGTCAAGATCCCGATATTGTTATGGTGGGTGAAATACGTGACCTTGAAACTGCCGAAATTGCGATAAAAGCAGCGCAAACTGGTCACTTGGTATTATCAACACTGCACACTAATTCGGCCGCTGAAACATTAACCCGTTTATCAAATATGGGCGTTCCTTCTTATAACATTGCGAGTTCGGTTTCTATCATTATTGCGCAACGGCTTGCTCGTCGTTTATGCATGCAATGTAAAGAAGTGGAAGAAATTCCCGTAGAAGAATTAACTCGCCAAGGTTTCCCAACCGATAGCAATGAAAATATTGTGTTATATAAACCTGTCGGTTGTGAACATTGTACTGGTGGCTATAAAGGTCGTGTAGGTATTTATGAAGTAATTAAAATAAGCCAAGAAACCGCAGCTATTATTATGGCCGGTGGTAATTCTTTAGAAATTGCAGCACAGTGTCAAAAAGAAGGTTATAACAACTTACGCCAATCTGGTATTAAAAAAGCCATGTCGGGAATGACTTCGTTAGCAGAAATAAATCGCGTAACCAGTGCGTAATAAATTATTTTTAATATATTAATTATATAAATACTAATAAAAACTTTAAATAGCAATACAGTGAAGTAAGGTAACAATTATGGCAACAGCAACCGCTAGAAAAATACCTAAACCAAAAGAACTTGACGTTTTTACTTGGCAAGGAGTTAACCGTAAAGGAAAAAAAATTAGTGGTGAATTGTCAGCTGGTTCAACAATTGAATTAAAAGCACAATTACGTAAACAAGGCATCACCCCGAGTAAAGTAAAGAAAAAACCCAAACCTTTATTTGGCATGAGCGGCGAGAAAAAAATCCTCCCTATGGATATTGCCATGGTCACTCGGCAAATTGCTACCATGCTCGGCGCTGGCGTACCTTTAGTGCAAACTATAGAAATGATTGGTAAAGGTCACGACAACGCAAAAATGCGTCGTTTATTAGCCGACATCGGCAATAAGTTATCCTCTGGTATTCCGTTATCAGATTGTTTACGTGAACACCCTTTATATTTTGATGATTTATACTGTGATTTAGTGAATTCTGGCGAACAATCTGGCGCACTCGAAACGATTTATGACCGAATTGCCACTTATAAAGAAAAAGCCGAGGCACTTAAATCTAAAATTAAAAAGGCTATGACCTATCCAATTGCGGTATTAATTATTGCAGGATTAGTTACTTCAGTTTTATTAATTTTTGTAGTGCCTGTTTTTCAAGATATTTTTGCCGGTTTTGGCGCGGAATTACCCGCATTTACTTTAATAGTAATTGGTATTTCCGAATTTATGCAAGCTTATTGGTATTTTGGTTTAGCCGGAATTATTGGCTTTATTTGGCTATTTAAACGAGCCCATCGTAACAGTCAAAAATTCAGAGACAGTGTTGATAAAAAAATATTAAAAATACCGGTTATTGGTGAATTACTCGAAAAAGCTGCAGTTGCTCGTTATGCCCGCACATTATCAACCACCTTTGCTGCTGGTGTACCGTTAATTGATGCCTTAGATTCTGCTGCCGGCGCTTCAGGCAATGCTGTTTTCCGTGATGCCATATTAGAAGTTCGTGGTGAAGTATCTTCAGGTATGCAAATGAATTTGGCGATGCGAAATTGTAATATTTTCCCTGATATGGTCATTCAAATGGTGGCGATTGGTGAAGAATCGGGTGCGGTCGATGATATGTTATCAAAAGTGGCTAATGTGTATGAGCAACAAGTTGATGACGCTGTTGACGGGTTAACTGCTCTATTAGAGCCAATGATGATGGCAGTGTTAGGTGTCGTTATTGGTGGTTTAATTATCGCGATGTATTTACCTATTTTTCAAATTGGCCAAATTGTTTAAATCCCAATTTAACTGTTATATGAGTCATCCTGACGCAAGTCAGGATCTCCTTTATACCGTTTAATTTATCCTAACTATATAACTTTGCTTTGCTTTTTTAGCAAATTAAATAACACAAACCAATTATAAAAACGTTATAACATTACAACATTTAAAGGCTTATTTTGTTCGACTTATTTTCACAAACAATCTCACAAACCATTACAGCATTTAATGATTACCCCCATTTTTTCTATGCCACGGTTATTATTTTTTCATTACTTATTGGTAGTTTTTTAAATGTGGTCATTTATCGCTTACCCAAGATGCTAGAGCAAGGCTGGAAGCATGAATGTCGAGCTTTTCTTGCAGACGAGATTGATACCAAGCGTTCTGCCGACAAAAATAAAACCGAAGTCGAAATTTCATTATCCAAACCTGGTTCTAGCTGCCCACACTGTGATCATAAAATTCGTTTTTATGAAAACATTCCGGTAATCAGCTGGTTATTTTTAAAAGGTAAATGCAGTCAATGTCATCATGCTATTTCAAAACGCTATCCTTTAGTTGAATCTTTCACGGCGTTAATTGGTTTTTTAGTTGCTCTACATTTTGGCGTAAGTGCGACAACCTTTTGGGTATTAATATTAAGTTATGCGTTAATTTGTTTAACACTTATCGATTTTGATCACATGTTACTGCCCGATCAAATCACTTTACCTTTTTTATGGTTAGGATTATTACTTAATATTAATGGTTTAATCGTGCCCTTAAGTGATGCCGTTATCGGCGCCATCGCAGGTTATTTAAGTTTGTTCAGCGTATTTTGGTTATTTAAACTAATTACTGGCAAAGAAGGAATGGGTCATGGTGATTTTAAATTACTTGCATTATTTGGCGCATGGATAGGTTGGCAATTATTAGCGATTTTAATTTTAATGGCCTCGGTAGTTGGGGCGATTATCGGCATTAGTTTAATGCTATTTAAAAATCACCAACGTGAACAAGCCATTCCCTTTGGCCCCTATTTAGCCATAGCCGGTTGGATCACTTTAATGTGGGGTGAAGGAATTTGGGCATGGTATTTAAACTTATTAATGTGATGGCTATATATACTCATGATACTTCAAAATGTCTGTTTCAGGACGTCTGAGCAATTCATGATCAAGGCGCCTCTTTTTATTAATGGTTGCTCCCTTAACAAAAGATGCAACGATGAGCATGATTTTCTCAGCCGTCCCCGTAAGGCGATTTTAAAAGGCTTATATGCTGCGTTATTGATTTCGACAAGGACGCTACATGGATGTAGCTTCTTAGAGAATGCAGGAGCATATTCTCCTGAACAACCATTCCCATCAATCAATGCCTTGCCTCTAAGCCTTTTAATTCTCGCTGAAACGAGTATTTCGAGGTAACATGAGTATAATATGGCTAATTTTATTGTGGGATTAACTGGTGGTATTGGCTCTGGCAAAACGACTGTTGCCAATATGTTCGCCGAATTAGGTGTCGATCTTATCGATGCCGATGTGATTGCGCGACAAGTGGTTTCAGCAAACTCTCCGGCATTAGCTGAAATAGCCGAACATTTTGGTAAAGATTATTTGCTTACCGATGGTAATTTAAATCGCATTAAATTACGTGCTGCAATTTTTGTAGATACCGAAGAAGGCCGAAATGAAAAAAAATGGCTTGATGATTTATTGCATCCACTTATTCAGCAAGAATTACTACAAGCAATAAACTTATCTAGTAGCCAGTACTGTCTTTTGATAGCGCCATTATTAATTGAAAATAAACTCACAGAAATTGTAGATCGCACTTTAATTATTGATGTTGATCAGCAAACGCAAATAAGTAGAACAATGGATCGCGATAACAATAGCCGCTCATTAGTTGAAAACATTATTAACCATCAAATTTCTCGCCAACAACGTTTGGCTGCTGCAGATGATATTATTGATAATAATTCTGCTGATTTAAGTAAAATACAACAACAAGTAATAAATTTACACCAAAAATATTTACAATTGAGTCAGTAATCTGGCAACTAACTAATTAACATCAATATATTTTTATAAAAACATAGCCATTTCAATTATCTATCGGTAGTATTATAAGATTAACCCACATTACTTGATGATTATTTGAGATGACCGCTATTTTATATGAGCACCCGCTCAATGAATCAATTCGTAATTTTCTCAAATTAGAACAACTATTTAAGCAAGTACATTGTTGTCATTCAGATGACATAAATACCAGTCATCAAGTTTTTTTTACCGCTTTATTCGCCATAATTGATACTTTAGAGCGCAATGATATTCGCGGTGATTTAATTAAAGAACTTGAGCGCCTTGAGCAAAATCTAATCTCGTGGTCTAAATCACCTGAAATTGATAATGATGCTTTACAACAAAATCTTGCTCAAACCATCCAATTGTTAGCACAGTTAAAACCTAATCAACAAACATGGTGGCAACTTAAAGAAGACAAACTTTTAGCAAGTTTAAAACAACGGTTTGCAATTCAAGGGGGCAGTTGTTTATTTGACCTGCCACAATTGTGTTTCTGGTTAAATCGTCCTTCAACAATAATTACTACTGACATAAGTCATTGGCTTGAATTACTATCAACCATCGAAAATAGTTTAACATTAATTTTAAAATTCATTCGTATGCGTGCTAAATTTGAATGCATTTCAACCGATAGCGGTTTTTATCAAGATAGTGGCGAAGGGATATTATTACTGCGTATAAAATTAGCAAACAATGTACAATATTATCCTACGATTAGTGGTAATAGATTTCGTTATTCCATCCGTTTTATGTTGCCATGTAAAGAGTCTGGCAAACGTTACGCTAATCAAGCAACTCAATTTGAATTAGCACGCTGCTAAAAACCTATTTGCTGGTTCAGCACTTTTCATTCCTATTTTAGCAGTCACTTTTCACTGAAAATTTTTATCTTACAAAAATAGCACCTTCTTGCATAGCCGTATATAATAACGCTATTGTACTCTATTTGAATTATCGCTATGACCTTAATTGTTGCCTGTCCTAATTGCCAAAAGAAAGTTGAATGGACAACTGAAAACACCTTCCGACCTTTTTGCTCAAAAAGATGCCAGTTAATAGATTTAGGTGAATGGGCAAATGAAGAGCATAAAATATCGCAACCTATTCAAGGGGCAACAGAAGTTACCGAAGAAATGTTAGATGCGTTAGAAGATGAATTTTTATTACACAATAAATTTTTTGTTGAGCCAGAGTAATGCTTTAGCAGCTACCATATAGTATAAATAGCAATCACGACTTAGAATTGATGATTTGTTAGCAACGCTATAATTTCTTGATTTGCTTTGGGAAAATCTAGTAACGTTAATTCAGATAAATTACACCACTGTTGTAACTGACCTTCTTGGGCATTTGGCTCGCCATTAAATTGGTCAACAATAAACACCTCTAATAATACCTTTTTATCACCATAATCATGTGAAATTGTAACTAACGGCTGACAAGCTAGTACTTCGATGTTTATTTCTTCTTTAAGCTCCCTTGCAAGTGCTTGAGCTACAGTTTCATTAACTTCCACCTTACCACCAGGAAACTCCCATTTATCGCCCTGATGTGCCGTTGAGCTACGTTTAGTGATGAAAAATTGTTGTTGCCGATAAATAACACCAACAGCTACATGTACAATAATTGACATAAAATCTCCTTAAGTAAAATGGATATAAAAAAGGTGAGCTATAAGCTCACCTTGTTTAAATATTTAAATAAAATTCAAGCTTATGACAATTTACCATGACATTGTTTGTATTTTTTACCAGAACCACAAGGACATGGTTCATTTCGACCAACACGTGGTGGTTGATTTGGCTGGTCCATTTGACCACTGCTTTCATGCGTAAATTCTTTTGGAGCTTCGTCAGCTTTACGCGTTTGCTCTTCAACCGCTTCAACATCTGATTCTGCTTGAATTTGCACTTTACACAAAATACCAACAACATCGGCTTTTAAATTATCAAGCATGTCTGAAAACATTTCAAATGACTCGCGCTTGTATTCTTGTTTAGGATTTTTTTGCGCGTAACCACGTAAATGAATCCCTTGACGAAGATGATCCATCGCTGCTAAATGTTCTTTCCATAAAGAATCAAGACTTTGTAGCATTACTGCTTTTTCGAATTGGCGAATAACATCACCACCAACCGCTTCTTCTTTATCGCTATAAGACTGCTCAACAGCTGAAACTATTCGTTCTCGTAATGTTTCTTCGTGTAAATTCTCATCATCTTCCAGCCATTTAGCTACAGGCAACTCAATGCCTAACTCACCTTTAAGTTGTTCTTCTAAACCTGGAATATCCCACATTTCAATAAGGGATTGAGGTGGAATGTGCCCGCTGATAACATTTTCAACAACATCAGCGCGAATGGCAGTGATCGTTTCACTAATATCGCCTTCGTCTAATAATTCGTTACGTTGTTCATAAATAACTTTACGTTGATCATTAGCAACATCATCAAATTCAAGCAGTTGTTTACGAACATCAAAATTTCGACCTTCTACTTTGCGTTGAGCGTTTTCAATACTACGTGTTACCCATGGATGTTCAATTGCTTCGCCATGCTCCATACCTAATTTACGCATCATGTTAGAGATTCTTTCAGAGGCAAAAATACGCATTAAACCATCTTCCATAGAAAGATAAAAACGTGTAGAACCTGGATCACCTTGACGACCAGAACGACCACGTAATTGATTATCAATACGACGCGATTCATGACGTTCAGTTGCAACAATATGTAATCCGCCTAACTCAATAACTTTGTCATGCTCTTCTTGCCACTGCGCAGTAGCTTTAGCAATTTGCTCTTCAGTCGGATTGTTCAATTTCGCTAGATTAGCACCTAAATTGCCACCTAAAACAATATCGGTACCACGACCTGCCATGTTAGTGGCTATAGTAACGGCGCCTGATTTACCAGCATCAGCTACAATTTCAGCTTCTTGCTGATGGAATTTTGCGTTTAAAACTTTATGTTTGATTTTTGCTTTTTTCAGAAAATTAGATAAAAATTCTGAAGTTTCAATACTAATGGTACCAACTAAAACCGGTTGACCCGTTTTTACACAAGCTTGAATATCTTCAAGAATTGCTTCAAATTTTTCTTCACCGGTTAAATAAATTAAATCAGCCATGTCTTTACGAACCATTGGCTGATTCGTCGGAATTACAACGGTTTCTAAACCGTAAATATGGCTAAATTCAAAAGCTTCTGTATCTGCAGTACCGGTCATACCGGATAATCGATTATAAATTCTGAAATAATTTTGGAATGTTATTGAAGCAAGCGTTTGGTTTTCATTTTGAATATTAACGCCTTCTTTTGCTTCTACCGCTTGATGCAAACCTTCAGACCAACGGCGACCTTCCATTGTACGGCCAGTATGTTCATCAACGATTACGATTTCGTCATCTTTAACAATATAATCAACATCTTTTTGAAATAGCTTGTGTGCACGTAGTGCAGCCATTACATGATGTAGTAATGATATTTTAGCGGCAGAAAATAGAGATTCACCTTGATCAAGTAAACCTTTGTCTTGCATGATTTCTTCAATTCGAATTTGACCACGCTCAGTTAAATATACTTGCTTAGATTTTTCATCAATGCTGAAATCACCTGTGCTTTCAACACCTTCCTTATCTTCTTCTTCTTGACGCTCTAAGGTTGGTACTACGGTATTAATTTCGCGATATAATTCTGAACTATCTTCTGCTTGCCCTGAAATAATTAAAGGAGTACGCGCTTCATCGATCAAAATCGAGTCTACTTCATCGACAACGGCAAAGTTAAGTTCGCGTTGTGAACGCTCACTTGGTGAAAATGCCATATTGTCACGTAAATAGTCAAAACCAAATTCATTATTGGTACCATAAGTGATATCTGCGTTATAAGCGGCTTGTTTATCTTCTGGCGACATATTAGGAATATTACAACCTACGGTCATACCTAAAAATTCAAACAAAGGACGTGCCCAATCAGCATCACGACTAGCAAGATAGTCATTAACGGTAATAACATGTACGCCTTTGCCAGACAAACCATTAAGGTATGATGGCAATGTTGCTGTTAATGTTTTACCTTCACCTGTACGCATTTCGGCTATTTTGCCTTGATGTAAAACCATACCACCAATCATTTGTACGTCGAAATGGCGCATACCAAAAACCCGTCGACTTGCTTCTCGTACAACAGCAAATGCTTCGACTAATAAATCATCTAAGCTTTCGCCCTGACTTACTCGTTCTTTAAATTCTACTGTTTTAGCTTGTAACTCTTCGTCACTTAAGGCTTCAATCGCTGGTTCTAACGCATTTATTTTATTTACTTCTTTGCGTAATTGTTTAAGTAATCTATCGTTTCTACTACCAAAAATTTTTGTTAATACATTTGAAAACATCGTTTTTAAAACCAACTTTAGAGGAAATATTCCATTTAAAAAACTGATAACTATCAAAATTAATAGTGATCAAACTTATTTTTTATGCCCTTTGACTTTATTATTTTGCTTTTCTATAGACAAATTTCAAAGGATTAATTTGTCTATTTTTTCTTAAAATTTCGTAATGTACATGCGGCCCAGTTGAGCGACCAGTACTGCCCATATGTGCAATAACTTGTCCTTTTTCAACCACATCCCCCACATTAATGAGGATTTCTTTATTATGTCCGTAACGGGTTTTTAAGCCATTACCATGATTTATTTCAATTAAATTGCCATAACCATAACGTTCAGATGCCCAGCTAACAACACCTGAAGCGGTTGCTATAACATCTGAATCTTCTTTGCCCGCAAAATCAACACCTTTGTGCATAGCAGGTTTACCATGGAAAGGATCTTTACGAATGCCATAGTAAGATGACAACCAACCACGTTTAATTGGTCGGCCAGATAAATAAGAACTATCTTGTATATGGTGACCCAATGTTAAAGATTCAAGCAATCTCAACTTTTTTTCTTCTTGGGGCAATTGTTTTTCTAAAATAGAAATATCACTGAAAAGCTCGGTAAATGATTTAATATTACCTAGAGCGATATCTTGCATTGGACCACCGCTGGGTGGTAATTCATCAAAATCAAATTCTTTAAGTGGAATATTAGCGTCGCTTGCTAGCCGATCACCTAAGGCATTTAAACGTAAAACTTGGCTTTGTAATTCGGCCAATTTAAGTGAAAGGGTTAACGTTTTATGCTGAGAATCAATGAATGGCGTACTTAAATTTACAGTATTATCTAGCTGAAGTTTACCTTGAGAAAGTGAATCGTTCGCAGAAAATTTCGGCGCGGCATCGTTAGAAATAAATAAATGAACAACAAAACCTGAAATTAACGCAAATACCATTAACGCAGACAACCAATGAGCTTTTTTTAGCCGCATGGTAAATCTTACATTCTTTCCGCGATATAGTAGTGTTAAACTCATAATAGATTTAAATGTTACTCAGTAAACTAATTTATGTTTTCTTATAAAGAAAAGTATTATGCCTAGAAAAAACAAACAGCCTATAGATAGATCATCATTATTGCAATCTTGTGCTGGCACTTTGGCACAGATTACTGAAAAAACCAATTTTTTGTCTAAGCTGTCGGCTATTGTACGACAAACTTGCCCTGATATTCCAGTTGATGCCTATCAAATTGCCAATTTTCATCAATCAGCTATCATTATTGAAGTGAAATCTTCTGTTTGGAGTCAACGTTTACAGTTTGAGCGCATGAAAATAGCAAAAACGCTTAGTGAGATTTCTCAAGGCGAGTTCACTAAAATTGAAATCAAAGTAAACCCTTATACCGCTAAAAACTTCACCAAAGAGCCATTTGATCAATCTAAAGAACCGCATCGATTTCATTACATTAGTAAATCTGCTGCTTTACATATTGAAGAAGTCGCCGAATCGGCACCGCAAAGCTTAAAAGAAAAACTACAACGTTTAGCAAAACTAGCACGATAAATACGATTTACAGCAGGATTTAATTACTTTTTATTAAAGAGTAATTAAATGGCAGTTAGGTTTGTTTCTAAATATTGGATAGGCGCTTGTGCTTCGTCTTGATAAGTGACCCATTCCCAAGCATCGGTTCGCTTGAATACTTCACGCAATAGAATGTTATTTAACGCATGACCTGATTTAAATGCATTTAGTTCACCTAAAATACTAACCCCCCCCATGTACAAATCACCAATAGCATCGAGTATTTTATGTTTTACAAATTCGTCATCGTAACGCAATGCGTCTTTATTTAGCATGCGGAATTTATCAAGCACTATCGCATTTTCAAGACTACCGCCTAAGGCAAGATTATGAGAACGTAAAAATTCAATATCTCTCATAAAACCAAAGGTACGGGCTCGGCTAATTTCTTTAATGAACGAACAACTTGAAAAATCCATCGACATAGATTGGGCAGTATTTGAAATAACAGGGTGATCAAATTCTATGGCAAAGTTAACTTTAAAACCTTCGTGGGGTAATAACTCGGCCCATTTATCGCCTTCTTCAACTCGAATTGGCTTTTTAATACGTAAAAAACGTTTGGCAACATTAGCTGTTTCTATTTCTACCGATTGTAATAAATACACAAAAGGTAAGGCGCTACCGTCCATAATTGGAATTTCAGGAGAATCAACATCAACAATTAAATTATCAATTCCTAATCCTGCAACGGCTGATAGGAGGTGTTCGACGGTGGAAATCTGAACACCTTCTTCATTAACTAAACAAGTACATAAAGTAGTTTCGCCGACAGCAGCGGCTGTCGCTTTTATATCAACAACAGGATCAAGATCAACACGACGAAATATAATTCCCGTGTTTGCAGGCGCAGGACGGAGAGTGAGCTGCACCTTTTCACCTTTATGTAAACCAACACCTGTGGCTGATACACTTTCTTTGATTGTACGTTGCTTAATCATTGCTAACCTATAACACACTTTGAAATTCAATTTAAACGCTTTAAAAGCATTCAAACTGCTTATTACACCAACCACTAAATTAGTGGTCGCATAATATACCAAAAAAGTATAAAAAAATCAAAGTTGTACTTTTTACACTATTAAAATAATTTTTCCGCACCATTCATCAGCAATAAATATACTACTGAATTTACACTAAAATTTTATTCGTTATATCCGTATTAGTCTGCTTGCTTGCGTAAAAATGCGGGTATGTCTAAATAATTATCTGATAGTACTTCACTTGCTTTTACAGGCTGCGCTTGTGCATTACTTTCTGGCATTGTTACCGAACTCGTACTTACTTCTGGTTGCGGCGTTGCAACATAATCGCCACCAACAACTTGCTGTTCAATTTGAATAGGCGGATTAACCAAAGTAATGTCAGGTTTGCGCTCTGCGCCAATACCTGTAGCCACAACAGTTACGCGTAAATCTTCTGTCATTTCAGGGTCAATAACCGCACCAACAACAACGGTTGCGTTTTCACTAGCAAACGCTTTTACTGCGTTACCAACCGTTTCGAATTCATCAATACTAATATCCATACCTGCGGTAATATTAACCAAAATTCCGCGTGCACCAGCTAAATCAACATCTTCAAGTAACGGACTTGATATTGCAGCTTCTGCAGCTTCTTCAGCACGATCAGGACCTGATGCCATACCAGAGCCCATCATTGCAGTGCCCATTTCAGACATTACTGTGCGTACATCGGCGAAATCAACATTGATTAAACCAGGGCGAGTAATTAATTCCGCAATACCTTGAACCGCACCTAACAATACATTGTTAGCGGCTTTAAATGCGTCTAACAAGGTTGTTCCTGGGCCTAAAACCTTTAATAATTTTTCATTAGGAATAGTAATTAAAGAATCAACATGCTTCGACAAAAACTCAATGCCTTGATCCGCATAATTCATGCGTTTTTTACCTTCAAAAGGAAAAGGTTTAGTCACTACTGCAACGGTCAAAATTCCCATTTCTTTCGCTATTTCAGCTACAACTGGTGCAGCGCCAGTACCTGTACCACCGCCCATACCCGCTGCGATAAAAATCATATCTGCGCCTTGTAAGGTTTGCTTAATGGTTTCGCGGTCTTCTTCTGCACTACGACGACCGATTTCTGGATTTGCTCCAGCGCCTAAACCTTTTGTAACATCACAACCCATTTGCAAAGTTACATTTGCAGATGAATTTCGTAAAGCTTGTGAATCTGTATTTGCAGTAATAAATTCAACACCTTCAATGGTTTGACTAACCATGTGCTCTACTGCATTACCACCACCGCCACCAACACCAATGACTTTAATGATTGCTTCTTCGTTATGTTCTTCCATCAATTCAAACATATTATTTTCTCCGTCTTTTGTTCCACCAAAAATTCTAAGTTTTTTCTCTTTGTTACATTACTTTCTTTCATGGAAAAAAATTTAACCTAATACAGCTAATATTCACAAAAAAGCAGCGGATTCTACCAAGTTTACTGGTGATTTTCGATGCAAAATTTGTGTTAATTCAATATTATTGACTGTTTGGTTAAAATTCCCCCTTAAACCAAGCATTCACACGGGCAAATAAACCTGTTACCCCTTCTGATTGCTTTTTCTCGCTACTGCCTTGCTCTTTTGCTTGCAAGCCATAATGTAATAATCCGATGACTGTTGAGTACATTGGATCATTAACATATTCTTTAAGCCCTTGAATTTCCATAGGCTCACCAATTCTTACTGGCATCTGAAAAATTTCTTCGGCAAACTCTATTGCGCCTTCCATTTTTGCAGTGCCGCCAGTTAATACATAACCTGCCGCTATTTGATCTTCTAAACCGCATTCTTTTAGTTCTTCGTGCACTAATTCAAATAATTCTTGATAGCGTGGCTCTACTACTTCGGCTAAGGTGTGACGCGACATAGAACGCGCAGGTCTACCGCCAACACTCGGCACTTCAATACTTTCTTCCATACTAACTAATTGTTTAAGTGCACAAGCGTATTGCACCTTAATATCTTCAGCATGACTTAATGGTGTTCTAAATATTTTCGCAATATCACTAGTAACTTGATTACCCGCCACTGGAATTACAGCTGTATGACGTAAGGCGCCATTGGTAAATATAGAAATATCCATGGTGCCTGCGCCCATATCCACCACGCAAATGCCTAGCTCTTTTTCATCATCAGTTAATACCGCATAGCTTGAGGCTAATGCAGAAAAAATTAATTGATCTGCATGTAAATTACAGCGTTCAACACACTTAACAATATTTTTTGCCATGTCATTTGCACACGTAATAATGTGTACTTTGGCTTCCATTCGCACCCCAGACATCCCAATAGGACTTTTTATCCCATCTTGACAATCTATACTGTATTCTTGCGGTAATACATGAAGCATGCGGCGTTCTGCTGAAATCGGTACCGAACGTGCGGTATGAATAACATTATCCACATCTTCTTGAAGCACTTCTTTGTCGTTAATCGGCACCATACCGTTTTCATTTTGACAACGAATATGTTTACCTGAAATACCTAAATAAACGGAACCAATACGACAATCTGCCATTAATTCAGCTTCGTTGACTGCACGTTGGATTGATTGGATCACTAAATTAAGATCGTTAACACCACCTTTATCCATACCTCTTGCAGGTTGGTTACCCACACCAACAATGCTGAGTTTATTGTCTGGGGTAATTTCGCCCACAGCAACGGTAATTTTTGAGGTGCCGATATCTAATCCAACGACTAAATTTCTTTCTGCAACTTTAGACATTTATATTTTGCTCTTCTTTTTTTAATGCTTTGTTGGAAACATCAATTTGGCGTTTTGCCAATGGCTTATTTTTTGTCACTATTTTCCAGCCAACTGCGGCACCGGTATCGTAACGTAAGTCGACATAATCGACTTGCTGATCATTTCTATGACGTAATTTTATTTGTGAGTACAAATCCATAAAACGCGATATTCTTGCAAATCGATCTTCTCGGCCTAGATTCAACAAAACGCCATCATTTAACGTTAATTGCCATGAAAAACGTTCTGAAAGCACTAATTCATCGATTGATAACTCTGCAAATTTTAGTAATTTATTAAAATTATTAAAATTTTCTAAGGCAATGTTTTCACTACCCTCAGGACCAAAAAATTGTGGAATATTTGTTTTTATCTGTGCGATATCCGCTTGAAAAACATTACCGTGGCTATTGATGAGGAAGTCTCCATTCCAAACAGCCACTGGCGTTTGATCCACTAAATAAATTTTCAATTCATCCGGCCATTGCTTTCTTACCGATACTGAATAAACCCACGGAAGTTGCTCAATTTTATCTTGTACTTCATTTACATCAACTTGAAAAAAGTTGGATAAATTAATGTTTTCTAACGCAGTAACAATTTCACTACGCTGGGTATAACGAATTTCACCGGTAATATTCAGTGAGCTAATTGGCATATTGTCTTTTACTACCATTTGCTCGGTTAAATACCAGCTACTTGATAAAACGGTAAATATTACGCCAACAAAAAAACTAACACCCACCCAAAAGCTCCAATGAATTTTTGGCTTACTTTCATTTTTAGTGAGGTTGTTAATTGGCATTGTCATTTACTGATTTACCTTTTCATCTAAACTCAATTCTGCTATTTGCGCTACTAATTGAGAAAAACTCAAACCATACACTTTTGCTGATTTAGGCACCAAAGAGGTTTCAGTCATCCCTGGTACAGTGTTTACTTCTAATATCTGCCATTGGTTTTTTAATTCAGTAACCGATAAATCTCTCATTAAATCTACCCGCCCCCAAATCTTAGCTCCAGTAGCTTTAAACGCTTGTAGTGCTAACTTTTGTACATAACCTTCATCTTCTTTCGAGAGATGACAAGGACAGTGATATTGTGTACTCGTTGACTGATACTTAGCGGCATAATCATAAAACTGATGTGGTGTTTCCATATGAATAACCGGTAATGCCTGCTCTCCTAAAATACTAATGGTGTATTCAGGTCCATTAATCCATGCTTCAACCAAAATCTGTTGATCGTAAACAAACGCTGATTGTAACGCTTTATCTAATTGCTCAGCCGTTTCAGCCATTGCCATGCCAATGCTTGATCCTTCATTAGCAGGCTTAACCATTACTTTTCCACCTAATGATGCTAGAATTTCGCTTGCTTGAATACTTTGATAACGTTGCTTTTCTACTATCGAAAAAGCAGCTGTCGGTAAATTTAATGCCTGCCAAATTTGTTTACTGCGAATTTTATCCATGGATAAAGCTGAGCCAAGAACGTTTGAGCCAGTGTAAGGAATATTTAAATATTCTAACGCGCCCTGAATACAACCATCTTCACCACCACGTCCATGTAGAGCGATAAAAGCTAAGTCGATATTTTGCGTACTTAACTCAGCTAATCGATGAAATTTAGTATCAATTAAAGTTACTTCAAAACCACTTTGTTGCAATCCATTGGCAATAGCTTCGCCAGATTTTAATGAAATTTCTCGCTCAGCCGAATTCCCACCGTATAAAACTGCAATTTTTAAAGTTTTATGAATATTCTTCATTGAGTAGCCTCATCAATTTTTGTTGACGATTTTAACGACTTATTTAGCAAAGGATGTTGAGCCAACTCTCTTGCCACTGCACCAATGTTGCCTGCACCTTGAGTAATTACCATATCGTTTTCTTTTAACTGTGCGGCTAGCAATTCAGGCAATAAATTAACATCGCTAACATAAACAGGTTCTACTTGTCCGCGTAAACGTATGCTTCTCGCTAAACTTTTAGCATCGGCACTACTGATGGCACTTTCACCTGCGGCGTACACATCAAGTAAAAACAAACAATCAACTTCAGAAAGTACTTCAACAAAATCTTCATATAAATCACGCGTACGTGAATAACGGTGTGGTTGAAATACCATAACTAAACGTTTATCGGGCCAACCATTTCGCATCGCCGTAATTGTCGCTTTTACTTCACTAGGGTGATGTCCGTAATCATCAATTAGGACCATTTCGCCATTGTCTGTAGATAAATTGGCTAAGTGCTCGAAACGACGTCCAATTCCAGCAAAACCACTTAAAGATGTAATAATAGCTTGCTCGCTAACACCCTCTTCTTCCGCTACAGCAATAGCAGCAAGTGCATTTAAAACATTATGCTCACCAGGTAAATTCAAACTCAATTGCAAATTTTCTTTGCCGTCACGCTTAACGCTAAAACTAGAAACATTGCCATTTTGTTGGTAATTATGTGCTTGAATATCGGCATCTTCACTAAAGCCATACGTGATAACCGCTCGTGAAATTCGTGGTAACAACTCCCTAACGACTGGGTTATCAATGCAAACTACAGCGACACCATAAAAGGGTAAATTATGCAAAAATTCAATGTAGGTATCTTTTAAATTATTAAAATCACCACCATAGGTATCCATATGATCTTCATCAATATTAGTGATCACAGCAACCATAGGTTGTAAATGTAAAAAAGAGGCGTCTGATTCATCAGCTTCTGCGATTAAATAACGACTGGTACCTAAACGAGCATTAGTGCCGGCACTATTTAACAAACCACCAATAACAAAAGTAGGATCAAGATCGCCTTGTGCAAAGATGCTGGCAATTAAACTGGTTGTTGTTGTTTTTCCATGAGTGCCCGCAATGGCAATACCATGGCGAAAACGCATCAATTCTGCGAGCATTTCAGCGCGTCTTACCACTGGGATACGTAACGCTTTAGCTGCTAACAACTCTGGGTTATCAGCTTTTATGGCCGTTGAAACAACAATAACACTGGCGCCATTTACATTATCACGTTGATGACCAATAACTATATCAGCCCCAAGCGCTGTTAAGCGCTTAACGACAGCATTTTCACCGATATCTGAACCTGAAATTTGATAACCTTCATTCAATAAAACTTCAGCAATACCGCCCATACCTGCGCCACCAATACCGACAAAATGAATACGGTTTACACGGCGCATTGCTGGATTTTTTCTATTGCTATTTTTTAATTGAGTACTCACTTTATCTCCTTTTTTGGTACCAGAGATTGAATAGTTTTTACAACCTGTAACGTGGCGTCAGCATGAGCTGCATTGTGTGCAGCTTTAGACATTTTTTGTAACACCGCATCAGAAATGAACAAACTATTGAGCATTTGCGCCAAACTTGTGCCACTAAAATCTGCTTGTGCAATTAATTTAGCCGCATTTTGAGCAACCAAGTACATTGCATTTTTAGTTTGATGATCATCTACAGCATGAGGTAAAGGTACAAAAATAGCGGGTTTTGCCATCATAGCCAATTCAGAAACTGTTAACGCGCCAGCACGACACACAACGACATCAGCCCATTGATATGCTTCGGCCATATTGTCAATAAATTCAGTCACTTTAATGTTTTCACTCGCTAAACCGTAATCTTGATAACTTTGTAAAACACTTGCTTGATTTCCAGCGCCCGTTTGATGCCAAACACTAATATTTTGCACTTTAATCTGGTTCATCGCCTTCGGTACGGTTTCATTTAAAATTTGAGCGCCTAAGCTACCACCAACCACCAATACTTTTTTGCTGCTAGCTGGATTTTCGGACAGAGTATTTTCACTTTCAATAATACCGTTGCGTAATGGATTACCAATCACACGATGTTTTATCGATGTTTTAAATGCTCCAGGAAAAGCACTTAACACGCTACTTGCTAAACGTGCTAAAAAACGATTACTTAAGCCAGCTACTGCATTTTGTTCGTGCAATACTAGTGGTTTACCTAATAACCATGCGGCAAAACCGCCAGGAACACTTGCATAACCACCCATTCCTAAAACCACATCGGGATTTACTTGACGAATAACTTTTATTGATTGCATCACCGACTGCATTAACTTAAATGGCGTCTTAAGCCAAGTTTTCCAGTTTTTATGACGTAAGCCTGCAATGTTTATAAATGAAATAGCGAAACCATTTTGCGGTACTAATTGTGCTTCCATACGTTTCGCTGTGCCTAACCAATGAATATTCCAACCTAACAATTCTAATTGTTTAGCTACCGCTATTCCCGGAAATATGTGACCGCCAGTTCCACCAGCCATAACCAATAATGTCGGGCGCTGCTTGCTCGTGTTTGTCATGATGTTTGCCCTCCTTTGGTTCGATTTTTTGTTGTTGATTTTGTCGTTGCTAAATTTGTTGTTGCTTGAATACTTTGTAAACGGATCTCATGATCGATACGAATTAAAATCACAACGGCTAAACTCATTACAATCATCGAGCTACCACCATAACTAATTAAAGGCATGGTTAATCCTTTGGTTGGAACAATACCCGCACTCGCGCCAATATTTACCGACGCTTGAAAACACAACCAAATACCAATAGCGTAAGCAAAAAAACCTTCAAAATATTTTTCTTTTGCTAATGCTCGACGTCCCAAAAGCATTGCTTTAAACACTAACGTTGCACTAAGAATCAAAATCACACTAATACCAACAAAACCAAACTCTTCGGCTAATACCGCCATAATAAAATCGCTATGAGCCTGCGTTAAATATTCTAACTTTTGAATACTATTACCCAAACCTTGACCGAATACTTCACCTCGACCATAAGCCATTAACGATTGCGTTAATTGATAACCCGTACCAAATGGATCTTCCCATGGGTCTAAAAACCCAGTAATGCGCCGCCAACGATATGGTTCGAAAACAACCAGTAAACTTAATGCAAAAATCCCCACAAAGGTGATGCTAATAAATTGCCATAATTTAGCGCCCGCGAGAAAGAGCAAGCCTAATGTGGTAACAAACATGACAATAATGGTGCCTAAATCAGGTTGTTTTAATATCAATAAGGCTAAAATAAAGAACACCACTAAAGGTTTTAAAAAGCCTTTAAAGTTTTCTTGTACTTCTTCTCGGCGACGTACTAGGTAAGCCGATAAGTAACAAAAGAAAAATAATTTTGCCGGTTCAGCCGCCTGTATTGTAATTGGCCCTAACGAGATCCAACGTTTAGCACCATTAACTGTATGACCAATAACTAGCACACTGACCAACAACGCTATACTTATCATTAACAAGGTACTGCTCGATTTTTGCCACCAACTCATTGGTATTTGCAAAGCAATCGCTGAAATTAAGATACTGAGCACAATATAAATAAAATGACGAGTGACAAAATGAAACGGGTCGTGAAATACTCTCTCGGCCATTGGCATTGATGCACTTGCCACTATAACTAAACCAATTAAATACATAGTAACCGCTAATATTATGTAACTACGGTCAAAACTTGCTTGTACCGTGCCATTTACCGGTGTTGTCGGTTCTAATAGCCCTGAAATATTTGATAACTTATTCGCTAATTTCTCTGCTAAACTTTTTTCTGCAGAGCCTGTTTCGCCTGTGCTCTTTTTAACTGTTCCTTGTTTTTCTCTGCTTTTCCCAGTTAAATCATTGTCAACTAAGCTATTTAATAGACTGCTCATTGGTTATTTACTCCATTTTTTTCAGGAGTAATTTCTTTTTGTACCGCCAAAACAGCCGCTATAAAGGCATTACCACGCTCAACAAAGTTGCTAAACATATCTAAACTAGCGCAAGCAGGAGAAAGCAGTACTATGTCACCATTTCGGGCTAAAGCACTGGCTGTATCAACCGCATTTTGTAAACTGGTAACGGATATTGATTTGTCAGTTAAGTCGGCTAATTTATCACCGTCTTTGCCCAGTGTTATTAACTGTGCAACATTATTATTAATTGCTATTTTTAAAGGCGAAAAATCAGCGCCTTTGCCCTCACCGCCAGCAATTAAAATCAACTTTTGCGATGCTTTTTTAGTTTGTACCAGGCCTTCAATTGCTGCGAGAGTTGCGCCAACATTGGTCGCTTTAGAATCATTGATCCATATAATGCCATCGTTACTTGGTACTATTTGACAGCGATGCTCTAAGCCAACAAAGCTACCAAGTACATTAACCATTTCGGCCATATTCCAACCAGCACTTTGCCCTAAAGCTAAAGCAGCCAAACAATTTAACGCATTATGAGTGCCTGACATTGGTAATTGATTAAGCGCAATGAGTGAGTTACTAGCAATGGCTAACGCTTGTTTGTTATTAAGTAAACCAAATTGACCATCTTTTGCATTGTCACTGCCAAAACTTACTAATGTTTGATCATTGTTTACCGCTAGCGGTAAAGTTAACTGATCATCGCGATTAAAGACTAGCGTTTGACCTTGGTGATAAATGTTATGTTTAATGTGTTGATAGTTTTCTAACGTTTTATGACGATCTAAATGATCGTCACTAATATTTAAAACACTAACACCTAGCGCATTCATACTGCGCAAGGTTTCTAGCTGAAAACTAGATAACTCTAGGACTAAACAATCAATTTGTTCAAGATTATCTTCTGCCAACATGTCTACGATTGGCAAACCAATGTTACCTGCCAAGCAAATATTCAAGCCAAGTTTTTTACCTATATGGGCAAGCAAACTCACTACTGTCGATTTACCATTAGAGCCAGTTACCGCCAATGTAGGTAAAACAATATTGTGCTGGTTAATAATTTGAAAAAATAATTCAACATCGCCCCATATCTGACATTTATCATTAATATGTGTTGCAATATTTTTATCGTTTAAATCAATTCCTGGGCTAGTAATAATAATATCAGCAGCAGCAATAAGCTCAGCATCCCACTGTCCTAATGACAACTTAAGTAATGGGTACTCTTTATTAAACTGTTCAATATTTACTGGTGAGTTACGACTATCATTAACCGCAAACTTCACATCCATTTTTGTTAGAAAACGCACACAAGAAAGTCCACTTAAACCTAAGCCTAAGATCAGAACATTTTTGTTAACAAACATTTCGTTTATTTGCGTTTTTACTATCATTTGTTTTTTATGTACCTACTTAATTCGTTTTGTTTATCTGAGCTTCAGCGTTGCTAAACCAATCAGTACTAATATCAATGAAATAATCCAAAATCGTACGATTACCCGCGGTTCAGGCCAGCCTTTTAATTCATAATGATGATGAATAGGCGCCATGCGAAAAATACGTTGCCCACGTAATTTATAAGAGCCTACTTGCAAAATTACCGACACGGTTTCCATTACAAAAACACCGCCCATAATAAATAACACCAATTCTTGTCTCACTAAAACGGCAATAGCGCCTAGCGCTGCACCTAAAGCTAATGAGCCCACATCCCCCATAAATACTTGCGCCGGATAGGTGTTAAACCATAAAAAACCTAACCCTGCACCGACCATGGCAGTACACACCACTACTAACTCACTGGTGAGTGCTATATGTGGAATATGCAGATAAGCGGCAAAATTTATATTACCCGTGACATAAGCAAAGAGTGCAAAAGCACCGGCTACCATTATCGTTGGCACAATAGCCAAACCATCAAGCCCATCGGTTAAATTAACCGCATTACTGGTACCAACAATGACAAAATAGCTGGTTACGATAAAAAATATTCCAAGTTGCGGCATCACATCTTTAATAAAAGGAATTAATAGCGCTGTTTCATGTGGGCTTTGAGCAATGTAATAAATAAATATTGCAGTGGCTAAACCGCACACCGTTTGCCAAAAGTATTTCCAGCGAGCGATCAACCCATTTGAATCTTTACGAACAACTTTTCGGTAATCATCAACAAAGCCAATTAGACCAAAACTCACGATGACAAATAATACTATCCACACATAACTATTTGATAAATCAGCCCAACACAAAGTACTAATAACAATAGAGGCAAGAATTAAAATGCCGCCCATAGTCGGTGTGCCCGTTTTAACTAAATGACTCTCGGGGCCATCATCGCGTACTGTTTGCCCAATCTGCATATTTTGCAAATAACGGATCAATTTTGGGCCAAAATATAAAGAAATAACTAATGCTGTTAAGGTACTTATAATGGCTCTGAACGTAAGGTATGAGAAAACATTAAAAAATGAATAATATTGAGTTAAATATTCTGCTAACCAAACTAACATTAGTTCGTCTCCTGAGCTGTTGTTTGATAAGCGTTTTTGATTTCCTCAACAACGTGTTCCATGTGAGCACTGCGTGAACCTTTCACTAAAATTGATATATGTTGCTGCTCATCAAAAATGGAAGCATGTAGATGCGTGAGCAATTGTTCTCGTGAGCTAAAATGTTTACCACAAACTTTGTTTGTTGCTTTTTCCGATTGAACTTGTGTTGATTGTTCTTCTGCCTGCAAAAATGCGTCCGCCGAACTTTGACTTAAAACGCCAAGCGTTAATACATCAGTTATCCGTTTTTTAGCAGCATATTCACCCACTTCTTGATGGTATCGACGTGCATCTGTACCTAACTCGCCCATATCACCTAAAACTAATATTTGCCTACCCGGATAACTTGATAATAAATCTATTGCCGCTTTTACCGATTCAACATTGGCATTATAAGTATCATCAATTAAGCGACACTGAGGTGATAATTGAAATAAATTGAGTCGACCTTTTACGGGGGTCATTAATAATAAACCTAAGCGAATATCGTCTAAACTGGCGTCAAACTCTTGTGCTATTGCAGCAGCAGCAACTGCGTTACAAACATTATGTTTACCCGGTACAGCAAGTTCGATATACGTTGAACCTTGATTGGTGTTTAATTTAAAGCTGGCACAACCGTTATCATCTAGCACTACATCTGAGCTATAACAATCTGACTTATTAAAACAAGAAAAACGTCGTACATTTTTGTCGGTTAAACGCCACTGCCATTTGTTGGCATAACGGCTGTCTTGATTATAAAGCGCTACACCTTCATCCGTTAAGCCTTCAAATATTTCACCTTTGGCTCGTGCCACGCCACATAAATCGCCAAAACCCTCTAGGTGCGCCGCCGCGATATTATTTATCGCCGCAACATCTGGTTTAACTAAGTGTGTGGTATAGGCAATTTCACCTATGTGATTTGCCCCCATTTCAATCACAGCAAAGTCATGCTCTGGTTCTAAACGTAATAAGGTTAGCGGAACGCCAATATCGTTATTAAAATTACCTTGTGTTGCGAGTACTTTACCTAATCGCGATAAAATGGCGGCAACCATTTCTTTAACGGTGGTTTTACCGCTACTTCCAGTAATACCCACTGTTTTTGGTGCGACTTTCTCTTTTACATAAGCGCCTAATTTACCCAAGGCAATTCGCGTATCGTTAACAATAATTTGCGGCAGGGCACTACCATCAATAAACGTTTGTTGATGATCTACAATAACAGCAGCACAACCTTTTGCTTGTGCCTGCTCAACAAAACGATGACCATCAAAATTAGGGCCTTTAAGCGCAAGAAAAAGTTGCCCTTGCTCTAATGAACGACTATCTGTATTAATATTATTAATTATCGTGTCGCTATTTTCAGCGATTAAAATGCCGCTTACTGCATCAGTAATTTGTTTCAGCGTTAATGGGATCATGCGATGTCCTCATCATTTTTATTGTTTTTATTAGCCATATTTTGTTCTGTATAAAACTGCTGTACTACATTTCTTTCACTGTAATCAACACTCTTATCACCAATGATAATAGTTTTTTCATGACCTTTACCCGCAAGCAAAACCAAATCTCCTGTTTTTGCTTTTACTAAGGTTGATAGCACCGCTTGTTTGCGATCAAGCATCACGGTAATTTTTTCAGGGTGCGCACAACCGGCTATAATGTCGGTGGCAATTAACTCTGGCGCTTCACCGCGCGGATTGTCATTAGTAATTGTTATATGATCTGCCAATTTTTCAGCTATTTCGCCCATTAAAGCTCGTTTACCTTTATCGCGATCACCACCACAACCAAATACTACCCATAATTCGCCCTGACAATGCATGCGACAAGCAATTAGTGCATTTTTTAAGGCATCGGGCGTATGGGCGTAGTCGACAACGGCCATTGGTAATTGCGCATAGCTATAAGATTCCATACGACCAATGACAGGGGTTAGTTGTGAAACAGTTTGTGCTATTGTGCTTAGATCAATCTTCTTAGCCATTAATACCGCAATGGCCGCAAGTAAATTATCAATATTAAAATCACCCAAAAATGGGCTTTTAATCGCTTGTTTACCTAAATGGGTGATTAAATCAAAGCTGGTGCCATGAATGGTATGATGAATATTATTGGCGAGTATATATTGCTTATATTGATCGGCCTTAATTTTTTTACCGTAAACAATACATGTTTGCTGTTCATTCCAATTTGCTAGCCATTGCTGAGCTTGTTGATCATCGCCATTTAGAATGGCTATTTGATTAGAATTCCCAGTAAAAATTTCTTTTTTTGCAGCACTATAAGCATCCATGGTTAAATGATAATCAAGATGATCTCGAGTTAAATTAGTAAATACTGCAATATCTATAATATTATTTGTGATCCGCCTCTGGCTAAGTGCATGAGATGAAACTTCCATTGCCACATTAGCAATGCCTTCGGCTTTAAACTCATTTAAATATTGATGAAGCTCTGTCGCTCCTGGCGTTGTGTTGGCAATAGGCGTTAAGGCATTTACCTTTCCGGCCCCTAATGTTCCAATAACTGCACAGCTTTGTTGGTTTGCTTCGAGCAATTTTGTAATTATTTGGCAAGTACTGGTTTTACCGTTAGTACCTGTAACACCGATCATTTTGATTTCTTTTTGCGGTTCTTGATAGTAAAGCTGACACAAAGAAAAAAGGTGATAATTTAATTGGAAAAATTTAATTGCCAGTGCTGAATTATTGCCAACTCTTGCTTTGGTTATTTCGCCATGTTGTAGCGCTGAGGTGCATTCAATTAAAACAACCGACGAACCAAGTTTTATTGCTTGGTCTATATATTCTCGACCATCTTGTTGTGCGCCAATAACCGCACAAAAAACGTCATTTTCACTTAACTCTCGGGTGTCATTAACTATTGCATGACAATTTTCAAGAAGCGCTAAATCTTGCTCATTGAGCAGAGAAATATCAACATCAAAATGGCTTAACGTTTTAGCTAATGAGAAGTGGGCAAAATCAAACATCGTTATGCTCCACTGTTTTGCTCGTGGCTTTATGTAAACTAAGTTGGTTTTGATTTAAGCTAGGCGCAATATTTAATACTTGCAGAGCCCCTTTCATTACACGTGAGAATACTGGTGCGGCAACTTGACCACCTTCATATAAATCTCCACCGGGTTCATTGATGACAACAACAACAACAATTTCTGGTTTTTGAATAGGAGCGATACCCGCAAATAAACCAACATAGTCGTTACCATAACCGCCAGCAACCGCTTTTATGCCAGTACCTGTTTTTCCGCCAACTCGATAGCCTGCAACTTTAGCCTTCGGTACATGTTCATTTACCACATGCTCTAACATAGCTAAAACTTCTTTACTGGCTTGACGTGAAAAAACGCGTTCAGGTTCTATAAATGATTTAACTTTTGGATCTTTCTTGATAATTGTAAGAGGAATTTTTACGCCTTCATTAGCAACTGCGGTATAAAAACGTGCTAATTGAACGGGCGTTATTGCCAAACCTGCGCCCCAAGAAAGGGTCGCTAACTCAAATTTAGACCAACGTGGACGATCATGCATCATTCCAGAACTTTCACCAATTAATCCGGTTCCAGTATCTTCACCAAAACCGACATCAAAAAATTTGTCGAGTAAAAATTCTTTTGGAACCGATAACGCTAATTTACTGGTACCCATATTTGAAGAATGAACCAATATATCCGTAATGCTCAATTTTCCACGGTTAATGGGATCAGAAACACGTCTGCCACCTAAACGCATCCAACCAGGGCTTGTATCAATAATGCTGTCTGCTTTTATTGAACCGAAATCTAAAGCTGTTAATACGGTCAGTGGTTTCATCGTTGAACCGGGTTCGTAAATATCGGTAATAGCGCGATTTCTAAAACGGTGTATTGCAGTATTTTTACGGTTATTGGGATTATACGATGGGCTATTTACCATCGCCAAAATTTCACCTGTATGAATATTAGTAACCACTATAGAGCCTGAAGTGGCTTTAAATGCATTAACCGCCCCTTTCAATTCTTTATAAGCAATGGCTTGAATTCTGTGATCAATACTTAAAGTAATATTTTTCGCATGCTCTGCTTTTTTAACCGAAAGTATTTCAATTTTTCGACCTTTAGCATCTTTACGAAAACGTTTTTTACCGTCTTCGCCCGTTAACAATTCATCATATACACGCTCAATACCTTCAATTCCCTTGTCATCAACATTGGTAAAACCAACAACGTGTGCACTTATTTCACCCGTTGGATAAAAGCGTTTGGATTCTTCACGTAAATGGATACCAGGAATATTTAATTTTTTAATGTATTTTGCGATATTAGGCGAAACTTTACGCTCAACATAAACAAATCGCTTGCTAGGGTGGCTAACAATACGATTTGTTAAGGTATTAACTTCTTGACCAAGTACTTCGGCTAGCGCTTGCCAATGTTCGGTCATCGCTAATGCATTTTTTTCCATCACTATTTTAGGATCAGCCCACACCGTTTTAACTGGCACACTAATAGCTAAATCATAACCATTTCTGTCAACAATTGAACCTCGTTGCACATCGGTAGCCGAAACCCGCAATGAACGCATATCACCTTGCTTTTTCAGCATGTCTGGTTCAATTACCTGAATATAAGCCGCACGTGCCATAAGCCCAATATAAATAAAACCGATCACAAAAAGCACAAGATAAAAACGCCATGCGGCACCTTTTACCTTAAACTGTTCTGTTTGACGATTAACGATTTTACTCATTTTGTGATTTACTTTTAATTAGTGTTAAATAACTGTTGAAACTTATTTACGGCAACCGAATAATAATTTCAGTTTCTGGCGTAGGTCGTTTCATTTTTAATAACTTATTTGCTTTACTTTCTATATCGCTGCTTTCCGCTAAACTACTTTGTTCTAATAACAAATTTCGATATTCAATATCTAGAGCATCTCGTTGAGCCAATAATTGCTCAATGTTACTCGTTGCTTGGCGATTTAAATGGGTAAAATAAATAACCGAAAAAGCCGATATAACCACCAAAACCAAAATAAAATAACTCAATAAATAACGCTGAATGTCGTGCCAAATTTCAACTACGAGCGCTATTCTTTGCTTAGCCATCAGTTTTTTCTAACCGCTCGGCCACACGCATAACCGAACTACGAGAGCGAACATTGTCACTTACTTCGGTTTTACTTGGTTTTAATCGTCTGCCAATCAAGGCTAATTTTTTACCCTTTTGTAACTCTTCTTCTTTAATTGGTATCCCTCTAGGCACTTGTTTACCTTGAGAATGTTTTTTCATAAATTGTTTAACTAAGCGATCTTCTAAAGAATGAAAACTGATCACCACTAAACGACCACCTTCGGCTAATACGTCAAGTGAAGCCGCAAGCACTTTTTCAATTTGTTCTAATTCGCTGTTAATATAAATACGAATGGCTTGAAAACTTCGTGTCGCAGGATGTTTTTTAATTTCACGCTGAGGGGCTGTCGTTTTAATTAATTTAGCTAGTTCTGCAGTACGTGTTAACGGATGTTCTTCACGATTATCAACAATGGCATTGGCAATTTTCCACGCGTGTTTTTCTTCACCAAAAGTGCGTAATACCCAAGTAATATCTTCAACATCGGCTACTGCCAACCATTCGGCAGCCGTTTGGCCTTTGCTTGTATCCATACGCATATCAAGCGGGCCGTCATTCATAAAACTAAAACCACGTTCGGCTTCATCAAGTTGTGGTGAAGACACGCCAAGATCTAATAAAATGCCGTCAACTTTACCGACAACATCGTGTTTTTCAGCAACCTCTTGTAGTTCAGCAAAGCCTTGATGTTCAATACAAAAACGTGGATCGTCTTTAAATTTTTCAGCCGCTTTTATCGCTCGAAGATCACGATCAATCGCAATTAAGCGACCATTTTCATTTAGTTGGGATAATATTAAGCCCGAATGTCCACCACGTCCGAAAGTACCATCGATATAACAGCCATCTGCTTTAATCGCTAATCCGTTAATCGCCTCTTCAAGCAATACTGAAATGTGTGAAAATTCTGTCGACATAATTTAGGTATCGTTTTTAGTTCTTAATTTTTATTAAATATCTTTTTATTTTGCCGTGGCAACTATAAAGACAAATCGAGTAATCGTTCTGTTAATTCAATTTCGCCTGACTGAATTTGGCTAATGCCTTGCTGCATTTGTGCCTGCCAAGCGTCTTCACTCCATATTTCAAACTTATTTAATTGCCCAACTAACATCACATTTTTGTCTAAACCTGCAAATTGACGTAACGGTCCATTAATTAATAACCGACCATTTTTATCCATTTCACAATCGTTAGCATTACCAAGGATCATTTGTTGAAATAATCGCTCTTGCTTATTCATACTTGATAATTGGCACAATTTAAGTTCAATTTCTTCCCATTCAGGCAAAGGGTAAAGCAACAAACACGGATATTGCGTATCAACAGTACACACCATTTTACGGTCGCAATCAGCCACAAGCTCGCTACGATACTTTGTTGGTATCGTTATACGATGCTTGCTGTCGAGCGTAATTGCACTGCTGCCTCTAAACATAACCCTTCATTTTACTGTTTAACGTATATAAATTTGAGGAGATGAACACTAAGATCCACAATTCCCCACTTTTTTCCACATTGATACAGTTTAGTGAGTAAAGCAAACTTATGTCAAGCAAAGAATCAGTATTTTGATCTGCCGATAAGCCAAGAAAACAAAGGGATTTAATGAAGTTGATGAATTTGTGGGCTTTTGTGGAATTCTCACCCAAAATAATACGAAAAAATAAATTAATATGGTGCATTTTTAAAAGGATTTGCTGGTTTTGGTGTCAGAAGTGGATGCCCAGAACGGTGAAATGGTAAGACCGTGGGGTTTGTTAATTTTGGGCTCTGTAGATTTTGTAAAACATAAAAGCAGTTAACCAAAGAACATTACGCGAGAATTAAAACGTCCCATGCCAGCGTATTTGCTGCATGGAACGGTGAATTTACGGTTGATTGATATTATATTTTTAGTTAGTAAATTAACTTCTGCTTTGTTTTCTATAGTTTTCTACAATTGACATAAAATCAAGGTTATGGATTGGTTCAGACCACCTATCCCAAAACTTCACAGTTTCACTCAATGGTTTTTCTATTGGTGGAGTAATTTTAATTCTACTGGGCAACAATACAGAGTCACCAACAACTAATGCTTCTCCAACATCCATTATAGGCAGTATATCCAGCAAGCTGTCTAAACTATCAGGTAGTAGTTTCTTTACTGTTGCTTGATCTTCTGCATTAGTCAATCGCAGTGATATAACATTACTACATTGACTTAGAATTGTGGTACTTACATCCGAAGGCCGTTGACTAACAATGAATAATGCCACTCCATATTTGCGCCCTTCCTTAGCTATTTTCTCAAAAGATTCTATTGCGCGTTTTTCAATAGGGTTCTTACCATCTTTCTTTGGTAAGTATAAATGAGCTTCATCACAAACCATCGCGATAGGATGTCTTTTTTCTTGATCAGTCCAAAATTGTATTTGATAAATAAGTCGTCCAACTAAACCAACCATAACTGGAAGTATATCTGCTGGTACTTCCGAAAAATCGATAACTTTAATTTGTTCTTTGTCATTTTCAAAATTCATCAATTTAGCAACTAGGTTGCCTAAAGAATCATAGCTATGTTCGCTTAATGGTGCTTGAAACAAGAACCCATATCGGCGATCTTCTAATTTACTATGTAAACGTGCTAATAGGCGATCGAATGAACCATTGAATGGCCCTTTTTTATCTGAACCAGCTCTTGCACCAGGTACCATCTCATCATTCAAAAATTTCAAATCAGATACGACTTCATTCACTTCAAAAGGAATAGGACTGTCTAAGGTAAAGGCATCTAATACATCTTTCTTACCTAATTTTATTAATGTTTTTTTCTTTGCATCTACTACAGCTTCTTGAAATTTAGAAACTTGGTTTTGAGCATTAAAACTTGAGCTATCAATAAACATAGATTGCATTTCATCAGCATTTAACAGCCAATATGGTAAATACAATAATTCGTCATTACTTACGCCAAGTTCGTCAGGGCCTGGTATTCTTAATTGTTTTGCATAAGTTAAACTTTTATATTCACCATGTAGATCAAATACTATTAAATTAGAAGATGATAATTTTGCTGCCCTTTCCAAAATTGATGCTACAGTCCAAGATTTTCCTGAACCTGTACTACCCACTAAAGCAGCATGACGCTGAAAGAACTTATTTCCATCTAAAAAGGCTTTAGCTTTTTCGTCAATAACATACGAACCTAATTCTAAACTATGTTCAGTATCAGATGCGGAAACTAAAATGTTCATAAATGCCTCAAGATCATTTCCTGTCAACACAAATGTTTTAGCATCAATATCAGGAACTTGCATTAATGAACGAGTAAAAACAGCTTTACTTTCGACTGCATCCCATCTTACCGAACCAACCAAAGATACTTTGACGGTGTTAATAACATCTTCAATCGCTCCTTCAAGTTCAATCCCTTCTTCTGACATGAACTCATTGGATGTAATTGATACAGATTTCGTTACCTTTTCAACAATAGCAATTAACCAAGCATCAACACCTGAGAAAACCTCTAAGCATACTAGTTGACCAACTTTGGCTTTTCTTAAGTCTTCATCCGACTTAACATGGATTGAAACCTTTCTAGTATCAACATCTCTAACCGTACCTATAAGTGATTTTTCTATATCAAAATCAAAAATTGCCATATATTATTTTCCCATTATTTCTTGGGCGAATTGATCAAATCGCCATAGTTCTTTATCTTCAATATACAACCAATCTGAAAATTGACTGTTATATATTCTGGTTGAGTTATCGTGCTCGGTTTTACACACAAGCCAAGTATTCTTAGCCCTATTTACTAAGTTTTCTATCCTAGAGTTTGAATCACGAGTAATAATTAAACCTGCTGCGTGCTCATTAATTAGTTTGTCAGTCATAGCATTATTAACCAGTTGTGTATCATTAAAGCCAAAACCTAGAAATAAAAAACTATTATGGCTACGCACCGCTGCATCATACTCTCCGAGTAACACATCTCTATAGTCATGTAGCTTTTCGTGTTTTGCTGTACCAGGAGTTATTAATAGGCGCTCATAGCCATTAGGTGGTTTTTGCCAAAGTTCACATTCAATCACATCGCGATTTCTACAATATACATTTAATGATCCATGAACCTTATAAAGTTTTATGTGATTATGAAGCTTCGTAACTAATTGCTTTTTGCTTCTTTGCATTACTGGATCAGCAAATGTCATTTGCCTTTGAGACTGTTTCCAATCTAACTTACGAATAAGCCCCCCAACAAAGCCTGTTGTATACATAATTTTTTTTGCTGACAGTGACAGCTCAGCCAATAAATCGTAATTGGGTGTTGCCATATGCAGAATGGGATCAGAATAAGGTAATTTTTCAGCTAAACGAGAAATAATTTCAAGAGCAGTCCAATTATTAGGTTCTGATAAAATACTTTCTTGATTATTGTTTTGTATTTGACCCACCAATATAGCTGTCTCATTTATGACATTATTTAATAAGCCAGAATCAGCAATACTGTTCATGGCCAACTCAAAATCACTTGACACAGCTAATTGCTCAATTACCGACTCCCACTGTTTTTCCTGTTCCTGATTTAAATTATATCTAGGGATTACTGTTTTCAAATGATTTTCTAAAGCAGGCATTCCAAAACCTAAATCAACAGCGCAAGAAGTTCCTGTAGCAAACATCACAAATGGCTTATCGTTAAAAAAAGTTTGCATGCATTGATAAGCTAATGTTTTAGTTAATTCTATCAATTAATTTATTCCATTTATCTTAAACATAAATAACCTCATCATACTTTAGACTTCTGCATTTTGTTCAATAGCCTCTGCATAACCATTAATTCAAACAAAGCATCTATTGACTCCTTGTATGAATTTAACCTCTGCAAAGCAATATTAGCTTCGGCAAAGAAGCGTTTTATTTGTGTGTTTTCGGTATTGATAGGTAGTTTTTGTACTGACTCGGCAGCAAAGACTTGAATATTGTTTTTAATGTTATGAGTGTTAGCGATTAATTCTGCAAGATATTTAGCGTCACGCCCTGAACCTGCGGCTAAATCGAGAATGCGAGCGTTTGGATTTTCAATATTAGCGGTTAAGAATTGCGACCAGCTTTTATGTACCTGTTCAAACGATTTTGAAAGATATTGCTGTGCTAATATTTTTGCATTTTTATTATAAAATTTGGGTGACAACTGTGTATTCCTTCACATCTTTTTTGTTGCATTCAATTATGCCTCAAGTACATTCTACTATTTATTATTCTTTGTCAATGATTTGAATATTTTCTCTTTAAAATATATCTATAAAAATCATAAGGTAAACATCGTTCATTAACCTTAAAAGCAATTGTAAAAAATCAGCCGTCGGCACTTTAAAAGGTTCGCAGATCTACTATAAATTCAGGCCAACCAAAACCACCAGATTTACCAGAAAAATGTATTGTTCGCCCTATTTGTGTTCTTCAAAACACAACAAACTTGAACAAAGCCATTTAAAAATAAAAACAAAAAAATAACTCGCCAACGCAAATAAATAATTCTATGTTAGTAAATAGTTTAGTGAATAATAATTTGGTTTAAATTCGGCTCAATATGAAAGTTATAGCTCACCGCGGTGCCAGTGGTCATGAACCTGAAAATACGTTACGTGCGATAAAACACGCCCTTAAAGCCAACGTTGACGGTATTGAGATAGATTTACATGAGGTAGAAGGTAAAATTGTCGTTATTCATGATCGTTGGTTGCACCGCACTACCAGTGGTAATGGCCAATTAAGCGATCATAAATTTGAACATTTACGTGCTTTAGATGCTGGCAAAGGCGAAAAAATTCCAACTTTAGAAGAAGTTTTTGAATTAATTGCCGGACAATGTTTTATTAATTTAGAGTTGAAAGGCGTTAAAGATTTATCTTTATTTTATCAGTTACTTAATTATGCGGAAACAGAGTGTGGTTTCAGCACGCAGCAATTATTAATCTCTTCATTTAATCACCGATTATTACATACTATTCAACAACAAAAACCTCAATATCCCATTGGCGCATTAACCGCCTGTTATCCTTTAGATTACGCTTTGTTTGCGCAAAACTTACACGCTTACTCGGTGCATCTTAATGTTGATTTTATAAGTGAGAATTTCGTTAAAGATGCCCATGAACGCGGTTTGAAAGTATTTGTTTATACCGTGGATGAAATAGCCGACATTGATGCAATGAAAGCGTTCGGTGTTGATGGTATATTTTCTAATTATCCTACCGAAAGTAAAAGCCATTTGGCGCATAAATAAACACCGCATAAAAATTTAATTGAAAACACCTTGGCTTGTGCGTTTTTTAATCAATTAATTTAATCTTCTGCCGATACAAATTAAAGCAGTTAACGTATTGCAGAGGTTTATACTAATGGCTATTCAAACTATCGCCGTTAAACAGCAGCAACATTATGAAAATAATATCGTTTCTCAGCGCGAAATTATTGCGATAAAACCTGCGGAAAATACGCTTGCTGCAAACCGATCTCCAATAAAGGAAAACACTCAGTCATTTTCTATAAATTCAAAAAATGCATTAATAAAAAGTCAAATAATGGCGCCTGATTCGGGTAAAACACAATCGAACGATGAAACCGAATTATACCAACGTCCTCTTCCGCCTAAAGTAAAACTGATAAAACTTATTTTAGAGAGTTATCTTGGTAAAGATTTGTCGATTGATTTGAGCCAATTAGATTTTAGAAACAGTAAGCAACAATCACTAGCTGATACTGAGAAGTTGTCGGATCTTAATACTTCAAGTAACCCAAAAAACGAGTTACTTAACATTGATGGTCAGCAATTTAACAGCGACGATAATATTACCGTTACAAATTCAAATGTTGAACTACAATATTTAAGCTATCAGGTTCAAGGTCAGTTCAGCTTAAATGATCAAAACATTACGCTAGATTACCAATTTGATCTTTCGAGTAAATATGCCAGTAAAACAACCATTACTACCACAGCTGCCGCATTAAAAGATCCGCTAATTATACAATTTGGTGCTCAAGGCATAGGTGAAATTAACGGTGAAACTGAGTTAGACATTAATAATGATAAAAACTTGAACTCGTTACCGATATTTTCTGGTGATGTTGGCTATTTAGTCTTTGATAAAAACGATAATAAAACGGTTGATAATGGCAGTGAACTCTTTGGCCCAACGAGTAATAATGGTTTTAGTGAGCTGGCGCAATTAGATAGTAATAATAACGGATTTTTTGACAGTCAAGATAACGCTTATCAAAGGGTTTATATTTGGCAACCACAGCAAGATAATAGCTCAAATAACACTTCTAATATTATTCCTAAAAAAGGAAACAATAATCAGCAAGAGCTCGTTTCATTAGCACATGCAGGTGTTAGTGCGATTTATCTTGATGCAATTGATACCCCGTTTAATTTTCGCAATCAAAACGGGGATATTACAGCTCAGTTACGTCAATCGAGCTTCGCTATTACCGATAATAACCAAGCTGTTGGCATACATCAAATTGATGTTCAAATATAGTTATTACATCTGCCACGCATAACTAAATTTAGTAAAAACAGTACGCTTATCTCGTTCAAGGCGTGTTAAATCATCATCTTGAAAGCCGCCATCAGAATAACCAACAAAGAACAGTGTTTGCGGATTAATTTTATACGAATAAATTAACTGAGTTGCAAACGATGAAAATTTTTCGTTTAAATCATCTGGTTCATTATATAAAGCTAAATCACGTGTAATATTGGTATATTGCAGTACTAATTTAAGTTTACTGCGCATATCAAATTGATAGCTAAAACGAACATCTGATTGATCTGCAGTAAATAATCGCTTTCCTTCAACATTAAGCAGCGTGTGATCGTGGTTTAAGCGAATACGTAAATGTTGATTTACATCCCACGTGGCCGTAGGTACTACTGCAAATATATGGCCTAAGCGCGTATTAGAAAAATCGACTTGACTACCAAAACGTGAGAATACTTCTAATCTCAATCCTGATATTGGTGTCACTTGAAAATACGTTTTAAACTGGCTTTCATTAAAATACACATCATCGTAAAATCGTTTACGCGTAACCACACCAAAATTACTGTACAGCTGCATTGGCCCTTGTATATTGCCGTGAAATTCATATTCTTCTTCTAATAGTTTTCCATCTTGATCATAGGTTTTATCCCAATCACCAAAATAGCCCCATTGAGTTAAAACATCATCACTATCACCATAATAAGTACGGCGGCCACCAATCACTAACTTTTGATTATTAACTTGGTTAAAAAAACCTAAATCAGCGCGATAATCTTTACTGATATTTCGATAATTAACGTTGATATTATAATCTCGGGTACTATGGTTGTAACCTAAACTTAACGCATTACCTTGTTGCTTTTCTTTTACATCAAAATCTTCTTGGACTTGTTCAGGATTATCTGTTTCAGAGCGCGTTAGTTGATAACGTAAACTGTCAGCTTGGCTAAACCAATAATTACCGTCAATTGACGCGACAGTATTACTGTAATCGGTTGCTTCGCGATTAGTCACTAGCACGCCAATATTATTTCTGTCGCCAACATCCATTTTATAACGCGCGATTGCAACGTTAGATTTTTCATCTAATGACGCTAAACTTGATCCTTGATTCCCAGGAATTAAAAAAGTGGTGTCTTTATCATTAGCTACCATAACGCCATAACTATGATCATTAGTTTTACCTGTTAACTTAACACCATAATCAGGCTCAGCAATATTGCGAGTATGTACAAGATTAAAACTCGATGTGTCAAAATATGAAGCACCATCTAAAAAGAATGGGCGTTTTTCAGGAAAAAATAACGAAAAGGTATTATTCACATTTAGCTGACCAGCATCGGCTTCTACTTGTGAAAAATCTGGATTTACTGTGGCGTTAAGCACCATGTCTTGAGTTATACCCCAACGCACATCTAAACCGGGTTCAGCCTTTATACTTCCTTCTTGCCAATCACCCGGTACATTGGGCTTCTCATCGGCACGTGAAACGGTTAGCGTTGGTGTTACTTGAAAGTTATTTCCCACTTCAATTTTTTCAAATCCGACTATTTGATCAAACTGACATAAATTACATTTAATATTGCGATCTTCTTTATAGGTTGCAAAACGCTTTTTCACATCACGTGGATAATTTCGCATTACCGCAATGTTCCATGTTAGTTTTCCTTTTTCTTCTGGAAAACGTAACGCACTAAATGGAATGCTCATTTCAACCACAAAACCGTCTTTGGTTATTTGCCCTGCACTGTCCCAAATAGCGTCCCAAGAAGAATCTTCATCCCAACCATTGGTATCTTTCATGCGCATATCTGCTTGCGCACCTAATGGATTTACAAAAAATTCATAACCACTTCTGCCATCATTGAACGTATCAATAATGAGTCCGACATTATCATCTTGCCAAAGCGCATCTCGATCCCTTAATGATGCCCTGATTTTTTCAGGGTTTGGGTCAAACGCCTTAATTGCAACATTTAAATTACGGCCATCTTCATAAAGATATACTTCGGTTTTAATTGGGGTGATGGCTCCTTCTGCAGGACTATTTTCATACCGCAATTCCATTTTAGTAGCATTTTTCCATACAGCTTCATTCAAAACACCATCAACTTGGATAGTTTGGCTTTGAGTTGGCAGTGAAAGCGTATCTTTTGCAAAAACTAACGATGGAATAGAAATAATGATAAGCGCTAATGCTATTAATTGTGTCTTTAATTTAGTGTTAAGCGTTAATGTCATAGAAAGTTATTTTTAGTAATTATTTGTACATATTATGTAGCAACTACCCCAAAAAAGTTTAATTGTTAATGTAACTAAATATTTCGTACTTCATAAAGCTGAATAATCATTTGATAATTAATAGAAAATCAATTGATTATCAATTTAAGCATTCGCGAATTATTATTTGATTATAGGCTTGTGCAAACTGAAAATTTGCACGTCGAGCCACTTTGTCTTGCTCGCTTTTTAAAACATCACCACTTTCAGCTAGAAATTTTATTCCGCACAATTTTTTAGCTTGTTCAAAATGTTCTTGATCAATACCAACAATAACAACTCTTCGTCCTTTGGTAGCATATAAACGGCTATCATTATTTTTTTTCGCTTGTGCTAATGCTGTAGTTAGTCTGGTTTGTGTTTCTGTAGTTAACGTTGAAAGTTTTTTTTCTGATTCATTATTTTTAAGTTCATTATTTTCACTCGCTACAGTATTATTTTCACTCGCTACAGTATTATTTTCTTGGCTTTGACTTTGCATTTGGTTTTGCTTTCGATCACCACAGGCGCTCAGCGATAAAAAAATGGTTAATGCCATTATTAACTTGGGTATTAAAAATTTTTTCATAACAACTTTCCTTAATTAATTTTCTGCTTGTTGTAACGACATTTTGAAATAAACACGAGCAATAGTAAATTTATCAACCACCAAGCACTACCGCCACCTGAGGAGCTACTATTGGTATTATTATCAACCACGACTACTTTCGCCTTAACTGTTATGGTTAAGCTAGCATTACTGCTGCCTTGATTACCATCATCAATCGTATAAGTAAGCGTTTCACTACCACTAAACCCAGTTGCGGGAGTATAACTAACTTTATTATCGCTAATATTAACGCTACCAGTACCACTGTAGTTAACAGCCGTTAAGGTTAACGTATCGTTATCAACATCATTATCGTTGGCTAATACATCAATAACATTATTACTTGAATCTTGCTCAACACTGGCGCTATCGTTATTGCTAACCGGAAGATCATTTACTGCGCTAACACTAACATTTGCCATAAAAACATCGCTGGTAAATTCTCCCTTTGTGGCGGTTATCAACACCGATAAATCACCATTATAATTGCTGGTAGGCGTAATAGAATTTCCGTTTACTTGATAATTGCTACCTGCGCCGATAATTAATGAGTCAATTTGTAAGTTATTTACAAAACTAAAGTCACTTTTATTCAACGTTAAACTTTGATCTTCGGCCACGGTTAAAACTACTTGTGCTAAAAATTCTGGTTTACTATCAAAAGTACTACCATCAGAGATAATAGAAATATCGCTAACATTCATGGCAAAAAAAACATTATTGCTACACGCTATTTTTACGCGTCCTTGGTTAGTTTCTAAATGTGGTAAATTGACTAATTCACTGCCGTCATTTGCTGTATTACTGACTAATAACCATTCAAAACTAGTTGCACTATTTTGTGATAAAAATATATCAACCGCGCTACAATTAATTGGCGCTAATTCGCTACTCGCAGTATTCCAAGTTAGCGTTTGTTGTCCACCATTCCATGCGGCATTAATACTAGGTTCAATTACATGAAAACCTTCGTTATTAGACACCACAGTAATTTTAATTGCATCGTCTGCTAGATTGTTTTGTGCGTCTCTAACCACTAAACGAAAATTAAGATCGCGATCAGTAGTAGGTAAGCTTTCACCAAAAGTATTTTGATTATTAACGAGATCGGCCAATTGTGGAAAACTACGACTTGCTGTAGTTTTTGGCACAAAATTTCTAAATAATGGCCGAGAACCATCGTCGGTTTGAGCTTCTACTTTACTTGCCGATGCAGTACCTAGATCAAATTCTTCCCAGCTGTAGGTTAAATTATCGTTTTCACTATCGGTGGCTTGCCCTGATAATATAAATGCGGTTCTTGCCGGAATAATATGATCAGTTCCCGCGTCAACCTCAGGGGCTTGATTGGTTTTAGCTACGCTTGTACCGCAAGAGCTTCCTGTAGGGCCTTGAATAAATGCTTTTATTTGATCTACTGAGTGAATATGAAAATAGGGATCAGAATTGTTTTGTAAACTTTCTTCACCACAAATCCCTGCATAGCCCATTATGGTTGAAGCGCTGCCTACTTCATAAGCGCTAGATGATGAACGATTACCATCACAGGCAGAAGTAGTGCCGTTAAAAGTATGATTTGCGCCAAATTGATGACCTATTTCATGAGCAACATAATCAATATAAAAGGCATCGTTTGTTGGCACTCGGCTTCCGGTAACGCCTTCAGCTTTAAAAGAACTGCAAACTGCACCAAGGCTTGCTAACCCGCCGCCTCCGGTTCCTACTACATGACCAATATCGTAATTATCAACGCCAATAGCATTATTAATAACATCACTATTTACATCAATATCGTTGTCAGTATTATCAAACGGATCGGTTGCCGCATCTAAAAAAATTATTGCATCATTTTGCGCAACCAGCTCAAATTTCACCGCGACATCTTGTTGGTATACTTCATTAATTCTATTTACCAGCGTGACTATTGCCGCAAGTGCTAATTCTTTAGTACCACCATGAAAGGCACTATATTCTCCCGTTGCTGAAATAGCGATTTTATAAGTATATAAGTTGCCTAAAGCACTACTTTTGAAATCCCTTTTATTACTTTTTTCTAAAGCTAAATTAAGTAATGAACCATGCTGTATTGGTGAACGTTTTATATTATATTTAGCGCCATCTAAAGGCAGAGAGTCGTCTCTAAAATAGCTTTGATAGTTGCGGTTATCCCCTTGATAAAGTGGATCTACATAAACCTTTTTACCAAAATAACTAAAAACGCCATGAAAGCCATGCGGGGTAAGATCAAACTTACCTTTATTTTGTGGATTATCAATTTGTATGCCATCAAAAGTTCGTATATTTGAGTATTTTTTGGCAAGTTCTGGCGCCATAACATTGGTGGGGATAAGCTTAAATTTAACAAAGCCGCCATTGGCTAAAGGAATACTCACTATTGGCTTAGTATCGATAGTTAAGTAGTGTGATAATTGATCAATATCGAGTGTGAATTTACTCGATTTAGTTACCTTACTTACTTTTACCTTACCAGTTAATGCTTTATGTTTTTCACTAGATAATTGCCAATAATTTGAACTACTTTTCTCGAAGTCGTCTCCGTACACTTCAACTTTAAATAACAATAATGCTGCCAGCAATATTATTTTAAGTAACATTTTTAACATGGTATTCCCTTGAAAAGTATTTTAAATACAGAATAGTCAACAGGGTAATGAAAAACCATGGTAAACACTAATGTTGTTTGATTTTATTTTTAAATAACATTGTGACTACAAAATTAGTCATTTAAAACAAGGTAGTAGCTTATAACCGTAAATGCGTTATTAAAAATAAATAACTTAATTACATTTAGTTACTCCAAACAAATAAGTGATTACTAAATTGAACTATAATTAATTTGGTTGTTTCTTTTAATAAGTCATCGCATGCCGCATCGAGATAAACTTTTAACGCAACAAGCCAATGAATTAATTATGCTTAAAGAGCTAATGAATGAAGTTGGTGCTTATATTTTTACCAAAGATTTAAACGGCTGTTATCTTTACGCTAATAAATTAGTATTAGATCTATTTCAATGCTCATTGGAATCTATAATCGGTAAAGATGATAGCCAGTTTTTTGATTTATCAACCTTTAATGATTTACAAGAAAATGACCGCTTAGTTATTGAAGAAGGGTTAGCGATTGAAAAAGAAGAAACAAATATTGTTAAGGCTACCGGTGAAAAGAGAGTTTACTGGACAATAAAAAAGCCACTTTATAATAATAAAAATGAAGTTATTGCGCTTTGTGGTATATCTTCAGATATTACTGAACAAAAATTACTACAAGACCAATTAAAGCAAAAAAATGATTTACTCCACACTATTGTAAATAATATTGATGCCCACGTTTACATCCGCAATATTAATCGAGAGTTTACCTTTGTGAATGAAAAATGCGCTGATTTATTTAATATGAAAGCTGAAGATATTATTGGTAAGAAAGATATCGATATTCTGCCACAAGATATTGCACTAAATTTTAGAAAATTAGATGACCAAGTATTTAACAGCAACAGTAAAATTACGGGACATGAAAGCTTTACCGATACAGATTCAAATATATTTCATTACCAAACCACTAAAGTCCCAATCACTCTAGATAGCAACATACCAAGTCTGATCGGTTTTTCAACTGATGTAACGGAATTATTTAAACTCAAAGAAAAACTCAAGAAACAAGCAAGCATAGATGACTTATCAGGGTTGTTTAATCGTAGACACTTTCTAGAATTAGCAGGAAAAGCTTTTTCTCGTTCCCAAAGACAAAATATTTGTATTTCTTTACTTTATATTGATGTGGATTTTTTTAAATCCATTAACGACATATACGGACATCCGGTTGGCGATGCAGTAATTTCAGCGGTTGGGGAAAATCTTTTATCACTATTAAGAAATGAAGACATTGCTGGTCGAATAGGCGGTGAAGAGTTTGCAATATTACTTTCTGATACTTCAAAAGATAAAGCCATGGCTTTAGCGCTTCGCATTTGCAAGGCACAAGCGGGATTATCACTAAAGGGCAACTGGCAAGGTTCTATTACGCCGACCGTTAGTATAGGTGTTGCATTTTTCAGCAAAAACGACCACAGTATTGATGGCTTAATAAATCGAGCAGATCGGGCACTATACCAAGCCAAAAACAATGGTAGAAATCAGGTCTCCACTATTTGAACCGATAAATAGAAAAAGAAAAACATGAATAGTTTAAAAAAATTATGGCGCATCTATTTATTTATTGTAATTTCGGTTGCAAGTTCAGCGATTACTTTTGTTTATTTTGAATGGACAAGCCTTGTTAATGCGACAACTGCCGAAATAAAACTGCAAAATAATGTCATTGCTAATGCTATCGAAGCTGAATTTGATAAACACCGAACCATAATGCAATTAATGTCTATTCATACTTACGAATCCGAATCTATCAAGCCATCGTCGTTTATAAAAAAAGCAAACTTCACCCAACAAGCTAATAAAATTATTGCCAACAATCCTGAAATTTTAGCCATTGGCATTGCAGATAGTGCTGGTGATTGTTCATTAATACTCGATCACAAAACTACTCAGATAAATATTAAAACCCGCAAAGACAATTTTGCCTTTTTTAACGAAGCATTAAATAACAACTCATTAGTTATTGGCCATACTCAATACATTGACGAGTTAAATGAATGGGTTGTCCCTTTATTTTATCCATTAGCAAAAAATAATAGTACCTCTTCTACCAAATCAGCAATAGTATTGTTACTAGACTTAACCAATAATATTAATGTTTTCTCGAAATTAAACTATGTATTTCCTTATCACTTTTCCATATTACGTAATGATTTTTACTGGCAGTTTGCTAGCCATATACCTCAAGATTCTGCTACCTATAGCCGCTGGTTTAATCAACCATTACGAAAAGATTTAGTTGATAATGTCAAAAAAGATATTAAACAACAAACTGATGAAACGTTTACATCTTTACAAGATAATTTGAACCAAATTGTTTTTTTTAACAAAAACCGAGTGGGTAAAAAACGCATTATTGCGATTAGATATAACTCAAAATATAATTTTTTTATTAATACTTCTATTCCCAACAAAGTACTTTTTTCGCGTTTGCTACCAATAGTGATCAGCGTGTTCATACTTTTTTTAGTGTTTTCAGCAGTGTTACTAATTATTTTTAAAAAACAAGTCATCATTCTTAAAAAGTCGAGGGAATCATTAATTTATCAAGCAACTCATGATATTTTAACCGACCTTCCAAACCGCAAATATTTATTGAATAATTTTGATAAATGGCTTGTGAATCAACAAAATAAATCTTTCCATTTTATTTATTTAGATTTAAATAATTTCAAAAATAGTAATGATTTATTTGGTCACTCCATTGGCGACAAAATTTTAATTCATGTGGCTAAGGTTTTGAAAAGTTGTTTTAAAGATGAGCTTTGTGTTCGTCATGGTGGCGATGAGTTTATTGTTTGTTTACCTCACAAAGAAGAAAATGAATTGCTTGAACAATGCCATGACTTTTTAGAAAAATTGATACAACCCGTATTAGTCGATAACCTAACCTTTGCAGTTTCAGCAAGTATTGGTATAGCCAATTCTCCTAAAGACGGTAAAGATTTAGATAGCTTACTAAGAAAAGCAGATATGGCGATGTATGAAGCTAAAAAACATAGTCAGCAAGTATATAACTATTCAACGTGGTTAGAAAAACGCACTAAGTTAACCTCGCAATTAGAAACTCATCTAAAAACAGCATTATTGCATGAAGAATTTAGTCTAGTATATCAACCACAAATATCAGCAAGCGATAAAAAAATTATTGGAGTTGAAGCCCTAATTCGGTGGCAAAATCCTCTATTAGGTAATGTTTCTCCTGATAAATTTATCCCAATAGCTGAAAGTACCGGTTTAATAAATTCTATTGGTCGGTGGGTATTTACGACAGCACTTAATGACATGAAAGCTATGGTCGAAAACTCTACGAATATTGGCCAACTTAAAAACATTCGTTTATCTATTAATGTATCGGTTCATCAACTATTGTCTCGGCAATTTATTTTAGATCTCGAACATTTATTATTACAGCATGATTTAACGGGAATTGAGCTGATGATCGAAATCACCGAAAGTGTTTTTATTGATGATTTAAGAAAAGCACAATCCCATTTAGAAATGATCCGTGGTCATAATATTAAAATATCACTTGATGATTTTGGCACAGGATATTCTTCTTTAAGTGTGCTGCATAAATTACCCATAGACGAAATTAAAATAGATAAAAGTTTTGTCCGTGATATGTTAACTAACTTTCAAGATAAACAATTAGTTAAAAGTATTATCAGCTTGAGTAAAAATTTAAAAATTCCCGTTATTGCCGAAGGTGTTGAAACGTTAGCACAAGCAAATGAACTAGAAACCATGGGCTGTGAATTATTTCAGGGCTACTATTACGCAAAACCATTAACGCTTGAAAAATTGCTTAGTTTTATCCATTCTTCCTAAATATATTGACGAGGTTAACTACACCCAGTTAATATTCTTTTTATTCTTAAATAAGTATACAAAATTGATCGATTTCACCCTATTATCACTTTTCATCCCTACGATGTTTCTAATCTCAATAACTCCCGGTATGTGTATGACTTTAGCAATGACTTTAGGCATGTCGATAGGTATACGCAAAACATTATGGATGATGTGGGGTGAGGTACTTGGTGTTGCTTGTGTTGCTATTGCTGCCGTGATCGGCGTTTCAGCAATCATGTTAAAACTACCGATTATTTTTAGTTTTCTTAAATTTTTAGGGGCTTTTTATTTGCTTTATATTGGCATTAATATGTGGCGTTCAAAAGGAAAGCTAGCGCTAAACCACCAAAACAAAGTAGCAAATAACTTTAGTAAACGTGTTTTATTCTCTCAAGGATTTATAACCGCGATAGCTAATCCTAAAGGGTGGGCATTTATGATTTCACTTTTACCACCTTTTATTAATGCCAAAAATGATTTAGTACCCCAACTAAGTTTATTAGTATTAGTTATTATGCTTTCAGAATTAATCTGTATGCTGATCTATGCAACTGGCGGAAAAACCCTTGGCAAAACATTAACAAAAAATGAAAATGTTCAAACCCTCAACAAAATTTCAGGCACATTAATGATTGCGGTTGCGTTTTGGTTGGCGCTTGGGTAGAACTATTTAGGGTTCTAATTGAGCGATAAGTTTATTCAGTTTAATTCTTAATGTCGGTTCTGCAATCAATTGATTTATACCTGCCAAATTAGCCTGCTCGATATGACGTTGAAGATAATAAAACTCTACTCTACCTATTGCGTCATAACTCACTTCGTTTAATTCAGGTAGTGTGTTTATTCCTTGAAAAGCAACTAAATCGCTTAATCTACATGCTAAATAGCATAAAACTAATTTCTTTAATTCTGTAACGGATAGCTTAGTTAATTCCCTGTTATTGGTTATCATTAATAAACTATTATCGATGCCTAATGCTATTGATTCTGGCAATTGCCATTGTTTTGCAATAAATTTACCTATGATGCCAGAATTAACGCCATATTTGTTTTGAATATATTGTGTTCGTTCAAAAAAAGTATGGTCTTCATTATAATATTCAGCAACAGTGGGATCATAAGATAAAAGTGCCAAATCGCCTAAATACGACAACAAACAACAGGTAGACAATTCGGCCGAATTATCCTCATTCATTTTCTTTGCGATTAGTGAACAAAAAGAGCTCGATAAATAGCTTGCTGTCCAAAGTTTCTTGTACGCTTTGTTTTGCTCTTTGTTTTCAAATTTAACATCACTTTGAATAGCTAATTGCATAGCAATAGTTTTTACTGGTATTACACCTAAAAATAGAATCGCATGATTAATGTTGGTGATTGGCTGCATTAAAGAAAAGCGCGCCGAATTAACTTCTTTTAATATTTTTGCAGTGATCTCAGCATCAGTTTTAATTAAATCAAATAATTCATTCGGTTCAAATGAACGCTGAGCTAGTGGCAATAAAAGCGGGTGCGGGCGACGAAACGATTGTGCTATATCTGAAATAGTATTTTGTTTTTCAATGCTTATTGAATCGCTTTTAAATAATTCGAAATTTAAAAAATTATCTGTAACGTCTTCAACATCAAGCGTAGAAAATGGCTTATTTAGGCGTTGATTACTTTCGTTATGTGTATCATCGACAACCTTATTTAATGAGGGCGTAACAGGAGAAGAAATTTTAATGTTCGAATTGCTTGCCATTTTATAGTGAACATTAGATTTAGAACGTTTTAACCATTTTATTAATAGCCAGAAAACGCCTAAAAGCATAATAGCAACGATTACATCTACATTCATTTCTTTGATCCCTAAAACACATTTGGTGTTATACCAATTTGATTAAATTTCTTCCCAACTCAGAGCTATGCTCGATGTTCAGTAACAAGGCAAATTGGTTTAGATCTAGTACCCTAAATCAAATAAATTTAACGATGTTAGTGGGCATCGAGCAAGCTCCCAAAGGGCGAGTTTAAAAGGCTTATATGCTGCGTTATTGATTTTGATAAGGGAGTAACCATTACCTTCAATCAATGCCTTGCCTCTAAGCCTTTTAATTCTCGCTGAGTGGGAAAGAACTTAATCAACTTGGTATTAGCTTACCCCATAGTTATAAAAGTACAAAGTTTTCGATTTTTTGCAGAAAAATAAAAAACCCACTATTAGCAGTGGGTTTGTATGATTTTTAATTAATAACTTTACAGTTATTAATTAACTATGTGCTAAAACGGAATATCGTCATCGAAATCCATATCAGGTTCTTGGGGATTTAATTTAGCCGCTTGTTGTGGATTTTGATTTGCAAAACCGCCCTGTGGTGCTTGTTGACCTGGTTGACTAGAAAATCCGCCACGTTGCGCGTTATTTTGCTGTCCTTGATTAGCAAAACCGCCTTGTTGTTGTGGTGCTGATTGCTGCTGACCTTGATTAGAGAATCCGCCTTGCGCTTGTTGTGGTGCTTGCTGAGCTGAAAATCCGCCCTGTTGCTGCGCTGCAAAACCACCTTGTGGTGCTTGTTGGCCAGAAAATCCACCTTGATTTTGCTGCCCTTGATTAGAAAACCCACCTTGGCTTTGTCCTGCATTTTGGCCGCCACGCGAATCTAACATTTGCATAGAACCGTTAAAACCTTGCACTACAACTTCCGTAGTATATTGATCTTGGCCTTGTTGATTTTGCCATTTACGTGTTTGTAATGAGCCTTCAATATAAACTTTTGAACCTTTTTTAAGGTATTCACCTGCAATTTCAGCAAGTTTTCCGAAAATAGCAACACGATGCCATTCGGTTTTTTCTTTTTGCTCACCCGTTTGTTTATCTTTCCAGGTATCAGATGTCGCTACTGTGATATTGGCAACTGCACCGCCACTAGGCATAAATTTAACTTCAGGATCTTTCCCCAAGTTACCGATAATTATTACTTTGTTAACACCTGCCATGAAAAAAACCTTATTTTATTTTGCTAACAACCACTAATACATGCTTGTTTTAGTTATTTAAAATTCAATTCGAGCAACAATAAATGCTGCTACTGAGAACTCGTTATTATCCATAAAATAACTACTTTAGTTAAGCGTTATTTTCACTCTTTTTGATAACGTGCTGTTGTAGTTCAGTTTTAATTTCTTCGGGGATTTTTTTAGAATTTTGAGCCTGATAACAGAAATTCACCATAACTGCCGTTCCTGATGCGCATAAAATATCGTTTTGCCATATTTCCTGGTAAACATCAAACGATGCCCCGCCGATTCGACCAATGTATGTTTTTACTTCAAGTGTTTGTCCATAAAACATTTGCGCATGAAAAGAGACATCAATTTTAGCTAATATTAAAGGCCATTCCTTGAGGTTTAGTTCAGGGTTGAACAACCTAAATACTGGGTCACGTGCCCCTTCAAACCATATTGGTACCATAGTGTTATTTATATGACCTAACGCATCGGTGTCACTAAATCTTGTCGTTATTGTTTCAATAAACATTATTACTCTCCGCTCCTATTAAATGTAAGTAATATTACACCGATAAACATACACGGCGATATTTTATTGGCTCTGTCTCGAATTTTATTCACTTTAAGCAATTTTGTTTTAAAATATTGGTATTGCTATCCAAAGTTAAGGCTTGTATGACAAACGCTAAGAATAGAGCTATGATTAATAAAATAGCTGAAAAAGGGACAACCAGTATTTATAAAAAATAAGTAAGAGAGGCATATACATGTTTTTGTTGTTTTGGCTAATAAAAATAAATCATCGGCTTTTAACTCTTTTTAGTATTTTATGCTTTGCCACTGCGACCAGTTATTCAGCTGAATCAATTAATACCCCATTAAAATTTGTTGTGCCCGACTTCCCTCCATACACCTATCAAAAAAATGGTCAATTAGTTGGGCTTGGTATTGATAAAATTAAAAAAGTTATGGCATTAAGCCAAATTAATTACACCGTAGAAATGGTTCGAGATTACAAAGTAGCGATGTTGTTAATTAAAACGGGTAAGGCTGATGGCATGTTTTTAGCTTCTGAAAACAATGAACGAAATAATATTGCCACTTTTTCTCATCCTGTAATGATTAATCGTTGGTGTTGGTTTTTTAAAGCCAATGCTACTTTAAAACCTCACAGTATTAAATTTAAAAGAAATGCAAAAATAGGGACAATTTTAAATACAAACACGCAAAAATGGCTGCAAAAAAATGGCTATTCAGTTATTGGTAAACCTGATAATGCTAGAGCACTAAATAAAATGCTTTCAACCAATAGAATTAACGCCGCTTTCCTATCTGAGGCTGTATTTGTAGCGATATTATCTGAAGAACAATACGATCTTTACCATAAAATGAATGAAGTAGAAAAACCATTTGGCATTTATATCAGTAATAAATATATTAATAATCATCCTAATATCATTAACCAAGTAAACCGTTCAATCACTCAATTAGTTAAGCAAAAAAAATTGTAACTTATTAAATAGACTAAAAATTAAATATCCAAAGCCAAACTTTAAGTCTATACTTTTGTGCAGACAAAAAGACTTATAAAGGACTTATTTTTATGTCAAATGAACAAAAACCGGCTAACGAACGTCGCCATTATCAAGCAAACCAACATGTTTTATGGTCGCACTTGAATGATGCACAAAAGTCGGCAGTAAGCTCTTTAAGCGGGTTTGGCTATGAACTAAGTTTTATGCGTATTTCTGAACATGAAAGCTTAGTAGTATTATTGTTAGGAGATAAACCAGCTACTGTAGATATTGAGGGCGATATAAATACTGCTCCCCAAATAACCATCCGACACTAAACCACTATCAATAACACTACTGATATATCAATACTTATTTTATTCAAAGTAATTTTTAGACCCCCTAAACTTTATCCTTGACCTCACCTTTAAGTTGTTTCAGGATCGCAATATTAAATATAAACAGAATAAAAATGGATATTTCCTATGGCCACAGCAACGACCAGTTCATTAGCTCCCACCGTTTTACTCAAAGATGAATTAGACCAAGTCAGTAAATTTTATGATCTGATCATTAACTTCTTTGCTAACTATAGCTTTCAGTTAATTGGCGCATTAATTATATTTCTAATTGGTTATTGGTTTTCAGGAAAAGTAGGCCGCTGGGTATTGGCTTTATGTGAAAAACAAAAATTAGACATTACCTTAAGTCGATTTATTGCTAACACCACAAAAATGTTGATTGTAGTTATGATCACCATAATCTCATTAGGTAAATTAGGCATCAGTGTTACCCCATTTATCGCGGCAATTGGTGCGGTATCTTTAGGTGCTGGCTTGGCCTTACAAGGATTGCTAGCTAACTATGCTGCAGGCTTTAATATTATTTTAATTCGCCCTTTTGTTGTCGGCGATACCATAACAGTTCAAGGGGTTAAAGGGGTGGTTGAAGAAGTATTACTTGCTTACACCATTTTACGAGACGAAGATAACGTAAAAATAATGATCCCAAACAAACATATTGTTGGTGAGGTTTTACATAATTCAGACGAAAACACCTTGCTCGAATTAAACGTAGGTATTGCTTATCGTCATAATCCACTTGAGGTAGTAACTTTACTTGAAGAAACATTTAGCAAACTTGATTTTATTAGTAGTGAAAAAGCGCCTCAAGTAGGCATTGATAAATTTGCCGATAGTGCTATTTCCATTGCCATTCGTGCATGGACACCCACGGCTAATTTTTATGATGCTAAATTCAAAGCCTATAAAGCGATTTATTTAGCGTTAGAACAAGGGAACATCACCATTCCATTTCCACAGCGCGATGTGCATTTAGTTGAAAGAAGTAAATAAAGGAACACAGCCTTTATTAATTAAATATTCAAGTTTTTATTACAAAATAGCTATGTATTTATTACATAACTATTTATACTGCTGCGCTTAATAAAATCAACCGACATATCATAACAGTATGTCAAAAATGGATTTACCATAGGGAGATCACGTGTCTAATTTAATGCCATTATCTTTTAGAAATTTTTTAGTTGCCATAACCTTAACAACACTTTTAGGGTGTGGTTCTGGTAGCGAAGCAACAACAGTAACTCCTCCGCCAGTAACAACCCCAACAACAAGCATTGATATTTTTGGTGGTGCTGTAAAAGGGCCATTAACACAAACAATCGTTAATGTTTATAAAATTGATTCCAGTAAAAATGATCACAAAGGGGCTTTGATAGCTAGCGCAAAAACAAATAATAAAACTCAAATAGAAAATCTAAAAATACCTGAACCGTTACAACCTCCTTACTTAATGGAAATGATTGCCACCGCTGACACTATTGATTTAACAACAGGTAAAGCACCAGTTATAAGCACGTTACGCACCATTATCACGCAAGAAATGTTAGCTGCTAAACAAAATTTTTATGCTACACCATTAACTACAATAACTCTTGATTTAGCTTTTATAAATGCCGATAGCAATACAGCACCATACAGTGGTGATAATAATAATAGCGTTACCACAACAGAATTGACCAATGCCTTAGTTATTGCAGAAAAACAAATAAAATCAATCGTTGGCCTGAAAAACCAAGAAGATATTAAATTTTTTAGTACTGCGCCATTACTTGATAATTCATCAACAACTGTAGATTCACAAATTTTATCAACTAAATACCGAGCGTCGGTTGAAGCTTTTAGTGCGGTTGTTTTTCAAATTCAACAAACGCTCAATAATGAGGTAACTGGCGAACAAATAATTAAAGACTTAGCTTTAGATTTAGCCGATGGCACACTTGATGGATTTACTTTTAACGATGCGATTACTTCATATTCAACTGATGCTTTGACCGTATTTCAACAAGAACCAAACAGCCTAGTCATTCCTAACGACAGTGACAATAGAACAATTGAAGCGATCAAAGAGATTATTATTGCTGAAACTACATTAACTGGTAACAACACCATTGATAGCTCAGCCTTACAAAATCAAACGGATATTTCATTAGCAAATTTAGAAATGTCAACAGACACCGATGGTGATGACATTTACGATATTGAAGATGCATTTCCTCTAGATGCGACTGAATCAGTAGATACAGATAATGACACTATTGGTAATAACGCTGATACTGATGATGACAATGATGGCACTTTAGATAGTGAAGATGCATTCCCGCTAGATGAAACAGAAACAACTGATACCGACAATGATGGTGTTGGCGATAATGCCGATGTTTTTCCTGAAAATGCTAACCGCAGCAGTAACTTTTCAAAAGTTAATGGAATTAACGATGGCTTAATTGAAAGTAGCCAAACTTTAGTGATTAGTGCCGATAACAAATTTATGTATATTGGTAACAGCCGAGGAATTTTGGCCGTTGAATTAGATGATCAAAGCATGCCAACCGCCAACAAAACCAGCTTTAATATCGACCCTGTCGATGGAAAAATTACGCATATTACTTACGTTGATTTATCATCGAATGGTAACTACTTATATGTCGCCGGATTAACAGAAAAAAATGATATTTCAACAAGCACCTTAACCCTATTTGCGGTTGATCAAGCTTCTGGCGAATTAACGTATCAAAGCACACTTGATAATAATCAAACATCAGGCATTACAGCAAACCTTGCTGAAATATTCAAAATATCTCCCGATGGAAAATTTCTATATTCACATAATCCATACGGAGAAATGGGGACTGGACTTATACTAATATATAGCCTTGATCAAGACAATGGTGAGCCAATTTATGTTGGTCAATATGATATGGGAAATACTCCTATAGATTATGAACATAATTTTGATATATCCGGAGATGGCAATTATATATTTTATGGTTTTACTCATATAGTAGAACATTCTGCCATATTAATTACTTTAGCCAGAAATACACAAACAGGCTTACTTACTTCTATTTCAACGCAATCACTTGATGATGTTAATTACGCCAATGGTTTATCATTACAAACATCTAAAACAACCAATGAATTAATTATCGCTGCAGGTGGAGCATTATCAATTTATGAAATCGATAATTCTGCAAATATTTCATTAAAACAACATTTAGTCTTTGAAAATGAATTATCAGGTTTTATGTCTATTCACATAAACAATGATAAAATTGCAGTTTTTAGCACATTTACAGACGATACAAGTAATAACATAGTCAATGCCCATATTTCGTATTTCACCTTGAACGAAAACAACCAATATCAACATGTTTTTTCATCTAAAAACTTAACCAATACCTTTTTTCAATTAGCTATCACAAATAATGGCAAAGCATTACATGCTATATCTCATACTTCTGACAGCATTTATTCTTTTAATTTAACATCTAGTGACCATCAACTAAAAATAGATAAAGTTGAGAATAATTATCTTGAAAATTTAAAAATAATTAAAACTAACGAAAATAATTTTTTCGGGACGAACCAAGCAAGCATTCTTGGTATTAATAAGCAATTAGTGAATATTCAGCTACAAAATGATAATAGTTTAATTAGCGATAACAACATTATAAATGTTGATGACTATCACTCTACACCATTATTATTGAACATTAAGGATAACAAGTTTTTATCCTTGAGCAACAATCAAATGACTCGAAAACTTGATGTGAGTTTTTATCAATATAACTCATCAAATCATCAATTACCTATCATTGCTAACCTTACTTTAGGAGAAGGAACATCTCTACAATATAGAATATTAAGCGCTTTAATCATTGAAAATGGAGAATACCTTGTTACTACAGGAAGAAGTGACGATACTAACTTCAAATATAGTTACAGTTTATACCAAATTGATAATACTCTAAATAAAATCACTTTCTTAAACTCAATTGAAGGTGCAGAACGTTATTTTTATGACCCTATTGTTTTTGAACATAACGATACTGTAACGATTGGAGATATAAGCTCAATAATTAACATCGAAAATGGCACAATATCATTATCAATGGCAACGGATAACCCTCAGATAAACAGTTCTACTGTATTTTTAAATGATGGTGCAAATGCCTATGCTATTTTAAATACCGGAATGGAAAATCAATTTCAAATAAAGTCTTATTCAGTTAACACTACTAACTATGAATTTATTGAACTTGAAAGCTACGATTTAGTTGGTAACTGGACTCTGAGTAAACTATCAAACGACGAAATATTAGCCGTATCACCCGTTATTGATAACAAGATCACTGTTAAAGTGTATCTAGCGGGTTCTAACGGTGAGTTAACAGAAACAGCCTCAACACAAGTTAATGTAACTAGTTCAACTGATGACTATACATTAGTTAAAGCATTCCAAGCGCAAGACAATAGCAACGTGTTTTGGTTGCAAATTAAAGGCGGTTTTTACGAGATAATTAAAATAAAAGCCGATTAACCTCTTACTAAAAAAGCAAAATACAACCACTAACGAATTATATACTCGTTAGTGGTTTCTATCTAATATCCATTCAATTATAATTTTTACTTCTTTAAAGTTATCAATAGATTTATTAATCATGGAAATAAAAGAATTTATTACTTTAGTACCAAACCTCACCTTAACTAGTGATCGATTAGTCCTACGAAAAATTAACGCCAGCGATTTTGACACTATGGTTGCTCATGAGCAAAATCCTGAGTTAATGAAATACATTCGACCGATCACGAGTATTGAAGAAACCCAAAGTAAAGTGCAGCAATGTGTGGATGATTGGCATGGCAAAGAAGGTCAATGGTTAATGTTAGTTGCCCATTTAAAATCTGAAATAAGCCCTAACAAAGAACTTATTGGCATGGTTTGTCTTAATATTGAATCGCTCGAATTTAAACGAGTTGAAATAGGCTATCGCTTTCATTCCAATTTTCATGGCATGGGGTACGCGTTTGAAGCGGCAAAGTGTGTTAGTGATTTTTTATTTGAACAAGTCAATATTCATAAATTATTGGCATATTGTGTTGCCGAGCATCAAGGCTCTTATCATTTAATGGAAAAACTAGGTATGCAACGAGAAGCTTGCTTACGTCAACATACAAAATTAGCTGACAACGAATGGCATGACGAGCTTATTTATGGTTTGCTCGCGCAAGATCACAAAGCTTAATGAGCGTTTTTAAGTTACGAGAAGTAGTACTTACTTGAAGTTTATTTTCTAACAATTTATTGGTTAATTTGCTATTACCAAAACCATTACCACAGTATAAATAAAGGCATTGTTCACCAACACAAAGCTGTTCAGAAGAGTTAACGAAAGGCGATAATTTAGCGATATTTTCTTCTGTCGGCTGTGACGATAAGAAAATAATCATCGCTTTGCCGCCATCTTTTTTTACATCAATATTTTCAAACGGCAGCGCATTGCGTATTTTTTCAAGCTCTGCACCTGTTCTAAGTTCAACAGGCACTGCAAAACCATATTGCTGTTCAATGGTCTGTTCAATCTCAGACTTTAATTTAAATTGATCACTAACATCACTATTAAAAATAACATTACCGCTTTGAATATAAGTCGTGACATCACTGAAATTTAACGACTGGTATAACGCCTTTAAATCAGCCATTAATACTTTTTTATGGCCACCAACATTAATGCCGCGTAAAAGTGAAATAAATGTATTCAATGTACTGTCCACCTTAAATAGTCGACCAAATTTGTTTTAAGCCAATGCCATGAATTATTGCAAAACTCAAACAAATAACTGAACTCCACAACCAAAATTGAGGTTCTCTGCCAAGAGGATTGGTGATCAGAAAAAATCCACCAATACCTCGTATTAAATATATACAGATAATACAAATTAAAGCGAGCTTAATGAAGGGAAATTTTATAATTAGCCCAGCCCCAGAAAGTGCATAAGCACTCCAACTAAATAGTACTATGCTGATAAATAACGTAATAATCGTTGATTTTATATTACCTTGCTCAGCCAAAACAGCCATTTGTTCTCCAGCACCAAAAAATCGATACCAAGACGCGCCAAAGAAAATACAGCCAAGATGAGCAAACGCTACCAAAGCATTTAACACCGCAGCGCTTAGCAAAAAAACATTCGCGTTGGCAATATTGCTCATCTATAAATCCTTTTAGTTATTTATTTTTAGCTATTTATTATTAAGTTTTAACTTACGACTAAAAGCTAAAGCAAGCAAAATAAAACTGCTAAAACCAAATGTTCCACCGCCACTACTATCATTTGAATTTGAACTAGGTTGTTTGTTTATTAAAGTATTTTTCGGTTTAGATACATTAGTTTCAGTAGCTGATGACGAATCTACAATGGTGATTTGATTAATTACCACAAAATTTTCTAAACCGGGAACAGTTTGATTTGCACAATTTTGAGCCGAATAATCAACCATAGGAATTTCATTACATAACGACAAACCCACTATTTTTTCAACCACGGTCATACCGTCTCCAGTCACTTGCCCAAATACAGTAAAACCACTATTTTGCACATCTAAATTACTGCTGTTATCAACCAGATTAAAAAACCATTGATCAGTAGCACTATTAGGATCACTTGCTTGTTTTGCCATCGCAATAGTGCCTTTTACATTTGAGTATATAGGTTCGTTTACTACTTTTGCATTAGGACTTAATCGTGTTAGTGGCCATGTTCCGCTAAAACTATAACCACCACCTTGAACAATAAAATTAGGTATTGCTCGATGAATAACTGAGTTGGTGTAATGACCTTGTTCAATATAGGCTAAAAAATTTTCAACCGTTTTAGGAGTGGTTTGATCATATAAGTTTACTTGAAAATTACCTTGTGAAGTTTCAAATTCAACAATTGTGGCGTTTGCCAAGCTTGAAGCTGCGAAAGTTGCTATCACAACAGCCGTTTTGAATAATTGGCGCACACCAGATGAAAATAAAATATTAGTCATTACCGCTCTCTTTATAAATACTTAATGGTTAGTTGTAAAAAATTCGTTAGAATAATAAGCTGAACCGAGATTAATTGCACTCTCGAATTCAAATAATAAAATGGATACCGACAATAAGTATTTATATTCAGCAGGAAAAAGAATGAAAAAATTAAAAAACGAAAATGAGTTATTGAAAAAAGCGATTGAAATCGGTGAAAAATATGCCCTTAATCGTGGTTATAAAAATTTTTCACCAACTGATGCGGCAAAAGAAAAAGTGGAAAGTTTATATCGCTTATTAGTGCAAGACGGTTTAATCCAAGCACTAGCCAAAGATAAAGAAGATTTAATGAGTATGAAACACAAATTGGCTATTTGGATTTCTAAGCAATTACCGAAAGATCATCCCCTACTTAAATAATTACCTTACAACCATCTAAATTTTAATAGTAGAAAGAAGTAAGAAAAGAGCGCAGTCTAACTACGCTCTTACACGTTTAATATACTTATGCTCCAATAGGCGAACCCGGCGGCATTTTAGTATCAACCGCTGGTGTAATTTGCTCACCTTCGGTTAAACCAAAATTGATTTGTTGAATAAGCAAACGATAATGAGCATAAAAACGTTTACTGGCACTATGAGTTTTCGTTTTTTGTTGTAACCAACGTTCAATATCAACCAGCGCAACATAAACCTCTGCGCGTACCTCTGTTACTAAGCTCTTGTCTAACCACAGTGTTAAAAGCTGTTTAACTACTAATTGATTAATACGTTGCTGAATAACATCTTGTAAACCGCTTTTGGCTGGTTTTTGTAACGTTTCACGGATTAACTTCTCAAATAATTGCCCGACCGAAGGAATACTTGAATTTAATGACGATTGCTGTGCTAATCGAGCCAAACGTTGTTGGTTTAACAACAATGCAATAGTGTGCTGAGCACAGGCTTCTGCCAAGGTTACTGCATCAAAAGTAAGGCCTGTTTTACTCGGTAAACTTTCACGGTTTCGGCTATAACCGTATGCTTTCGGTGGAATAAGGGCAACAATATTTTTCGGTAACATTAGCGTTTTGGCATCTAATGTTTTCAATAATGCCGTTAAAGCTTGTCGTTGTGTATTTGCGCTAACCACTGAAAGGTCTGCATTTTTTGAATCAACTTTTTTAACCGAATAACTATAATTTATACCCGCAATTAACTTAACCGCCGCTTCGACTTGATAACGATGAAAGTTATAAATAGGCGCTAACACTTGTTCTAATTCTGAAAAAGGTGTGCCAACATCAATACTATTTAAACCAAACTGTTCGAGTGCAATGTTACGTACTCTTAGTACGCGTTCTAATTCAATTGCTGCATTTTCACCGTTGTCCCATAAATGTCCTTCAGCATTTGCTCCTGATTTTGCTCGAGCATCGGGATCAGACATATATTTAAAACCTTGTGCCTGTTCATTGGCAACTAACTCATTTAGCGCTTTTTGTTCTTGTTTTGGTTGGTAATCGCCATAACCATAAGCAATAGTATATTTATCCCAAGCACCAATATCAGTTGCATAAGCGTTAGTTAAATCGAGTTGATTTGTTTTGCTTTTATTACCGATCTTGTCCATTTCTTTAATAGTGATCAACGGATGTGGGTAATCCATTACCGAAGCTCTGTTATTGACACTGGCAGAGAAGTTGTGCGCTAAGCCTAGGGTATGCCCTACTTCATGGGCGGCTAATTGACGAATACGTGCAAGTGCCATATTTTTCATGACACTTGTATCTGTATGCTCCGTTTTAAATGGCGAGGTTAACCCTAAAGCGATTAAATAATCTTGACGAACTCGTAACGAACCTAAGGTAACATGGCCTTTAATAATTTCACCAGACCGAGGATCAATAACCGACGAACCATAAGACCAACCACGTGTTGCACGGTGTACCCATTGAATCACGTTATAGCGAACATCCATAGGATCCGCATCTTCAGGTAACATTTTAACTTGGAAAGCATTTTTATAGCCAATAGCTGTAAAAGCTTGATTCCACCAAGACGCTCCATCGATTAACGCCGAACGAACTGGCTCTGGGGCTCCCGCATCAAGATAATAAATAATCGGTTTTATGGCCGCGCTCATTTTTGCTTGGGGATTTTTTTTGTTCAAGCGATGACGAGGAATAACACGCTTAAGCAAAGGTTGATCAATAGCGCTGGCATAATCGGCGTATTCCATCGACCAAAAACCGCTGAATGGATGAAATACACGGGTTTTATATTGATTGTCGGGCAATTTAATTAATGAATGATGAAGATGTACTGAAACAGCGGTTGGGTCTGGTGTAACACTGCGTAAATATTTTCCCGCACCACTTCCGGTGTAAGTAACAATAGATTCAAGTTCAGTATTTTCAGGAAAAGCTTTAGTGCGTTTACTATAAACACCACTACGACTACTATCTATTTTAAAGTTACCCTGTTTAGTCGCTTTTAATCGCTGCGCTAAATGATGAATATCAGACAGTAAAAATGGCGTGTAATCAATTAGCACCTTACCATTTTTATCATCAACTTTCGCAACTTTAAAGCCCCAAATAATTGAACTTGCAAAGGCTTGTTCTACCGCTTTTTTTTCTTGGGCGTTAGTACTATCAGCGCGATAATAACTATTTAATTGGCGTAAAAACACTTTATCACCAACCCTTTCAAATTGTACTAAACGGGTATCACCTAGTTGGCCGCGGTCTAGACCAATATCATTAGAACCAATGCCGTATGGTAAACCTGATTGAAATAAAAACTGTTGATCAAATTTATCTATTTCAAGGTAAATTTTGCCACTTGCCTTGTCGCTATAAAATGAAAAGTAACCTTGATGTAAGCTTTTGTCTTTAATAAAATCATTAAAATTTTGATCGGCTGATACCGTAAAGCTAATTAAATACAGAGACATTACCGTTATGGTAAAAATAAATCGTACAAATGCCATTAGTTATCCTTTTTCTTTTTTATTTTAGTGCTTAAACCGCTATAATTATAGGCAACTGAAGCTATTACCTAACAATATCATATATTACAAGCAATCAGTGATGTGTGATAAAAGCAGTTTTATTCAGTATAAAGTGGCTTAAGTATAAAATATACAATTATTCAACCAATATTAGGGATCACCATGCAACGACTTGCACCTGCGTTACGTGAAGACAATGTACCATTAGATTTAATCTCATTAATTAAAACAATATTAGCAGCAACCAAAGAAATTTCTTTTCGTGTGGGCCAAGCACATTTAAGTGATTTAATGGGTTCAACTTTGGATGAAAATATTCAAGGTGAAATTCAGAAAAAACTCGATGTTGTGGCTAATGAATTATTTAAAGACATTTTGTTGGAATCTGGTTTTGTTAAAGCCATTTCTTCAGAAGAAGAGGATACTTCTGTTGCTGGAAATCCTGACGGTAAATACCTTGTTTCGTTTGATCCATTAGATGGCAGCTCAAACATAGATATTAACTCATTAATTGGTACTATTTTTTCAATACATCGTGCTCCTGAAGAAATGTCAGCCGACGATCCTGATATGTTTAAACAAGCAGGTAATAAACAAGTTTGCGCTGGTTATGTGTTATATGGCCCAGCAACTATGTTGGTTATGACTACAGGTAAAGGCACACATTTTTACGTATTAGATAAAACCCATGGTGGCTATTTAAGGGTTCAACGTAATGTGCAAGTACCTCAAGACACTCAAGAATTTGCGGTTAACATGTCAAACCAACGTTTTTGGCAACCACAAATGAAAAATTATATTGATGATTTATTATTAGGTAATACAGGCCCACGCAATAAAAACTTTAATATGCGTTGGATCGCCGCCATGGTTGGTGATGTTCATCGGGTACTTTGTCGTGGCGGAATTTTTACCTATCCGAGCGATTTACGTGATGCCAATAAACCCTATAAATTACGTTTAATGTATGAAGCAAACCCAATGAGCTTTTTAATTGAACAAGCAGGCGGTCTAAGTGTGACTAGCGAAGGAAGGATTATGGATATTGAACCGACAAGTATACACCAACGTGTTGAAGTAATTTTAGGTTCAAAAAATGAAGTTGAAGCGTGCTTAGCGTACTATAAAAAGTAAAAGAAAATATTTAATGCGATCAAATTACATTTATTTGATCGCATTAAATAATGTTTGCTCTTATGATTTCATTTCATCATTCTGATACTGAAAAGAGTTCAGCATGACGTTACCGTTTCTAAATTAAATGATCCAGAATTAAATCATAGTCCTATTAAAAATGAACTACCGCGCCTACGTATGCCCCAGAAAACTCTATATCCGTATATAAATTATCAACATCTTTCAGTTTGAATTTAATATTGCGATAACCTGCGGTTAAATTTACATCAACCGCTAAATTATCAACTAACTCATAACTTACGCCCACTTGATAATCATGCAAGCTTTGGCCATTTACCGATAAAAAATTACCTTCACCATAAATATTAAAATCAGTTGAAGGAATGCCAATATTTGCTGCTACATATACCAATGGTACATAAGTTGAAGCAGATAATTTTGCAGTGGAAGAAACAGGTGGTGTGGTTGCGGTAGTACCTGCAACACTTACATCGGCATTAATATCTCTTACCGTTAAACCTAAATCAAAGGTGATTAAATCATTATCAAATAATTCGTAATAAGCGGTGTAATCAATATAATCTGTTTTAAAATCTGTACTAGCAGATGAATCACTTGGAAAAGTTGTACCACCATAAGTAAAATCAGCAACGAGCGATGTTATGCCCTGAGTATCGAGTTTTACCGATGATATCTTAAGGTTAGGTATAAAAGGTAATGGATGTTCAAGCGCAATAAAAAAACTACCTTGTCTTTCAGTATCTAAATTAAAATCGATTTGATCATTTTTTTCGCCAAATAAACCACTGGCATTACTGTTAAAAACTTGTCCACCTAAATACACGCCAATAGTATCTGCTTGAACAGATGTAGCTACTACTGAGCTAGCCATAACAGCCGCTAAGCTAGATAATAGTAATGTGCTTTTATTTTTTTTACTCATGAAAAATTTACCCTTTATTAAGTAATTCGTTTAAATCTATAATTGCCGCATTGGCTCGAGAAATGTAGTTAGCCATAACTAAAGAATGGTTAGCGAGAAATCCAAAGCCATCACCATTTAAAATCATTGGGCTCCAAATAGATTGCTGACTTGCTTCGAGTTCTTTAATAATTTGCTGCAAGCTTATTTTCGCATTTTTCTTGGCTAACACACTGTCAAAATCAATTTCTACCGCTTTTAATAAGTGCAATAAAGCCCATGCTGCACCACGCGCCTCATAGAATTCATCATCAATTTTCCACCAACTGGTTTTTAGCGTTAAGTGTGATGCATTAACAGTAGATTGCACAGCCACACTATCGCCGGCTAAATCTGTATTTGTTTGTTCACGACCAACACTGGCACTTAAGCGTTGAGAATAACTGCCCAAACGATTCTCTACTTGTTGTAACCATGTTCTTAAATTGTCAGCACGTGTATAAAATTGAGCATTTTGCGAGTTAGGATCAGCCAATGTTTTGCGATACAAATAAAGCGCTTTTACGCCCTTTTTATATTCGCTTTCGGCACTTGGAAATGCCCAACGAGTACTATCAATATTAAACCTTGGCTGTGCTTCTTTAAGCTGTTCATTAACTAAAGATTGCGATTGTGAGCGACTAAAACCTTGACGCATAGCAAGCGCCATATCTCTAACCATTTCTAACGCACCAAATTCCCAAGCAGGAATATTATCTAACAACACTCCCGGAGGCATGGCATCATTAGAGATATAACCACCGGGCTTTTGCCATAAAGTTTCAGTTATTCTAATTAACGCTGTTGTCGTTGTGTAACCAACAACGGGGGCAACACCATCGGCTTTAGCATCAGCAGTCACCATTGCTTTAAGATCCATTTCGCTTGGCTCAAAACTCCAATAAACGCCAACAGCATAAAAAATAACGATGATAGCGAGTAATACACTGATTACTGATTTTGAGGAAAATTTAAAATTCATGATAGTTCCTAATGATGTGAGCGTTTCTTCTTAATACTAATAACTGGCACGTTTATAATAACATCACTTTGTTTGGCAAAGTGTAGTGTTAGTTGAACTTTTTGACCATCTTTGAGTGGTTGTTTTAAATCGAAAATCATTAAATGTAAACCATAGGGTTGTAACAACACATTTTCATGGGCGTTAATCTTAACATGTTCAAGTTGACGCATTTGCATCATGCCATTTTCCATGCTGTGCTGATGAATTTCAATTTTAGGACTAATGTTGCTACTTGCACCAATGAATAATATTTCATGATTATTAGCGTTAGTAATTTTTAAATACGCCGAAGTAATTTGATTACCCGGTAGTGTTTCTCGTATATAGCCATCAGAAATTTCAATGTTTTGCGCACTTGAAAAAGTACTACAAAACAACGTAAAAAGGAAAACTGTTAGTGTGAATTTTTTATTATTTATTTTCATAGTAAGTCTACATCCATTTAAAAACTTTCCAATTATACTACCGCTATAATGACGAAAGCCAATAAAAATGAGTAACTTAATTATAACTAATGAACAAATGGGTGTTTTAACGATAAAGTCGGATCGTTTTGTTAAAAAATACTTTCTAGCGAGTAAATCGCTATTTTTTTAAATTTATAATTTATGACTTTAAAAGAAGCTAAAAGTATACACTTCTTGCCTTGCCAAAATCATTTCAGTATCTTATAGCTTAAATTTAATTTACATTTTTTTTACGGTAAACGTTGACATAATATGTCAATCTAAGTAAATTATTACACACTTTTAAGATCGCAGTAATAACTATAACAATAAAATTAGTTACTGCTGTATACGGAAATTAACTTACGAGGTTATTATGAAAATGTCTTCAAACCCAATTCAAGCCTGTATTGATGTACTGGTTTCACCTAGCGCAGCGTTCGCCGCAGTAAAAGAAACAAAAGGTTGGTCGTGGCTACCGTTTATTTTGCTGGTCGGTACAACAGTCGGCGTATTTATGTATTATTACAGTGTTGTTGATTTTGCTTGGTTAAAAGAGCAAATGATTAATGGTATGGCAGCTGCTGGTAGCACTGATGAAGAAATAGCAGGTTTTAGCGATAACGTTTCTGCGAATGTTATGAAATGGGGTACGGTAGTTGGCGGTAGTGTCGGTATTATCGTGATTAATTTAATCGTTGCCCTTTATTATCATTTAGTCACTAAAGTAAGCGCCAAAAACGAATTTAAGTTTGGCGACTGGTATGCCTTTACTTGGTGGGTTGGCATGCCAGCTTTCGTTGCTATGTTAGTTTCAGCCTTAGTGATATTTTTTGCAAGTAATGGCCAAGTTACTTTACAAGATATTCAACCGACGAGTTTAAATAGCTTAATTTTTTCTGTCGGACAAAGTAGCCCTTGGTTTAATTTACTTGAAGGCATTAGTTTATTTAGCTTTTGGTCAATTGCCGTTGCCAGTATTGGTATTAGCACTTGGTTAAAAGTTGATAATCAAAAAGCCATTACTATTGCAGCTGCACCATTTGTAATTATTTATGGTATTTGGGCGCTATATATTGCCTTTTTAGCTTAATTCCCCCATTAAAAGCCAATTTGAACTTGCGTTATTTACCGATGATTTGTCATTGGTAAATAACGCTAATATCTGAACTAAGGGTTATCCCGAATGAAAAAAACGTTAATTATTATCGCCGTAATTGTCGGCCTTGTCGGCCTTGCTTATTTTAAAAAAACGGGCAAATCTGAAGATATAGAAGTAAAAGTAGAGCAAGTTAAGGCTGAAAACATTAAACGTTCAACTTTAGCTTCGGGTACCTTAGTTTATAAAGAACAAGTTCAACTTCGCTCAGAAGTTATTGGTCAAGTTAGTGAATTATTAATTAAAGAAGGCGATAAAGTGAGTAAAGGTCAAGTGTTAATGCGCTTAGACCCACGAACTTTTAAAGCCGATGTTAAACAACAAGAAGCATTTGTTCGACTGCAATCTATTGCTATTGAAAGACAAGAAAAACAATTAGAAAATTTAAAATCACAGTGGCAACGTAAACACGATTTATATCAACGTAAAATTCTAGATCAAGACGCTTATGAGTTAATTGATAATCAATATGCGTTAGCTAAAATTGATTTACGCTCGCGCTTAGAATCATTAAAACAAGCCAAAGCAACCTTAGATAAAGCTCAAGAACGTTTGGGTAAAACAGTATTTCGCTCTCCGATTGATGGTATTGCCACTTCTGTAGATATTAAAGAAGGTGAAACGGCGATTAGCGGCACCACCAATATTTCAGGTTCAAATTTGATCACCCTTGCCGACCCTTCTTCTATTTTAATTGAAGTACAGGTGGATGAAGCTGATATTGCCGACATTCGCATTAATCAAAGTGCTGATATTTTCGCCGTTGCTTTTCCTGATGAGGCATTAAAAGGTATTGTGCAAAGCATTGCAACCACCGCAAAACGCTCTCAAGGTCGCCAAGGGCTAAGCTTTAAAGTAAAAATTCTCCTCGATGAATCTAATACCATCGCAGTTCGTCCAGGTATGAGTTGTCGCGCAGAAATTTATACTCAAAGTAAAGAAAATGCGATTGCCGTTCCTAGCGAAGCCATTGTATTTGCGAGCAAAGCTAAAGATAAAGACAAAAAAGAAGATTCAAGCGATAAGGATAATGACGAAAGCACAGATAATAGCGAAAGCAATTTTGTTTATGTCATGATTAATAATAAAGCTGTTAAACGCAGTGTTAAATTAGGTATATCAAACGATCGCGTACAAGAAATTATTTCTGGTGTTGTTGCTGGCGATAAAGTAATTATTGGTCCTGCACGTGCTTTAGGTAAATTAAAAAATAATCAAACCGTTAAAGTTCTCAAAAAAGAGTCATAGCCGTGTCTATTAACCAAGAAATAAATAACGAAGCAACAACTACTGATGATATTGGTGCCCAGAGAACAAGTAATAACAACAAACCTGCCATTATTGAATTACGAAATATTGCTAGACAATATCAAATGGGTGGTGAAGAATTTTACGCCCTCAATGAATTTAATTTAAATATTAACTTAAATGATTATCTCGCTATTATTGGTCCTTCTGGCTCAGGTAAATCAACGTTAATGAATCTTCTGGGTTGTTTAGATTACCCTACAACGGGTGAATATCATTTAAAAGGCAGTAATATTGCTAAATTAGACGAGTCTGCATTAGCCCGCATTAGAAACTTAGAAATCGGTTTTATTTTTCAAAGTTTTAATTTACTACCAAGAGCCAGCGCCTTACAAAATGTAATGCAACCACTTATTTATCGCGGCATGCCATTAAGCGAACGCAAAGAAAAAGCAAAATTAGCGTTAACACGTGTCGGTTTAGAATCAAGAATGAATCATTTACCTAATCAGCTTTCTGGTGGGCAACGCCAACGTGTCGCCATTGCTCGCGCTTTAGTTACCAACCCTGCCATTTTATTAGCCGACGAACCCACTGGAAACTTAGATTCGTCAACCACTACCGAAATTATGGCGTTATTCGATGAACTTCATCGAGATGGTCAAACGGTTATTATTGTTACTCATGAGCAAGAAATTGCCGATCGCTGTAAACGTGTTATCCGTTTAAAAGATGGTCGTTTAGTTTCAGACACTGCAAATCCAACTTCAACAAATCTAAAGGATACTTATGTCTAGCGCGATTTTCAAAATAATCGAGAGTACCCGCTCTGCTGCGCAATCAGTATCCGCTCATCGTTTTCGCAGTTTTTTAACCACCTTAGGCATTATTATTGGCGTTGCGTCCGTAATCGCCGTGGTTTCTGTCGTACAAGGTCTTAGTAGTAGTATAACCTCTCAATTTAACGGGATGGGCACAAATGTCGTTAATATTAATGCGTTCACCCCTTTAAAAGAAAGGCTTCAAGGTAAAAACGCTAAACTTACTTATCATGACTTTTTAGAGATAAAACATAAAGTTCAAGGTATAAGTCATGCAACACCAACCGTTGCAGCTCAAGGTGCTAACGGCGTTGTTCAATACAAAGGTGAATCAACAGTAACTCGCGTTATCGGCACGGGTTCAAGTTATCAAGCTTTGTACGGTGTTTTTCCAGAGCAAGGGCGCTTTTTTAATTTAAGTGATGACAAATCTCGTCGCAGAGTTGTGGTTTTAGGTCCTTCAATTATCGATAAATTAGAGATCAAAGGTGAGATTATTGGTCAATACATCATGATTGGCGGCGAATGGTTTAAAGTAATTGGCGTACTTGAAAAGCGCGGTAAATTATTCGGCTTTGATCAAGACGATTATGTACTCATGCCCTTTACAACCACACAAGCTTTATTAGGCGGAGCAGAAGAGCCAAATATCAGCATATCGTTGCAAGTTGATCACAGCGAACAGTTGGATAGCATAAAACAGCATATTAAAAATCTATTACGCCATCAGCATAATTTGCCCAAAGAACAAGGTGATGATTTTAAAATAAGCACTGCAGAACAAATGTTGGCAACGGTTGATAAAATCACCTCAAATACAACCATGGTATTAAGTGGTGTCGTTGGAATTTCATTATTAGTTGGTGGTATAGGCATAATGAATATTATGCTGGTTTCAGTTACCGAGCGCACCCGAGAAATTGGCATTCAAAAAGCACTGGGTGCAACGCGTGTTGATATCTTATTGCAATTCTTAATTGAAGCGGTTTTTTTATGCTTGTTAGGTGGTTTGATTGGTTTAGGTTTGGGGTTTGGTGCAGGAACATTAGTTAGTAATTTAATTGATTTACCTTCGGCACAAGTGCCCATGTGGGCGGTCGCATTATCTTTTGGTTTTAGTGCTGGCGTCGGTTTGATCTTTGGTATTATTCCTGCGGCTAAAGCCGCTAATTTAGATCCTATTGATGCACTGCGCTACGAGTAAGTACTTGTAAATATCTACTAGTGATTATTGCTAGATCCTGACCTTCGTCAGGATGACATGGTTATTATGTTTAAGTATAATTTTTGTCATGTTGAATTTGTCACCATTTAATTAAAGTATTGTCATGCTGAATTTGTCACCTTTTAATTAGAGTTTCGTCATGCTGAACTTGTTTCAGTATCTTCATTTAATTATCCATCTATGCATGCTTTGGTTGTTTGTCTCGAGCAAATAGCCAAATTACAACTGCAATAAGTAACACTGGCCAAAAAATACCAATGGCGACTAATCCTAACGAACCCACAACTAATAACCCGACAAAGATAATCCCACCGAAAACACTGACCACAATGGCTACAGCAACAAGCATTAATGCCACAATCACTAAGGCCGAAATACTGATCGCTTTAATCGGTTCAACTAAACTGTCACCAACATAAACGTTAATATCTAGCATTTCTATCACGCTTGAACCTAACACATAGGTTAAAAATATTGTTGCTAAAATGGCTAATAATAATGATTTAAAAAAGGACATAAATCCTCCAAACTAGGCTAAATAAGTTAATGTATAATGATTTTTAATGAGACGACGGTAATAAAATGGCTGCAACAATATATGCCACACCACTCGCTACAGGAAAGGTAATTAAAGCACAAACTGCCGCAATTCTTACACCAATGCGAGGCAAGTTATAATGTTTGGCAATGCCAGCACAAACCCCTGATAATTTTTTATGAGTAGTGTCTTTGCTTATACACTTCTTTACTAAATATTCACGTTGATAACTCATAATTTTTCCTTTTTCTATTTTACTTTACTGTTAATTTATTGCTTGTGTTCAAATATGGCGATGATCCCCGCACTTACAAAAAAGGTAAGTACGGGTATAAAACATAACAGCATCGTTGTGATCATCATTTTTCTATCTCTTTTAACTATTTTTTACTTAGCTATTCGCTGTTTTTTTCTTTAATTGTTCAAGCTCTTGCTCAATACTTTCATCTTGTTCAAGTTCTCTAAATTGACTTTCAAGATCTTGATTTTCAGTAAAATCATAAGATTCAACTTCGGCTTCAAGACGATCAATTTTTTGTTGATAACGTTCAAATTTAACAATCGCTTCATCAATATTATGAATTTGAGCTTTTGTACGAACTTTTAAACGAACTTGAGCAGATTGCTGACGCAGCGTATATGCTTCTTGCTTTCGCTTTGCTTCACTCAACTTAGCTTGTAAGCGCTGACTATCTTCCTGAACTGCATTTAAATGCGTATCAATTTGTTCTAAATCTTCTTTAACCGTTGATACTTTGTTTTGTGCGTTTTGTTTTTCAACTAAAGCGGCTCTTGCCAAGTCTTCCCTATTTTTAGCTAATGCCAATTCTGCCTTCTGCTGCCATTGACTAATACTGGCTTCAAGTAAACGAATTTCTCTTAAAATAGTTTTCTTTTCAGCTATAGATTTTGCTGCTGTTGAGCGAACATCGACTAACGTTTCTTCCATTTCTTGAATGATCATTCTGACCATTTTTTCTGGGTTTTCCGCTTTATCTAACATGCTATTTAAGTTTGCGTTAACGATATCAGTGAATCGAGTAAAAATGCCCATGGTGTCTCTCCTAGTCTTCTTCTGTAGTAATAGTGGTAGTTGTCTTTACTTTTTGTGTTGATTTTTTAGAAACTTTTGTGATTTGCACATTTGATTTATTATCAAACGTTAAATCTGCCTGCTTAATGCTAAATTGCTGTAGTTGAGCCGATATATTATTTTGTAATGCCGTTGATAACTCTTGCATTACTTGCTGGCTTTGAGCAATAACATAGGCTTCAGCCATTTGTTCAAAATTTGTTTTTGGGTTTGCTGCATTTGCACTAACAGCAAATCCTAAAGTAGCAACAGCAACGATAACTTTATTTTTTAAGTTGAATGTTTTCATGACAATTTCCTTATGACTCTCAGTGTTAATTGGTTAAATCTAATTTAAATTTTTGCTTAATACTTCTGCATGAACTTACTATTACAAGTGACGTGCCAACCTATAAATATTTTTTATATCAATGATTTTTATAGGTATTTTTATTTTTACGAAATACACATGACACTTGGACATAATATGTCACACCACATTATGGTTAAATTAACCACACCAATTAGTCAATTTAACAAACAAGTGAAATATATTTTAAAAATAGAAAAACGACCTATTAGGAAGAATGAGTGATAATAAAAAGAGAACAAGCAAAGCGCTTGGTATAAAAACGTGAATGATTTATATTAAACTTGATGATAAATTTCTATCAAGACAAACTAATGAACATTGAAACAAACACTAAAAAATAAAGGTAAGCAATGAAATACAACAAGTTAGGTTCGAGTGACTTAAATGTTTCGCGCATCTGTTTAGGTAGCATGACTTGGGGCGTACAAAATAATCAAGCCGATGCCAATGAACAGTTAAATTATGCCCTAGCTCAAGGAATAAATTTTGTTGATACCGCTGAAATGTATGCTATTCCTCCCACTGCAGAAACATATGGAAAAACAGAAAGCATTATTGGTAATTGGCTAGCAGAGTACCCAAAACAACGTAAAAACATGGTATTAGCGACTAAAATTGCTGGGCCGGGATTTTCTTATATTCGCGATAATAGCAAGATAAGTGGCGCTACTGTAATTCAAGCCGTTGATGACTCATTAAAACGTTTGCAAACCGATTATATCGATTTATATCAGCTCCATTGGCCAAATCGTACTTCCCCTCATTTTGGTAATCAGTGGCCAAATAATATTCGTTACGATGAAGTAAATGCCCTAGAACAAACAGAACAAATGCTCGATATTTTACACGGATTAGCCGAGTGCGTAGCCGCGGGAAAAATTCGTCATTGTGGGTTGTCAGATGAAACACCTTGGGGAATTAACCAATATTTACGCTTGAGCGCACAACACAATTTACCAAGAATGGTTTCAATTCAAAATGAATTTAGCTTGTTGCACAGTAAAGATTGGCCATATTTAATTGAAAACTGTGTTCACGAAAATATTGCCTACTTACCATGGTCACCTCTTGCAACCGGCTTATTAAGCGGAAAATATCATAATGGCGCACGCCCTGCTGGAAGCCGTTGGACATTTATGCAGCGCAACGGGTTATATCGTGATACTAAACAAAGTAATTTAGCCGTCGCAGCCTATATTGAGTTAGCAAAAAAACATGAAATTTCACCCATTACTTTAGCACTTGCATGGTGCGACCAAGTTAACGGCGTAACATCAACCATTATTGGTGCAACAAAAATGAGCCAATTAAAAGAAAATGTTTCGGCATTTGAAACGCCATTGAGTGAGGAACTATTGGCTGAAGTTAACCAAATATTAAAACATTTTCCTATGCCTTATTAGCTATTATCAAATGTTTTAAAGAAACTGTTCACTTTTATTATTCAATTGTTATCGGGAGTTGGGGATCAGCTCCCCATTCACTCCATGAACCATCATAAACTTGGCTATTTTTATAGCCTAAAATATCTGCCGCCAACGCTAACACACAAGCGGTAACACCAGAGCCGCAGCTCATTACTAACGATTTATTTTCAATATTCAATTGTTCAAAGCATTGCTGCAATAACTCTTTACTGACTAAACAGCCCTCTTGTTGTATAGATTTGTAATGCAAATTTTTAGCGTTTGGCATATGCCCACTACGAACGCCAGCTCGTGGCTCGGCTTCTTTCCCAAAAAAACGTGCAGGAGAACGGGCATCTAAAACTTGTGAGCTTTCTTGCTCTAGCATCAAAAGTACCTGTTCGGCATTACAAAAATAATGTTGATTATATGTACCGTTAAAATTTCCTTGTTCATATTTCATGCTATCTGTTGCATTTACCGTGGCAAAACCCGCCTTGATCCACGCTGGCAATCCACCATTGAGTACGGCAACATTGTGATGACCCATTGCTTTAAACATCCACCATGCCCTTGCACTTGAAAAAAGGCCAAAGTGATCGTAAACCACAATTTGAGCATTGTTGTTAATGCCAAGTAGTTGTGCTTGTTTATTAAATTGCTGCTCGCTTGGCATAGTGTGAGGTAAAGGGTTGCTTAAATCGGAAAATTGTTTATTGATATCAAACCGTCGTGCGTTGTTGATAATAACTTCAGGCCAACAATGTTGCGGTGTCGACATACCAGCTATTGGAGGAATACTGGCATCTAATACAATAAGTTCAGGAAGGTGAATAATTTGAGACAATTGCTCAGGAGAAATTAATTGCTGATACATAGGGTTAGCTTTTTATGTTTTACATACCAATAAAAATAAACTAATGCCGCAATATTGTATAGCGTAAATTAATGCGTTATTTATGCATTCACAATTTTATCTTGCTGATTTGGATTTTTTAGATTCTAAAAAACTTACTACCATCGAGCTTGCTAACATAAAAACACTAGGTAACATCATAAAAGTAAAAACCATTAATAAGTTTGGCATAATAAATTTCCTTGTTTGGTTAATTATTTTCTTTCAAAAATAAGTACATTAGTTAATAAGATGCATTAACTACTACAAAGGTTGTGCCAGAGATCTAATTATTTTTTACTCACTTGATTTTATTGGTTTTTTATTTTTAAAGATGTTTTGTATTTAATGAAAATTAAAATTGAAGTGTTGAAATTGGTTAATAACGCTATTTTTTAGTGAAAAACATAAATGCGTTTAATTTATCTGTCCCGATTTCGTCAGCAACTTTCCTGATATCGGGACAAGGTAAAAAGCCCAAAAATAGATCGCGTTAAAATTTACTCAGGCAAAGTTACCAAATTAAACGCCTGCTCAAGTATTTTAGCATCTGCACCTTCAACACTGGCACACTCACTTAAATAACGACGAAATTGGCGTGCGCCAGCTAAACCGTTACACAAGCCCAACATGTGTCGCAGGACATGCCATGCGCGACCACCATTAGCGACATGCATATTAATATACTCACTCATAAGCTCAACCACTTCACTGCGGGTAATAATTGGAGTTGATTGCTGATAAATTTGTTGATCTGCTTCAGCCAACATATACGGTGAATTATAAATTTCGCGACCAATCATCACGCCATCAAGATGTTGTAAATGTTCATTCGCTTCTGCAAATGTTTTAATACCGCCGTTAATGGAAATTTCAAGTTGAGGAAAGGCTTGTTTAATTTTATAAACCCGCGCGTAATCAAGCGGCGGAACATCGCGATTTTGTTTAGGGCTTAAACCAGTAAGCCATGCTTTGCGAGCGTGAATGATAAAATGATCGCAGCCCGCTTTTGCAACAACATCAATAAAAGTATGCAAAAACTCAAAAGAGTCTAAATCGTCAATGCCAATACGCGATTTAACCGTAATAGGAATATTAACTGCAGACTTCATTGATGAAACACACTCGGCCACCAACTCAGGTTCAGCCATTAAACACGCACCAAAACGACCATTTTGCACGCGATCAGACGGACAGCCAACATTAATGTTTATTTCATCATAACCCAGTTGTTCAGCTTTTTTAGCGCATTCCGTTAATGCTTTAGCATCACTTCCGCCAAGCTGTAAAACCAACGGATGTTCTTCGTTGTTAAAGCCTAAATAATCACCTTTACCAAATAAAATAGCGCCAGTGGTGACCATTTCGGTATACAACACCGTTTGTTTGGACATTATTCGGTAAAAATAGCGACAATGGCGATCGGTCCAATCGAGCATCGGAGCAACGGAAAGTTTGTGAGAAATCATAACGTTAAAAATAAAGCCTTTGAAATGAAGCTGACCAGTAATTATGATCAACTGAATATTGCGAAATTATACGGCTTTTACAAGCGCTACACAAAAAAAACAACTAGAAATGATTGGACTGATAGTTAATGAAAATCAGATCTTTCTAACATTGAAAAATCTGATTTCTTTAGATAGTACTGACTAATTTATCTTTCAGATAGCGTTTGTATTTTTTGTTCTGCCACATCGCACAGCTTTTTCAAAGCAATGCCATATATACAGATGCACTTCCGCCCAAAATTATCGCCATTAAGGTCAGTCCAAAAAACAATAAAGTACTAAATATAAACATTACAAATCCTCTTTTAGTTTTAACAATAATTGCATTCCCGATTTTATTGCGTGTTGCCAAGACCAAAGTTTAGTCGCCATAAATTGGTTCTTTGAAAATCATCAAAAACTGTTACTTAATGTCAATAAATTAACATCTAACAGATAGAAGGTAATACCATATTTAACTACTCTTTCATTTGGCTCAAACAAACTTTATCTTCAACCTTGCAGAGTATGCCTATGATGTCTTTTTCGTCAACCGATACTTTTCTACCTAGTAATTGAGAAGTAAAATCTGCTAACAAATTTTGATTTAGAAGTGCTGCCATCTCAAAATGATTAAGCTGTTCGTATTGATTAAGTGTGATATTTTCACCTTGGGATTTATTCCAATCTGAAGATAGGGCAATTCTATCTTGGTTTGATGTAAAGACGTGAGTGGGTGTGTTAGATTTTTTAGCTTTGTTTACGATATTAATATCTTCAGCGGAGGTCTTTGATTTGTCGTAGACAATTTGAACAGCATTTTCAAGTTCATTTGTTGAAATCAGTTTTGCATAAAATTTCTTACTGTAAAAAATTTTCCATAGGGCTTTAGTTGAATGATCAAAATCGGTCATCGGTGCGATTAAGTAGAGCTGTGCATTTTCAATTTTTTCTGCTACGGCTTGAGCTGCTACCGCGCCCATTGAAAAACCAACAAGGTGAACTTTTTCTGGATGTCTGCGCTTGATTTCAGTAACAATTGGCGCAACGAAATTAAGGCCAAACTTAAATTTTTCAGATTTATTAGCACTAGGTATAACAAACACTTCAGCACCTGTCATATCTTGTAGCCAACTTTGATAGATAAATAATAAGTCAGTAGATTCGTTGTATCCTGCAAAAACAAAGATCAGTTGCTTATCGAGTGGTTTTGAAACGTTATTTTGATCCTTTATTTTTTGATACTGCCAAAACTGTTGATTATTATTGATATAAAAGTTAAAGGTCATCATATCGATTTTTTTGTTCTTAATTTTATCTATACCTAATGCCCTGATACAGTGAAAATTGTCATCACAAAATGCTTTCTCGGAAGTCCAATTACCCGATACAATTAGCTTTTGAGGAGCCATTATTTCGTTAGCGATATATGAAGCACATCCATTTATAAAAAATGCCAATAAAACAATACTAAATCCTTTTACAAACTTCATTTCTATCCTTGTCGCTCTTCAAAACAATAGATTCATAGCTTATTGATATGTATGAGACTTTACAAGTTATCTTTTTTATTTTTGGTGATTTTTACTCGATAAAACTTAACTACCTTTTAACATTTTAAATTAAAACGTTTGGCAATAAAATATTGTACGTTTTTAAGATTTTTATGCTTAAATAATCCGCAAATAGCGATAAACCTGATAGAATGCCGCTCTTTTTTACAAAGGAATAAATCTTAATGTTATCTTGTTTTCGTCGACTATCGTTTAACTTGGCTTTTAGCTTATCACTTAGTTTAGTGCTTTTATCTATTAATAATGGTTATGCGCAAGCTAAAACCTTTACCTTTACTGCTATTCCTGATCAAGACCAGCAGCAACTTAAACAGCGTTTTCAAAAGGTTGCGGATTATTTATCTAAACAGTTAGGCCAGCCGGTAAAATATATTCCCGTAAAATCTTATGCCGCAGCCATTACTGCATTTCGTAATAATCAAGTGCAACTTGCTTGGTTTGGTGGTTTGTCTGGTGTGCGTGCTCGTCAATTAGTGCCTAACTCAATTGCCATAGCTCAAGGCGCAGAAGATCAACATTTTATTTCTTACTTTATTGCGAATCACAGTACAGGATTAACGCCAAGTAAAACATTCCCAATGGATATGACAGGCAAAACCTTTACTTTTGGTTCAAAAGGCTCAACTTCGGGTCGTTTAATGCCAGAATTTTATCTTCGCCAATATTTTAATAAATCGCCAAACGATGTTTTTAAAGCAGTTGGTTTTAGTGGCGATCACACGCTTACCATCAATCAAGTGCAAGCAGGTGCTTATCAAGTTGGTGCGGTAAATTTTAAAGTGTGGGAAAAAATGCTCGCTGCGGGAAAAATTGATCTCAATAAAGTGCAAGTTATTTGGCAGACGCCTGAATACCCTGATTACCAATGGACATTGCGTGGCGATGTTAATAAAACCTTTGGCGATAATTTTACGGCTAAAGTTAAACACGCATTATTAACGTTAAGCGATGCAGATATTTTAGCTCAATTCCCTCGAAGTAAATTTGTTGAAGCCAGTAATACTGATTATTTACCGATAGAAAAAACCGCTAAAGCGATTGGTTTATTACGTTAATGCCTACAACAGAGAAAATTTCGGAAGCTACCTGTTCGAAAGGAAATTTTTCCAAGGTAAACATGGCTAATAATGATATTAATTTATCAGTACAGCCATTATTAAGTGACCCTTTATTTTCTCTTAAAAATCATCAATTATCCTACCAGCACCAACAAGTCTTTAGCGATATTTCATTAACGATTAATCGCGGCGAAAAAGTCGCTATTATTGGGCCTAGTGGTGTTGGTAAAACAAGTTTACTCAATACATTATATTCACAGCAAAGTGATAATACTGCTTTTTGTCAGCAACAATTAAATTTGATCCCTAATTTGTCTGCTTACAATAATATTTATTTAGGCCGTTTAAATGAATTTTCTGCTTGGCAAAATTTGTGCAATTTAGTCTCGTTTAATAAAGAACAATGGCAAATAATTGAAGATATTACTCAGCAGCTAGACATAGATCATCAACTTAAAAAATCGATCAGTCAATTGTCAAGAGGCCAACAACAACGTGTGGCTATTGCTAGAGCGCTTTATCAAAACAAGAATATATTTTTTGCGGATGAACCTGTTTCAAGTTTAGATCCTAAGCTCGCTCACCAAGTGCTAAATCTATTGGTTAAACAACATCAAAGTTGTGTGGTGACTCTGCATGATAGACAACTGGCATTAGACCATTTTGATCGCATTATTGGCTTAAAACAAGGTAGCGATAATCATAGCCATATTGTTATCGATCAACGTAGCGCCGATCTGCAACTAACTGATCTCGATGAGCTATACCGATAACGTATGAACTCGCCAAATAATTCACCATTAATTTCCGAGCGCAAAACTCCGTATATTAAATCACGATTTATTTCCCTGTTTAGTTTGGGAAAAACGGAAGGTGCTCGGCTCAGAAATTTTTCTTGGTTAATATTACTATTAGGCATTATTACGGCATGTTTTGCTGATATATCCATTTATGCCGCAGAGCCTTGGCATCAATTACGCTTATTACTACAAGGTTTTATTACCCCTGTTATTGATAATGGCGTAGATTGGCGCGATGCGATGATCGCAACACTAAGTTTTGCTTTATTAGGCGTGAGTTTTGGTGCGCTTGCTGGATTTTTATTATCTTTAGTTTTTCAAAGTCGCCTTGTCCGTGGTTTCTGTGCTATTTTTCGCGCTATTCATGAATTGTTTTGGGCGTTAATTTTTATTCAATTATTTGGGTTATCTGCGATCACTGGCGTGTTAGCGATAACCGTGCCTTTTGCCTGTATTTTTGCCCGTGTGTTCAATGATATTTATCAGCATGCTGAAATAAAACCTTCAAGCCTCTTTAATCCAAAAAGACAAAGGGCTTTGGGTAACTTTAGTCATTTTATTTACGTGTTAATGCCGCAAGTTTGGCCGCAAATGAAAGACTACATTGGCTATCGTTTAGAATGCGCTATCCGCACTAGTACAGTGTTAGGCTTTGTTGGTTTACCGACCTTAGGATTTTATTTAGAAACCGCATTTAAACAAGCGAATTACTCGGTAAGTGCCGCACTCATTTTTAGTTTGCTCGCTTTAATTGCCAGCATAAAGTATTGGTTTCGAATAAAATTTTTGCCAATTTATGCGCTAATTGCTTGGTATTTATTGCCGCAAAACGAAATTAGAATGTCGTTCGATAATATAATTCGATTTTTTGGCGACGATATTTGGCCTCAACTATTTATTTCAACTGACCCTATCTCTACTAACTCTATTACAACTGGAGCCACTATAACTAACTATTGGTCAGTGCTGATGAATGGTTGGCAACATCTTGTAGCGTATATTCAATGGGCAAATAAAGAAATGATATCCCAAGGATGGCAAGGCATTATTCAAACCTTATCGCTCACCATAATGGCCGTTTCTTTAACATGGCTAACTACGGTAATGATGATGCCTTGGTTGACCCAATCAATGCATTCTCAATTTTTATGCATTACAAATAAATTTACTTTATTAGTAATGCGCTCTATTCCTGAATACATTTTAGCCTTTGTTTTACTATTACTGTTTGGCCCTTCAATGTTGCCCGCTGTGATCGCTTTAGCGATTCATAATAGTGGCTTGATCGGCTTTTTAATGAATCAACGCATTACACGTTTTAAGCGCAATAAAAAAGCTCACACAGTAAGCGATCACTTTTACCGAATACAGCCAGCGATCTACCCCGGATTTTTGGCGCTACTACTTTATCGCGCCGAGATAATTTTGCGCGAAAGCGCTATTTTAGGGATGTTAGGTATTACCACGCTCGGTTTTTATATTGATTCAGCCTTCGAAGATTTTCGCTTAGATCGGGCTTTTTTGTTATTAGCGATCACCGCATTATTAAATGTTTTATTAGATCACTTTGCCCAAAAAGTACAAGTTTCGGTGATCAATCAGCCATTAAAAGTGCAATCACGGTAATCACTTTTCTCTCTCATTTATCAACGCAGCCTAATTTTTGCGCATAAATTGACCCACATAATAAAGTCGAATGTTTTTTTCAAAAGTTTTTTACTACATGCTCTATATTCTAAATAGAGGATAAATGGTTGTATTGCTACCCGTGTACATGAGGATGTAGCACTCAACTGAAATTGAATTATATTTTAACGTGGCAATGTAGCTTATTCAGGAATATTGAAATATTACTTTTTTTTTCGTCATACTAAACTCGTTTCAGTATCTCAAGCGAATAGATCCTGAAATAAATTCAGGATGACGGATTTAATATAAACAGCTGCGTTATCTGCATAGGCATGTATTTTAATGAAAGGTTCAACACGATGAAATCATTAATGAGGGAATTGCGACAAGAGCATAAAGCGCTAAGACAACTGATTTTGCTACTTCAACGAAAATTGAACATGCTTGAAAACGACATCCCCCTTAATTACCGTTTAATAGAAGATGTGATCAATTATATTGAAGATTTTGCCAATGCATATCATCATCCAAAAGAAGATGTAATTTACCATTACATTATTGACCATAACTTGGATGATCGCGGTCAATTTCATAAAATATTGCAAGAGCACAAAACACTGCTACCACTAACACAATCGATAAAAGCCACGTTACACTCTATTTTGCTTGATATTATTGTATCGAGAGAAACCTTTATTAGTGAATTAAGCACATTTATCGAAGCGCAAAAAGCACATTTAGATAGCGAAGATCAGTGTGTTTTTCCGTTAATAGAACCCTTATTAAACGAAAAAGATTGGGTAATTATTTTACAGAACCTCCCTGAAAAAGTAGAAGATCCTATCTTTGGTAAAGAAATTCACAGCAGCTATCAAGATTTATACAATCGTTTGCAAATAGTTGAAGAAAATTAATCTTTAACTTATTAGAACAATTCGTTTAACTGTAGTAGCTCAGACTTGATCTGACAGTTATCCTATTTTTCATTACTTTTGTGATGTTATCATTTTGCAAATGGGCTCCAGAAAAGCAATTTCAAAAGCCTATTGCCGCGTTATTCATTTTTTTCTATAAACAAACGATTCAGATAATAGTAACTATTTGAATTCTGGAATTACTTTAAAATGCTAAATGAAAAAATAGCCCAGTCAGAAAATCATATTTATTTATAAATTTATTTTTTGCTGAGCTTATTTAGTTTAGTTTTGCTTAATGCAAAATTACGTCTTGTGCTTTACCTTTGGTTGGTAAAGGTTTGGCTTGCAAAGGATCAACAGGTTTAGTTGCCATTTGTTCTGACAGGTATTGAATCGCTTTACTCAATTGTGCATCTTTACCTGAGAATGTTTCATGAGGTAAGTTATCTACTTCAATAGTAGGTTCTACCCCATGCCCTTCAACAATCCATCGACCATCCATTGCAAATTGAGGGAACTCAGCCACGCGCGATAATCCGTGATCTACCACTCTATTTCTACCAGTTAACCAAACGCCAGCGCCAGCGGTTTGTTTACCAATAACTGGCGCTAGATTTAACGCTTTTATCCCAGCAGTGAATGTTTCACCATCTGAATAAGTAAGTTGATCCGCTAATACGACCAAATGTCCTCTAAACGCTTGTTGCATATTGGAACTTGGAGCACCAACTCGCGGATCCCAAAACATCCAAGCTTTACGTAATAATTTTTCTAAAATCCAGCTATCAATATTGCCACCATTATTTCGGCGCACATCAATAATGAGCCCCTCTTTTTTATAATTAGCATAGAACTCTCTGGCAAAATTGGCGATATCTCGTGCTCCCATCGCACTTAAATGTAAATAACCAATATTATTATTTTCTTTTAGCACTTTATTTTTATTATTTGTTACCCAATCGTTATAACGTAAATAACGGTCGTTACGATTACTCATTGGCATAACAATGGATTTAATCGTTTTATCGCCTCGTAATAATGATATTAGGGTTTGCTTTCCTGCTTGATTGAGTAGTTTGTGGTTAAGCTGAGCGATAGAATCTATTTTTTTGCCGTTAATAGACTTAATAATATCCCCTTCTTTAGCATTAACACTCACCTTGGCAAGCGGTCCTGCTTGTGACGGCAGTTCTTTTTCATATTCGAAGATATGCTCGATCATCACGCCTTGCTTAGTTTGCTTGTATTGAGCGCCTAAAGAAGATGCTTTTGATTTTTCTTTGTCAATTTTATAATCGCCACCATATACATGAGAATGTAATGCATTCAATTCACCAATCATTTGTTTAAAAATATCATTTAATTCTGAACGGTCGGTAATGCGATCAAGTAACGGTTTATATTTAGTCAGTGCATTATTCCAATCTACGCCACGCATATTTTTATCGTAAAATGAATCGCGATGCATTAACCATGTGTCATGAAATATTTGCTGCCATTCTTGCTGTGGATTAATTAACATTTGCCAATCGCGGGTATTTAATTGGGCATTTTTAACATCTTTTGGAAAACGTTCTCCAGCCGATACAATATACATTGAGCTATTATCATTTCCGCGTTTGCGAACAAACATTTTTTTACCGTTTAATGACAATTGATAGTTGGCGATACCTACTACAAATGTTGTCGCTTTGGTGTCTGGTTTTATTTTTATCGACTTCAAAGTCGCTTTGCTTTTCGGCTCATTTATTCTATCAATAACGTATAAAAAGCCTGTGTTAACTTTCAAACTACGGTAGTTTCCTGATGAAACAGGGACTTGCCATAATCGTTCACTAAGCCCGTCCCATTTAATATCAGCTACAACATCTTTCGTTTCATCATCTTTTTTATCTTCAGATTTTTTTTCATCTGTTGATTTAGTTTTTCCATCAGATTTATTTTTATCTTTTTTACTTTTCTCTTTTGCGCTTAATTCATCTTCCCGTTTAAAAGGAAATTTACCGGTATTTTTTAAATCAAATGCAAATATTTGCGAACGGCGATCGAACATAGTTCCCATATTACGATCTCCCCACGGTGATGTTGGGCTTGCTCTAAAATAACGCTCTGAAAGAAAATACAACCACGCACCATCAGGGCTAAACGCCGGTGAATAAGAGTTATATTTATCACTTGTTAATAATTGTTGTTTTTTATCGTCAATTGAAAAAAGCATTATTCTACTTCTTTCATCTTTTTGACGATTTCGAGTAATGGCTAACAATTTACTATCTGCAGACCAAACAATATCAGCGAACGGACTTCCACCTGCATTTTGTGACAATATTTTCGTATTCTCAGCCGTTTTTGTATTTAACAGCCACAAATTTCCTAACTTATCGTCATGCGCAATCCACTCACCATCAGGCGACAAATGTAAATTCCAACGGAAAATTTTACTGTCGTGTGTAAGTTGCTTGCTTGATTGCGAACCATCGCTGCTATATTGCCAAATTTCAAGTTCACCACTACTATCGTTAATAGCATAAACCCACTTGCCATCTTTGCTTAAAATAGCATTTCGACTACGAGAGTTGGGCTTGACATCAATTTCAACTAAACGTTGTTTTTTAGTAGTTGACAAAGCAATTTTTCCACGGGCAGTAATAACCACCTTATTATTTTTACTTGAATAATTGGCAGAATTTAAATATTTAAGTGGTTTATTTATCCAATGCTCACGCAACTGTGAAAAATCTGATCGTAGTGCAATATCAAGGTGCTTAACTTTTTTAGATTTTACGTTCAGTACATGTAAATCCGCACCCTGTTGGAAAATAATTTGTTGCTTGTTGATATTCGCTGAACGTATTGGAAAATCTTTAAAATGGGTGATTTGTCGTTGATTTTGTCCATTTAAATTCATCGACCAAATATTGTCGTTACCACTTAGATCACTAATAAAATAGATTTTTTTAGCAGTAACCATAGGCGATCTTATCGATCCTTGATGAGTTTTGCTTAATAATTCAGCTTCTTCATCTGAGTCTAAACGATAACGCCATAATTCACCTTTTGCGCCACCACGATATACTTGATTATTATCACCAGTTACTTGCAGTCCAAACTGGACAAAATAAATATATTTATTTTTACTATCAATTGCACCTTCAACAGCATCGGCTAATTCAATTTCTTGTAGAGCGAAGGTTTTTGGATTAACTATTTTCAATGTCCAATTTCCTGACGGCCCTATTCGAGTATTTGTACTATAAAGAATATTTCCCGATTGGGTCCAACCTTGAATTCTTACCGAGCTATTTTCAAAAGTAACTCGTTTCGCTACACCTCCAGCGGTAGGCATAATGTAAATTTCTGTCGCTCCTTCATAGTTAGCTGCAAACGCGATGCTTTTTCCGTTATTTGATAAGTGCGCTTGGGATTCAATAGCAGGATTAGTGGTTAACCTAACCGCATTTTTGTTTTTTAATGAGCTTAGCCAAATATCACCTTCAGCGGTAAAAACCACGGTGTCTTTATTAATATCCGGTGAGCGAAAATAACCTAAATTGGCTGAAGCTAACTGACTAAACAGCAAAGTAGCCAATAATAAACTTGTTTTGATTTTATTCATCATAATATTCTTAGTTTGATAGATGCTATAATGTTAATAGTTAAAGGCTGTTAAGTAAATCAAAACAGATTGTAATTATTACGTTAACAATTTATAAGATTGAAGCTTTAAGACGCCTGCACTTTAACTATTGGCTGTATGATATTTCGATGAAGTAAGCAGCATTGTTAAATATATTATTAGTAAATAATATTATTATTGAATTTATTACCCTCCTTTTAATGGCTTGTAGATAATTTTTTTCTAGTCAATTTAGCATATTGCGTGTATTTATCATCAACCTTGGTCAATTTAATTAACCGCTCAATAGAAAGTAATCCTGCAGTTTTATCAACGCTGCCATCAAGTGAAAACTCTGCACTTAATAAACAGGCATCACTCCATTTTTCAAATGCTTCATATTTCCCTGCTGGTAATAAACAAACAGCGGTAAACAATGCTCCGGCTTGTTGTTTTTTATCAAAAGTCCAAAGTAATTGTGCTGCTCTTTCCATTACTTCAATGTTATTTTTAAACGCTATTGAAACATCGCGAATGAAAATAAACGCATGCTTTTTATCTTGAGTATTTTGCAAATAATCCATCATTGCCATTTGTGCAAACGCGGAGTTGTTGACCATTAATTTATCAACAATAGGTTTTTGCTTATCACTATCACCTCCCATCATTGAAGGTTGACCGTAAGCTTTTGCAGCTTCTAATTGATATCGTTCGTTGTTAGGTGCTAATTTTGCCGCTTTGACCATTGCTTTGACATAATGTTTATATTTAGACATTTTACTAAAAACTGATGCGTTTTTAGCTAAGTCATTCCACAATAACCCTGCCATATAGTAAAAACTGGCATTATTGGGGTTATTTTCGATGAATGTTTCTAAATCATCATCTGCGTCATCAACATCGTTTTTAACCTCTACGGCTATTGCTAATAACGCTAACTCAGCCATTAGTAACTTATCTTCAGCCTTTTCAATTTTTAATTTTTTGATGATATTTTTCACTTGTTGATAATCACGATGAAAATAGGCGTTTTTTGCATTATCGAGTGTTTGTGCTTTTACAGCATTACTCGCAACTAATATGAGTAATAGACTCATTAATATTTTGTTTTTCATTTTCTTCTCTTTCTTGGATATATGAGAGCAAGCAACAAACCGTCACTTTAAAGTGACGGCGATGCAATAAGGTTTAGCTGTGTTTATGGTTTATTAATGGATAAATGAGACATTTATAATGAGTCGACCAACAAAACATTATCGACTAAGTTTCTGTCAATGCGATATCGGTTAGGATCAATAGCAACATGACTTGGTTTTTCTTTTGACTGTATGGTGACTATAGTACGATCTTTATTAAATTTAACCTTTTGAATAAGCAACATATTGGCATTATCGACCTGAGGGAAACCACTGTAGAAAGCGATATCCAGATTATCGTCAATACGCTCTTTTTGCTCTTTATTACTTTGTGGGTTCAAAACAAATTTTAGCGTACTAACATCAATTACCGTTTCATACTGTCCATTGGCTAACTGGGTGCTCTTTGCACTGTGTAAAGTAAATTCATGAAAAACCACGCGCTTAAATAAGTCATCAATCATCACTTTTTGACCATCATTTGCCACCAGGTAAAACTCATTTAACAAGTCTAACGATGTTGGTTTTTTAGGATAACCCTGATTTTTTAACAAACCTCTCAGGGCTTGATTAATTTTGTCTTCGCCAAGTAAATCAAGCAAAGCATGCATGGTTTGTTTGCCTTTTGCATAATAAATATGTGGTTCCATTCCAGTTGAAAATAAAGGTTTTTCAATATTATTAGCATAAGGTCGTGTACGTAAATAACGATCAAGTGATAGATGAACTTCAATGTTAGTTGAATATTCACCATAGCGTTTTCTTGCCAATACTAGCTCAGTATATTTACATAAAGTTTCGGTTAATAATGCATAACCACCAACATAATTTGGCTCAATATAGCCACCCCAGTATTGATGAGCGAACTCATGAGAAACACCTCTTAATAATGGATTGAACTCATCAATTTCAACGCCGCGATTATCAAGATTAAAAAAACGGTTTTCTACGCCAAGGTACATGCCCGGTTGTGCACTACCAAAAGATTGTTCGCTTGAGAAATAAGGCAATTCAACCACGGTAAATTGGTTTGAGCGATACGCACCATAGTTTTGTGCGAAGTAGTCCATCGAATGTTTAAGTGCATCTAAAGTATATTTGCTATCTTTGTCATGCTCTGGGCTATGAAATATATTTATAGCCACTCCTTTATAAGATTCACTTGTTTGCTTAAACGCCGCCGAGGTATAGGCTAATTGACGTTGTACTTTTTGATCTGTTTTATAATGAAAGTAATTACGATCACCTTCAGACCAGCTTTTTTGTAAATGGCCCACAGTCACCACTTGTTGTGTGTTTTTAGTCGAGACCGTGGTTTCAAAATTAACCCAATCGTCACTCACCTTCTTCATATCATCAGTGGGAACAGGAAGTTTAACTAGAGGTAATCCTCTTTCAACTCTTTCTTCTTCGTCGTCAATAACATAGCGCTGATCATAACCAAACTGCGGCATAATATCTTCAAGTTCAATGTAAGACCCACCTTTGGTTACATAGTGCTCACCGTCAAGTTCGGCAAAGGCGTTGTGAGTCACGCTAAAGTCAAAATTAAGTACACGCTTTTCTCCTACTTTCATCGGCTTATTTAAGTGATAAAAATAAGTTTGATATTGTTCATCATAACGCTCAAGCTCGGCCTCTTTAAAGACGATATGTTGTTCAATATGGCTTTGTTTAAATATTGACACCATCACTTTGTCAATGGTTTCATCTGTTTGGTTCTCAATAATATATCGGCCTTTTGCCTGATAGCGTCTTGCGTCAGGATAAATATCAACATCAACCTTAATGCCTACCACTGTGGGTTGAGGTAATTCAGCTAAGTTCGCGTACTGATGTTCGTATTCAGCCATCATTTGTAGTGATTGTTGTTTGGATGAATATTCATTAAAAATATTAGTTTGATAATAAATATAACCGCCACTTGAGATAAATATCATAAGGGAACTGGCTAATACCCCTTTACTTAATTGGCTAAAGCTTTGAGCAATATTAGAGGAACCGCGTTGCCAGAACTTAACTGTTAATAATGAAAGAACAATACCAATAGATAGCCAATAAAGGTTATACCAATGCACCGCATCATCATGGTATATGGTGTCTGCCATCTCGGAAAATATAAATTGAGGGCGGTAAGCAAATATTGTTAAAGGGTGATCTAATCCTATATATTTAACAAAGACCGAAAGCATAAACACAGCAATACCTAATAACAAACCTAACGCTTTGTTTTTTGCTAATCGTTGTAAACTAAGCACTAAAAAAGCGGCGAATAACATCGGAATGCCCGCATAATAATAGAGAATAAGGTACAACCAAGGTTGAATGTTTAGCATGCCTTGAGATAACTGGAAGCCAATAGCCGTGACTATACTACTGGTCACTAAAGTAAAACAAATCATGATAACGGTGCTAAGCTTTGCAAGGTAAAAGGTAAGGTTTCTCGTTGGCGTTACATCAATAAGTGAATCAATATTGACCATGCGTTCATTCCAATACAATTCCACAGAATAAAAAATAGCAACCAACATGCCGATATCAGTTAGGGGCTGTCTGAGTAGTTCTAATATTAGTGAAGTTAACGGGTAGAATGGTTGGCCATTACTTATTGGTCCATCAAATATGTTACCCATTAAATTACCCAAGGTAAAAACCATAGTAACGAATAATAAGATGATGAAGGTTTTGCCTTTAGTCGCCGTTAAATATTCCAGCTTAAGTTTTGAAAACCAGATAGCGAAATTAAACTGTTCAAAGTTTTGTTTTGGTGTTATTGCCTGATAAGGGGCTCCGGTAGATAAAGTTGAATGCAATTCTTCACTATCAGTATCACGATTAACTTTTGACTCTTTTGCTCTTTTTGAGGTGTTATTAACTGCTCGAAAAGAAAATTTATGATAGGTATAAGCAAATAAAGAAACACTTGCCGCCAGCCATAACAACCTGTTAAACAATAAGTTACCCGAAAGTTCAGGGCTTAACACATTACGTTGACTACTTGTCCAAAAAGCAGATTGCTCCATAAAAGCGATTAAGCCATAAGGCTCTAATAAAGCAGCGAAACCTGTGCTATCACTTAATAAAGAATTCGAACCCGCCATCATTGGCGAATTTCCTAAAATAGACACTAAAATATACAAAACATAAATGACAATACCCGCCACATAAACAGCAAGCGTATTTTTAGATAACATTGCGGTTGCGAAAACCACTGACGAGCACAATAAAATAGTAGGAAAAATAAAAATAGCGTAGTTCAAAAGATAATGACTTAAATGAAAGGGGCCAACCAATGTTTCATCTAAGAACAATAACGTGGTCATCATAGCGACGAGCACGATCGCAAAAAGCAGTATTGACGCAGTAACAATGCCTAAATATCGACTCGCGAGATATTGAAACTTGTCCATGGGCGTTGTAAAAATCATCGGTTCCATCTTATATTGGCTATCTCTAATCAATGTAGTGGACGCAAGTACACAAAGCGCAAAAATAATATTAGGAGAGATAAATAATAATGTTTGAGTGATGGCGAAAGCAGAATTGGCATACAACAAAGCGGAACCTCTTTGCGAGGTAATTAACACTGCCATCCAAATAAAGCAAAACGTTACCGCCCAAAAACTGCCTTGTTTAAGATGATATTTTAGCTCAAATTTAATCAGTTGCTTAAGCATGTTCGCTCCCCATAACAGCCGAATTAATTTGAGCTTTCTGTGCCTGAGAAACTTGATTTAACGTAGAAAAATAAACATCCTCTAAATTAGCTTCTACCGGTTCAAAACCGATTTCAGGTTGAAAGTCACTCTGCACAATAATTTGTGTTTTTCCGGTAATTAAACGTTCTGAAATAACATTGAATTGAGTTTTGTAATGGGGCAACTGATCTTTGCCGATCATCTTGCTCCAAATGGTGCCTTCAATATTGGCAATAAGATCGGCCGGCTTGCCTTGAAGTTGTATCTCTCCTGCAACCAGAATGGCCATATTAGGGCAAAGCTGGCTGACATCTTCAACAATATGTGTTGATAAAATCACAACGATATTTTCGCTAATTTCACACAACAAATTATGAAATCTATTTCGCTCTTGCGGATCAAGACCTGCGGTTGGTTCATCTACAATAATCAATCGAGGCGAGCCTAATAACGCCTGTGCAATACCAAATCGTTGACGCATGCCGCCAGAATAAGAGCTGACCTCCTTTTTTCTTACATCAAACAAATTAGTTTGATATAGCAAACTCTCTATTTGAGTTTTTCGCTCACTTTTATCGGTGATACCTTTTAATAACGCTAAATGATCAAGCAAGTCGTAACAGGAAACTTTAGGGTAAACACCAAACTCTTGCGGTAAATATCCTAGGCAACTACGTATAATATTAGGATTTTTAATGATGTCTTTATTATCAAAACTTATCTGCCCATGTGACGGTTGTTGCAACGTCGCGATGGTACGCATTAATGAAGACTTACCTGCGCCATTTGGACCCAGCAAACCAAATAAACCTGATTCAATATCTAACGACACTGATTTAAGGGCTTGTACACCGTTGTCATAAGTTTTTGATAAATTTCGTATAGTTAGCATTGTTATTCCAGTAATATCAATTTATTAAAGTGTGTTCGTTTTACAATATGGCCTAGTGTACAATTGATTAAAATGAAGTAAATAATACAATGTCCAACGACGTTTAAAGATAGATGAACGACATTTTCGGCAGTTAAACGGTTGTTCATACTTTTATTGATTAGGCCTAATTAATTAGCTCTATTGGATAAGAGAAAAGTGACAGAAATAACAGAACAAACTGAGTAACTAGAGTTTATTGACTCAAGAAAATAGTTTTTACATAGGTGAAAAAATTTGAAGTCTTCATTAAAAATAGTCATATTTATTGCACTGTACTCACTGATACTTTATTTAATTTATCGAATGAGTAATAGTGACATATTATTGATGTTTCTCACTTTTTCATTAATGATCCCACTGGTTTATTTATTAAATGATCGCTTCAAACAACAGCAACATATCGCACATTTGCATGAAGAAACGCTAAAATCTGAACTTAACTTATTAAAAAGCCAAATAAATCCGCATTTTTTCTTCAATACACTAAATAACTTATACGGCTTAGCTGTTGAAAAATCAGAGCATACCCAAGAGGTAATCTATAAACTATCACAAATGATGCGTTTTACCATTTATGAAGGGCGAAAGCACACGGTATCTGTCAACGATGAAATTGACTACTTACAGAATTTTATTGAGCTTAATCTCATTCGCTATAAAAACAAACTCGACATCAACTTTGAACAAAACATTGAAGATAAACAGCAACGAATTCCTCCCTTACTTTTTATTAATTTATTAGAGAACGCCTTTAAACACGGCGTTGACAGTCAGCTTGCAGATCAATATATTCATATTTCTTTAACGACAACTAAAAGTAAAATTGTCTTTAACATAGAAAATAACTTAGATACGAAAGTGCTTGATGAAAAAGTGCTTGATAATAATAAAGCTAAACAAGCTTCTGGTGGCTTGGGCACAGAAAACTTAGCGCGACGTTTAACGTTACTTTTTCCGGATAAACATCAGTATAAAAGTTATATTGATGATAATCGATTTATTGCCACAGTAACGATTGATTTAACTTGATTTAACTTGATTTAACTTGATTTAAACCAGCTGAAATTAACTGAATTCAACTGAACTCAACCTAAAACAACTTAAGCTAAAATGACATTATGCAAATAAATTATTTAATCATTGACGATGAACCTATAGCGCATACATTAATTGAAAATTTTGCTAAAGAGCTCGATTACATGAAGCTTGTGGGTAATTGCCATAATGCAATGGCGGCGTTACCTCTACTGAAAGAGCAACAAATTGATTTGATATTTTTAGATATTAACATGCCTAAATTAAGTGGTTTTGAATTTTTAAAAACAATCGCTAACCCACCACAAATTATCATAATTTCAGCCCATAAAGAGCATGCATTAGAAAGCTACGAATACACAATTACTGATTATTTACTCAAGCCCTTTAACTTTGAACGTTTCTTTAAATCGATTCAAAAAGTTATGGAAAACATAACTACATTATCAAAATTAACCTTGTCACCAGAAACTTCAGCCGTTCTGAGACAAAAAAGATCGCATTCCCTTGATGAGTATGGTGATAAATATATTTTTATTAAAGATGATAAAAAAAACCATAAGGTGGCCCTTAGCGACATTGAATATATTAAAGCTGATGGTAACTACACTTCTGTTAATTTGAAAGATCGTCATATATTAAGTCAGATGAAAATTTCAGATTTTGAAAAACTATTACCAAAAGCGTGCTTTAGCCGAATTCATAGATCTTACCTTGTTGCCCATCATGCAATAACCTTGGTTAAAGCAAATGAAATTGAACTCCATAAAATTGTATTGCCTGTTGGGAGAGTATATAAAGAAAATATACGAAACTTATTAAAAGATTGAGATGTAAAAAGCCCTATATTGAAAAGTATTTGGATTGTAACAATTTAATAATAAAGTTTTTTAGTAACTTTATTGAAAAATCCAGCCGCAACTAAAGTGATGTCACCTCATCTAATCAACACAAAAAAATCATAACTAGCTATTTATAAAGGATTATTTTTAACAACCATCCTTTATACTTTAGTCACAACACTTCGATTAAAACGAAAATACTCACCAAAATTCCACCTCATTAATTAAGTTATTAACGTGTATCCTTTACTGTTTTTATAACCACGTAATATTCTGTTACGTTTGAGTAATCCATCATCTTATTATTTCATTCATACTCTATATAATTTCAAAATTTCATAAATAATCAATATAAAAACAAATGAAAAACCTCAGGATAAAAACATGAAAAAACCTCTAGTTATTACGTTAATAATCGCCATTGCAGCTTCGGCTGGTTTTTATTTGAAATTTAAGAATAACGGTGAAGTAAAGGCGACTACGGTTGAATTAACTAAAGTGGCTAAAAAGAAAATCATTCAAAAAGTAAATGCCACAGGGAAAATACAACCTAAAACGAAAATAAATATCAGTGCTGATGTTAGCGCCAAAATCATCAACCTTTATGTTAAAGAAGGTGAATGGGTTGAAAAAGGCAAATTACTGGTTGAACTCGACCGAGAAAAATATCTCGCCAGTGTAGAAAGCCAAGAGGCGAATGTTCGCGCTAGTCAAGCTAACGTAAAATTAGTAAAAGCCAATATGTTGCAATCTGAACGTGTTTGGAAACGATCGAAAGAAATGTTTGAAAAGAAATTAGCTTCTCAATCACAACTTGATGCAACTTATGCTGCATATCAAGTTGAAGTTGCTCGTTATGAGTCGTCACTTGAACAAGTAGAACAAAGCAAAGGTACATTAAAACGTGCTCGAGACGATTTATCAAAAACAACCATGTATGCACCAATGGCAGGAACAATTAGTAAACTTAATAAAGAGGTCGGCGAAATCGCAATTGGTTCTCAATTTCAGGAAGATGTCATTATGACCATTGCAAATTTGAATGAAATGGAAGCATTGGTTAATGTTGATGAAAATGACATTATCGCAATCAAACTTAATCAAACCGCAGAAATTGAAGTAGATGCATTGTCTGATACGCTGATCACCGGCATTGTTTCAGAAATAGCAACGAGCACCAATGAAGCTAAAAATGGACAGGCTAATCAAAAAACAGAATTTGCCGTAACTATTGCGATTACCAGCGATAGCTCAAACCTTAGACCTGGAATGACAACAAGTGCCAACATTATCACCGACACTCGTGATGATGCGTTAAGTGTTCCTATTCAATCGGTTACGGTTAGAACCATCGCTCAACTCACCGAAGATGAAAAATTTAAATATAAAAAATTTACCGCAGGAAAAGACGGATTTGTTGAATTAATCTTTGTTGCTAAAAATGGCCATGTTCAGGCTAATCAAGTGAAAACTGGCATTCAAAGCAATGACTTAATTGAAATTATTGATGGTGTCGAACTTGGAGATTCAATTGTTTCAGGAAGTTATCGTGCAATATCTCGCGATCTTAAAAATGGCGACAAAGTTAAGACAAAGCCAAATAAAGCCGATTCAAAAGGTAAATAATATGTCTGACATTGATTCAACCTCTAACCAAGTAACTAACGAAACCACTCTTTCAATACGTGATGTTACTCGAACTTATTTTATGGGAGACCAACAAGTTAATGCATTAAGAGGCGTTTCTATTAATATAAATAAGGGTGAGTATGTCGCCATTATGGGACCTTCTGGCTCAGGTAAATCAACCTTAATGAACATGATTGGTTGTTTAGATGTACCGACGTCGGGAAGTTATTATTTAGAAAATGAAGCGGTCAGTAATATGACCGAAGATCAACTCGCCGACATCAGAAATACAAAAATTGGTTTTGTTTTTCAAACATTTAATCTTGTACCAAGAATTAGCGTTTTTCAAAATGTTGAGCTACCTCTTATTTATAAAGGTACATCAAAAAAAGAACGTAAAAAAATTGTCGACCATGCCATTGAATCGGTTGGGCTTGTCTCTCACGCTAAACATAAATCTAATGAACTTTCTGGTGGTCAACGCCAACGTGTAGCCATTGCGCGAGCATTAGTTTGTGATCCCACTATTATTCTTGCCGATGAACCCACGGGAAATTTAGACAGTAGCACAGGTGAAGAGATCATGGCGTTGCTCAATAAGTTGCACGAAAAAGGCCATACAATTGTTTTAGTTACCCATGAAGATGATATTGCCGAACATGCAAATCGCATTATTCGTTTAAAAGATGGTTTAGTCGAAAGTGATAAACAAACCGCCGACGCACTTTTAACATCGTAACAAGATGAGATTCCTATGAAGCTTACCCTTGATATTGCAGAGTCTTTTAAAATTTCGCTTTCTGCTATTGTTGCTAATAAAAGCCGAGGCGCTTTAACCGCCCTTGGTATTATTATTGGTATTGTTGCCGTTATTACCACAATGACAGCGGCTAATGGTTTAAAAAACACCTTTATGCAAACTTTTGCTTCTGTAGGCGCCGATGTTGTTTATGTGTCTAAACGCCCTTGGATCCAAATGGGACCAGGCTTTCAATTTAGAAACCGTAAAGATATTAGTTTAGATGCCAGCGAAGCACTACAAAAAAGATTACTTGGTCGAGGCGTTGTTAACCCCAGTATCAGCGGCCGTAAAAATGTTAAATATAAATCACATATTTTAGACGGCATAACCATTACAGGAACAACTGAAAAACAAATTATTGTTTCAGATATGGTGCCGAGTACTGGGCGATTTTTAATGCCCTTTGATATTGAATATAAAAAATCTGTGGCAGTTATTGGCAGCGCCGTAGCTGAAGGATTATTTGGTCATGCAAATCCATTAGGAAAAACCTTAAAAATTGGCTATTTTAATTTTTTGGTTATTGGCGTAATGGAAGAACAAGGTAAAAGTTTTTTTGGTGGACCTGACTTTGATCGACAAATTTACATTCCTGTGACCACTTTTGGGAAAACCATCGGTAATAATGGCGGTAGAGCCAATGTTAATATTGCAATAAAAGCCCCATCACAAGAAGAAATGGCTGATTTTGAATTTGAAGTAATCGGTGAAATGAGAAAAATTAGAGGGTTAAAGCCTTCTGAAAAAGACGATTTTTCAATTAATAAACTCGATACGTTACTCGATGGCTACAACAATATTATGGGTGTACTCATTCCTGTTGGCCTTGTGATCACAGGAATATCGCTATTTGTTGGCGGTGTGGGGGTTATGAATATCATGTTTGTTTCAGTAACCGAACGTACTAAAGAAATTGGTATTCGCAAAGCCATTGGCGCTAAAAAACGCAGTATTTTACTTCAGTTTCTTTTTGAGTCATCCATCATTTGCTTATTTGGTGGCATTGTTGGTTTACTCATTGCCGGTGGAGTAACCGAAGTGATCAACATGACCTTAATGCCGGCCAGTTTATCGCCTGCCATTATTGTTATTGCACTTATAATTTCTGTTTTTGTTGGTTTGATTTCAGGATTTGTTCCCGCTTATCGAGGCGCCAAACTCGATCCCGTAGAGGCCTTACGTTATGAGTAAATTTATTATTTCAGACACTTTTTTTATGTCGTTAGGCGCAATTCGTATTAACAAATTACGTTCATCTTTAACGTTAATTGGTGTGATTTTGGGTGTTGCCTCTATCATCGCAGTGATGACAGCCATTTCAGTGATTCAAAACACAATGGAAACTGAAATGACCGTATTAGGTTCTCAAACTTTCCAACTACAAAAATGGCCGAATGGTTTTAGTAGTGACGAACAACGAAGAGAAGCCAACAAATGGCCTCCAGTAACTTCGGCTGAAGCGCAATTAATTCGCGAACAAGTAAAGTCAGTAGATTTAGTCGGCACCGAATTTTGGGATGGCGGCAAATCGGTTTCGTATAATGGTTACACCACAGAACCCAGCTCATCTTTGTGTGGCGGATCCCCTGAATATGCAGAAAACAATACGCATTTTATTGAACAAGGTAGAAATTTATCGCGCATGGATATGGTTTCTGCTCGTAAAGTTGCAGTGTTAGGCAACGCTTTGGCTAATGAATTATTTCCTTTTACTTACCCTATTGGAAAAACCGTTCGTATAGACGGCAGGAAATATGAAGTTATTGGGGTATTTATAAAAAAACAATCTGCTTTTGGTGGCCCATATGAAACTATGGCGCTTATTCCTGCAACCACTTATAAAAATATTTATGGCCATACCGATGGTCGCGGTTTTCCTCGTTCAGCTAACGTGACAATTCATGCAAAAACACCTGAATTATTAGATGATGCCATTGAAGAAATGCGTCAAGTGATTAGGCGGTCAAGAAACCTAAAACATAATGACAAAGACAACTTTTATTACTTTACTAGCTTGAGCCAAATCGAGAATTTTAATAAAACTACTCAAGGGGTAAAAATTGGCGCTTTTATTTTAGGGACAGTGTCTTTAATCGTCGCGGGGATTGGCATCATGAATATTATGTTAGTTTCAGTTACCGAACGCACAAAAGAAATTGGCATCAGAAAATCTTTAGGGGCAAAGCGACGTAATATTTTACTGCAATTTTTATTTGAAGCGATCGTTTTATGTAATTTAGGCGGCATTATCGGCATTTTATTAGGCTTTGGCTTAGGTAACGCCATGACCTTAATGACCAGTTTTGAAGCCAATATACCATTAGAATGGGCATTTATTGGTATGGGATTTTGCAGTGTTATCGGCATTACCTTTGGTATGATCCCCGCCATAAAGGCTTCAAAATTAAACCCTATTGAAGCACTTCAGTATGAATAGAGATAAATGCAATATTCATAGGTGTTTTTAGGTTTAGTTATTAAAAATAACTATAAGTGAGTATCGCAATACTCTTAATTTGTGATACTCATGCTATAAAATATATGATTATTAGCCTTAGATTTTTTAGCTTAAATGATCTCTACAAAAAACACTTAGACATAATACTACAAAACCTCTACGGTTTAATTAGACCATCACAGATCCAATATCACTCAAGGTACCCTTGAAAATAATTTCAAGTAAAAAAGTTGTAATTAATCAGGACTCCGAAATATATATTGCTAACCGAGGGGGAAAAGTATCGATATCGTACATGTCGAAAGTTTTTTCAATATCTCTTAGCCACATTTTAAACACCATAAATAAAGAAAAATTATCATTTGGGGTATCGAAAACATGGAAGGGATATTTCATCACTTATGATATTTACGCACGTTATATTGCTGATACTTATAGTGTAAATTTAAATTCAATGGTCACATAATAAAGATAGCTTCTGGAACTCAGATTAAATTTTAATAATATCACTGAGTCTATAACTTTGGTAATGAATAATATTTCAGGCTATAGTTTAAACAAATTTAAAAACTAATAGCGCTCATATTTTTGCTTAATCAATATAATTTGCTACAATCGAATAAAAACCGTAGCATTTTGCTACGATAAAATGTTAATGGTAGGAAATCATTATGGCAAAAGCTATTTCTCCGATCAGAGTTCAAAACGATCTTATGCAATCAGCCACAGCTGTTGGTGCGTTGATGCATCGTAGTGCGGCAGAGCAAATTGAATATTGGGCATCCTTAGGCCAAAAGGTCAGTGATATTTTATCACCCGATGTTTTATTATCAATAAGTGCAGGATTAACTAAAATATCCGTCAATCCAACCATTGAACCTGTTATTGATTTTGATGATGTTATGCAAGAAGTGGAAATGCGCGCCAACAGTGGCGAGTTAACACAAACAATCGCTAATAACACAGTTAAATATCAAACGAGTGCTAGACACCCCAGTTTTTTAGAACAAGTTCAAACTGATGGTAAAGTTATATTAGGACATTTTAAAAATGGTGAATTTGTTGCTGAGCATAAAAATTAATGGATAAGTATTTATGGTTATTGGCTGGCGGAAATGGTGCTGGCAAAACGACTTTTTTCAATACTTTTTTAAAACCTAAAGGTATTGCCTTCGTTAATGCCGATGAAATAGCAAAGGCACTTTTTAGTGATGAAGCCGAAAAATATAGTTATGAAGCCGCTCGTATTGCAGAAAATATGCGTGAAGATCTATTATCTAACGGTCGTTCATTTTGTTTTGAAACGGTATTTTCGCATCCATCAAAAATTGATTTTGTTGCAAAAGCCAAAGCCTTAGGTTATCAAATTCATTTAGTCTTCATTCATGTAGATAATACCGAACTTAATGTTGCTAGGGTTACTAATAGAGTCGATCAAGGAGGTCATAGTGTTCCTGAAGATAAAATTCATGCTCGCATTCCTCGCACCTTAAAAAATGTTGCAGTAGCGGCACAACTGAGTGATAACTTTATTGTGTTTAACAATTCAAGTTTAGAAAAGCCTTTTCAAAAAATGTTGACGATTAAAAATGGTGTGATCACTCAGCAAAGTGACGATTTACCGAATTGGTGTAAAGTATTTGTAGCACAGTAAATATTAATCACCGCACTATAATTAGCACTATAATTAGCATTATAAAGCTCTGATATTTAAGGGTTTACTTTAGATGCGATGTGTTTTTCGCAACAGGTTTATAGCTCCATTAAAATACAATTATAGGTGTTTTAGCTCAAACTTGAACTGACGATTTTATAAACCTGACAAACGTAAATGCTTAACACTGTCGTTGACCTGCTTTCACTTGATGTTAATTTTGAGTCTAAATATGCTATATATTTAAATATTTTTAATTTTAATTCCAACACTTTATTTGTTTTTTGTGTAATTAGTACCAAACCTCAAAAACGAACTTTAGAATCACCAGGACTTCATAAAATTAGTGTAACGCTCTAACTCGCTTTCGCCCCCAAATCGAGATATACCAATTAACGACGCCACTACAATTGGTGAGTTTGGTAAATGCTATGATTTAAATTTGGTAAGAAGTTTGGTCGGCTACCCCAATATTGCCACATAATTGTTTACTCAATTATGTGGCAACAAATTACACTGCTATTTATTAATACATTCCTTTATTTTATTTTCTATTGCTGGAGTGCCCATTTTTTTAGCAACATCTAAAACAGTTAACCCATTTGATAGATTTGACTTTTTGCAATTAGCCCCTTTATTTATAAGTAAGTTCACTAAATTGGTGTTTTTTGTTAGTGTTGCTAAAATTAATGGATCATACCCAGTATCTTTCACCTTCAAGTTAACATCACCCCCAAGTGAAATAATTTTTTTCACTGTATCAACTTGATTACAGTTTATAGCCATCATTAATGGGGTTAAATCATCTTTAGATCTAAGGTTTATATCAGAAAACAATGCAATTAAATCATTAGTATTTGGCCTGCCGCTAGACAAAGCAACATAAAACGCACCGAATAGAATCTCTTTATCTTTTGATTCTTTGATGTAATCCAAATCATTTATTGCAGCGGCTAATATCCCTTTGCTAGGCCAATATTTTTTTCTTTCTGTTGTGCCAGCTAGATATGATTTGACCTGTGCTAATTCTTCACCATGTATATTCAATTGTAAATTAACACACTCTGGCAATGCATCACTCGAAAAAGCATTACCAATATAAAAAACCAATAAAAATAAAATAAATTTCATCTTAATCACCTAAAAGCTATTTAAAAACGTCGTAAAAATAACATTTTCTGAATTGTTTATTGCGCCAAAATTAAATAAAAATTAACTCAGTCTTTATCTCAAAAAGGGATAGAAGCTTAGAAATATACGAATTTTTTTGTTGGCGACATGCACTCTCAAATAACAGTTCACTTATCAACTATTTTTGACTGCCACAACTGAAGTTTTTTCTCATGTTTTGTAAACCTCTCTAATGTTAATAAATCATTCCAGCTTTCCAAAACAACATTTCGTTTACCTTCATCATAACGAATAAATTGATATTTCAGGTCATATTTTTTAACTAAATATTTTAGCGTACAAATAACACGCTCCCCCTTTGATGCTAAATCACAAAAACTGGGCTGAAATTGTTTTAATATTAACTCACGACGTGAAATATGAGCGAGTGAAAATGCAAGGGGAGAAATATCAAAAAAATTTGTTACTCCTTGATCATCATCGATATAGGTTAACAATAAATATGATACAACCATTACAATATTCATATTCAATATATCTATTGTTGCGTATATTAACGTATTTATACGTAGCGCCGCCTTTAAAATGAAGTATATTTGAAATTTCATCTATATTTTTAATATTTGAACTAGCATATAGATTAAACGTAAAATTTAAAATCATGAATAAAATAAATTTCATTATCACTATCCTTATGGCGCACAAAATATTGAAAATAATAACAGGCAGCCACTCATAAATTCTTGAGTGCCTGTCTGTTATTTTCTAGTTTGAGAACCAATAACTTTCCAAAGTTGAACAATCAGCTTGCTCATTAAAAAAGTATTTAGGCTGAATAGTTATGTTTCATTTTAATAAAAAACAAAAATAGTAAACTAAAACAGCTATAAATTAATGAATATAACAAAGCAGTAAACCAAATCAGTCCTCTGCCACTATCATTTATCAAGCTCGTCATAGCAATTTGTTGTTCTTTTGTTTGTTCTATTGAACTAAATATTCCATCCCCATCTAAATCATAAATATTTAAAATATATTCCAAATATTCGGAATATATTAAATTCATACCAACGACTGTAATATAAAATAAACAAAATGATACGAAAAATATTTTTAATCGTGATTTCTTTTTTTTGCTTTTAGCACTTAGATAAAAAACAACAATGGAACACATGAATATTGCAATTAATAAAATCATTTGTCATTCCTCTTTAAGGATAAGGATTTGAATAAGTTTCAGCCCATGTATATGGATTATAAGCGTAAGGGGTACCTCCAAGCTCACCATTTGAACCAGCTTGATCTCCACCTGAAAAAATATCCCAAAAACCATCAGCGACAAATCCAGTATAGATTGTTGTACAAGTACTACTTTGGCATGTCGTTTGATAATCAACTCTAGTTCTACCTACATGATAAACAGTATATGTCATATCAACAGTATAATTTCCAGACATACTAGATGTTTGACCTGTTACAATTCGATTTCTTCGATATTCTTGATCGGCATGATTTCTTAATGCTTTTTTTGTTGAGTCGCCCAGTTCAACAGATTCACCATTACCATTGTAATAATGATAAACAGCCGCAGAGGTACTATCTATTATTTTAGAACATGAAGATGTAGGTTCATCAGGAAATCCGCCACCACTGCCCATAGGCAACAAACCTAGTAAATCTGTTAACACTAATGGATTTCCTAATACATAATTGTAAGTATTAATACCGCCATTAACACCAATAGGGTCACTTTGTAAATATCGACCAATAGTGCTGTCGTAATCTCTAAAACCATTGTACCAAGACCGTTTTTCTTCATCCCAATATTGCCCCGGAAAACCAATATTAAGGTTATCAATTTCATCAATTAATACTTCACGGTCAAACGCTTTGTTATTGGCTTGCCATACGGTATTTTGATGCTTATCGGTAACAATTTCAGGGCGACCTAATTGGTCGGTATGTACGTAATATAACTGCTTGTTTTGATACAAACCAATTAATTGACCGTTTAAGTAAATATATTCTTTGGTTACTTTACCATTTTTACTTTCGGCTAATAATTTACCTGCCGCGCCGTAAATATAATGAGTTTGCGTGCCATCCACTAAGGTTTTACTAACACGTTTACCATGAGCATTGTACGCATAAGTAGTCGTTTTACCATTAACGGTAGCCACGCTCATGCGGTTTTCAACATTGTAAGTAAACTGTTTACTTAAACTCGCGGCTTCATCACTAATGATATTACCATTGTCGTCGTAGGTGAAATCTCGGCTGCTGTTGCCATTAGCTACAGACAGTAAACGATTTGAATCATTGGCTAGTTGATACTGGTCAGCATGCTCAAAGCTATCGCCAGTTAAACGATTACCTAAACTGTCATATTCATACGACTCTAAATCACTGCCAGCGATAACCGTTAAACGATTAATATCATCGTAAGCATAATCATAAAAACGGTTATGCATTAAATTTTCTAACGATATGATATTACCAGACAAATCATATTGATAACGTAAATCTTGCACATTGGTCGATAAAATGCGTTCAATTTTTGATTGAGCATCATATTGAATGGCGCGTTGCTGTCCATTGCCAAACATCCAGCCCTTAACGCCACCAAAAGGTTTATAAGCAATATGTTTAACCAACGCTTTATCTTTGACTTTTATGCCTGTTACCTTGCCGCTTTTGTCGTACTTGTAGCTTGCTTCAACACCACTCGGGTATTTAATACTTTTAACACGACCCGCTTTATCATACTTATAATGTAGTTTGTACTGCTGCCCGGCAAGGGTGATTTCTTTTTTATCAAGCTCACCTGTTTTATGGTAGCTATACTGTGTTGAGCCTGACAAATCGGTTACCGAGCATAAACGCCCCATACCATTTTTACAGTTATCATAACTATATTGATGCAATACCGAACCTTGATTTGACGTCATTAATAAACGCCCTAGCACATCATAACTGTGTGTCAGTTTAGTACCATCAGCACGTGTTGATGATATTTTTTGTCCTGTTTCGTTATAAGTGAAAAGTGAAAGACCGCTGTCTGGGCTATTTTTCTCTATCAACTCACCAAAATCATTATAGCTATAGGTGGTTTTATTGCCTCTGGCATCAATCACAGCATTAATAAGATTTTGCTTGTTATATTGATAATAAGTTGTTTGATTATTGGCATCTGTTGTTGATATTTTACGGTTTAATGCATCATAACGGTATGAGGTGGTATGACCCTCACCATCAATGGCTTCAATAATATTATTATTCGCATCATAAGCGTAAGTAGACAGTTGTTCGCCGCCTTGCGATACGTGGGTAATACGGCTTAAGGCATCATAGGTCTTGTTAATTACCGAGGTATACAAGGTTTCTGCCAAATGTTTTTCACCATCATTACATTCAACGCGCTCATCTTCTTCTTTACAATCTGAAAAATTCCAAGGATTGTTATCATCACTGGCGATTTTTTGAGTGATATTTCCGGCAGCATTTAACGTAAAGTTAAGCGTATTGCCTAATGCATTAGTGACACTAGTTTTACGGTAAGCGTTATCATAAGTGTAAGTGATTTTACCCTTTGCACTGGATTTGGTTTCAACAACTTGCCCTAAAGCATTATACTTAAATTTAGTTGTATTTTTACCTTCAGACTTTTCTTCTGATTCAATTAATCGACCACTAACATCATATTTGAATTTGGTCTTTACACCATTAATATCAATTTGGTAGCCAGGGTTGCCAAATTGATCATAATCACTAAAAGTAATGGTATGCCCTAATGCATTGGTATTGGTTAATAAATTCCCTTTTTCATCAAAGGTTTTTATATTTATATCATCACTACCAGCAAGAGAACCATCTTCTTTGGCTTCTTTTACTACACCGTTATCATGCAATAAGTACTGATATGACCAAATGCGAGAGCCACCTGTACTACGTGACGTCACCTTTTTCTCTATAATTCGATTATCACGGTTATAGCTATATTCAGTAATTAATGAATCAGTTGTTTTCTTTAATAATAAAGGTAAAAAAGGATGCCATGCATAAGCCGTCGTTTGTGCATTACTGGTACCGAAGGCTTTGACTTCTTTTTGGATTAAACCTCTATCGTCAAAGTCGTAGTCAGTGGCATTACCTTGCCAATCGGTAATTACATCTTTATTACCAAAAACGTCATAGGTATAAGATTTGTTGGCTGCTATACACGTTCCAGCTTCATGGCCTTCAATAGTTGTCGGTAAACGTTTACCGTTAATTGTTGTAAAGTGATAAGTGGTTTCTTTACCTAATGCATTTTTTACCGTAGTAAAATTGTCACCATAAGTAAATTCTGTACGCTCTGCACCATCAGCATGCTCACTAAATAACCCTTTACCTAGCTCATTATAAGCCCAACGTGCATAAAGTTTTCCATTAATATTCTTTTGCGTTAAAGCGCCAAAATGTCGAGAGTCTGAATACTCGAAGTCATATTTTGTTCCGTCAGGGAATGAAACTTTTGTGAGTAACTCATCAGAATAATTATATTTGTACTTATTATCATTAACCTTTATTTCTTTAATAAATCCCTTAGCATTATATTCTACTGTTAACACATCATCGGTAGAAGAGGTGATCGCCGTTAATATTCCATCATTGTATTGATAAAAAACGCCTTGATGTTGCATATTGATACGAGAAGTGATTTTGCCAGCGCTGTTATAATTTTCAGTGACGCCGCTGGTATTTTGATATATCCACAATTGACCTTCTTCAGAAAACCCAAATAAGGCTAATTGTCCATTGGCATTATACCAGTTTGAATCTTGAGCATTATATTGAAGACTAATATTATTACCGTCAGGGCGGTTCAATAGAGCAGATTGATAAATACCTTCGGCATCTTGGGTGATTTCTATAGAATATTCAAATCCCATTGCCCATTTATGCCCCAACAACGTTGACTTGTCACGCGTTTGTAAATAATAGCGATCTAAGTTTATCAATCCATTGATGGGAGTATAATCAGTGGTATGCTGATATTTACGACCCGAAGATATTAATATCGGGTTCCCGCCACAATAGGTTTCGTTTGGTTGAGTTGGGGTTGTACCAGTACTTCCTCCACCAGTACTACCACCAGTACTTCCACCACCACCTCCGCTGCCTCCATAACCCTCAATCCAACAAGTCGTTTGTGCAACCATAGGAGTACCGAAACCTGTATTTGTATAAGTTGTCGTACATTTATAAATAGGATAAATTGCATTTGCTTCCATTGGCACTAGTGATGCTATATACACCATACTCAATAAAAGAGAGGTAATTATTTTATTTTTCATTATTCTATTCCTTGAACCTATTAATCCATTTCAACCCAACACACTGTTTTCTCTACAGGACCATTTCCGCTGTTGGTATAAACAGTTTTGCATTTAACTGCTTGTTGGGCACTTGCAAACGTTGGAGTAAAGCTAATAATTGAACATAAAACTAGAGTGATTGTTTTGATTTTCATTAAGAATTCCTTTAAATAAAGTTGTTATTAGTTATTTTTAAGTTTAAAGAAAGTAATGGAATTTTTAGGTATGTAATCCATTACGATATTTTCAAGGCACGCAATTAAACATGTAATAAACAAAAAAAACATATATTTTACTTTTTTAATATCAAAGATGAATGAATATCACTCGATAAATTATGTGATGAGAGGGGAATTATTTAAATTTTGCTAATATACGATAAATAGTTGCTTCACCAAGATTAAATTCTTTAGCTAGTTGCCCAATAGCTACCCCTGCTTCTCTTTTAGATCTAATTTTTTGATCGATTTTGTCAGTACGTTTAGGGGGACGTCCAAATTTAACACCATTCTCTTTAGCCTTAGCAATACCTTCTAATTGTCGTTCAGCGCGTAAATCAATTTCAAATTCTGCAATAGCGGCAAGCATATTAAACATTAATCTGCCTGTTGATGTTGAGGTGTCTATTGATTGGTCAATAACAATTAAGTCAATATTTTCTAAGGCGATGTATGGACTCCACAACCCTAGCAACTAGTCTAGAGTTAAAGTAACTATTAAGGAGACCATACTATGTTGAAATCTACTATCTTTGGAATTGATTTAGCGAAGAATATCATTCAGGTTT
>Ga0316204_10000752_pt1 | contig 105348 bp, 105 predicted proteins | sample 6monrhotite_MG_2_FD_205661 | JGI IMG/M metagenome (GOLD analysis project Ga0316204, IMG submission 205661) | Microbial mat bacterial communities from mineral coupon in-situ incubated in ocean water Damariscotta River, Maine, United States -... | ecosystem: Environmental > Aquatic > Marine >... | reverse complement strand
ACATTTAACCTGTGATACATCAAAGTCCAAGACGGTATTACTTACAGCAAATGTTTGTGTTGTGAAAATTAAAAAAAGTGCAGTTAATAGTTTATGCATTTTATCCCTCCGGAAATAATTAGTTTTAAAATAATATTATTACATGTACATAAATAGTTCTGGTTTGAAAATTAAAAGATATCCGAATGTAAAAATTACATCGATGTATATATTTAATTAGTTTTATTATTAAACATGAATGTCACACTAAATTTGCTCAATATATTAAGATCAAAACTTAAATTTCAGTAACTTAGATGTATTTTCGGTTTCTGTGTACTTAAACTTTGAGAAAAATATTTTAAACTAGTTTAAAGAACCGATTTTTCTTAAAATATGTCAGCTAAATGAAAGAGTATAGAAACGTTATACATGAATAATCCTAAATCTGTTTTAGATAAGATATGAAGACTCATTGAATGCTATTGATTATAGATTTTGGAATTAAAGTAAGTAAGAGAACAAAAAATAGGTTAAACAATGCTATTTATTATTAACTTAAGTGATATTTAAATACTAACTCATATAACCAATTTAATTTTTCTGAATCAATTTTATCTATAATATTATGACACTTTTCTCTTAGCTCATTGCGATTATTTTTATTGGTTCCTAATTTTATTTGCCATTCTTCGTAAGAATAATCAATAGCTGATAAAAACTTTTGAATATACTCTGATGAAATATTTTCTCTGCCAGATTCCATTTGATGAACTCTGCTTTTCGAAATATTCATTAGCTCAGCTAGTTTTCTAACTGATAGCGAATTTTCAGTTCTTAGTTCTCTAAGAGTAATTGATAATTCTGTCTCAATTACTTTTTGATTTCTCTTACTCATAATAATTAATCTCCATTTTGAATAAAATAAAGGTTAACGACGAAAAAATGCTGTTTTGTCCAGCCACTGAATGTGCTTATTCATCGAGTATTCAGCGTAAGTTTGGCTAAGTAGAGAGAAATAATAAAAAATCTCATATTTAGCCAAAACTTAGCCAAACTTTAGCCAATCAGTGAAAGCACTAGACATTTGTAGACAGTTTAAGCTTGAAACTTTGAACTAACTTATTGAAACCTCATGTGAATAATTTTAAATAGATAAAAAAAAGCCCTGATGTTGTTTTATCAGGGCTTTTTTTAATGGAGGAGACAAGCGGATTTGAACCGCTGGCTGTACAGTTTTGCAAACTGTTCCTTTGGACCACTCAGGCATGTCTCCATAAATAATCAAGTAGTTATAACAATAAATGAATTTCTTAGCAAGATGTTAGTAACTAAAAAATAAAATATTATGGAATCACATAATAAAGAACTGAGAAAAAATGTAATATACTTCCTGCCATGACAAAAAGGTGCCAAATAGCGTGATTATAATTTAACTTCTTCCACACGTAAAAGATAATACCGAGAGAGTAAAATACTCCTCCTCCAATCAATAAAGCCAAGCCACCCAGCTCAATATGTGTGTACAGAGGCTTGGCTGCAATAACAACCATCCAGCCCATTACAATATAGAGTAAAAGTGAGAATTTTTTTACTTTTGGTAGATTAACAAATTGAGCGATAATTCCAAAAATTGCTATTGCCCAAACTATACCAAATAAAGTCCAACCCCAATTTCCTCTTAATGGCCCAAGAGTAAAGGGAGTATATGTGCCAGCAATTAATAAATAAATTGCTGCATGATCTACTTGTTGAAAAATAGTTTTCATCTTTGCGTTTGTTGCACCATGATAAAAAGTTGAAGCGCTGTATAGTATGATTAATGTTGCACCATAAATACTACTACTTACTACGTGCCACATTGTTCCGTTTAAAACAGAGTAGACCACAAGGATACAAAGGCCTGCGATACTTAAAATTGTTCCTAAGCCATGAGTAAGGGCGTGAGCTATTTCTTCTTTGACTGTATATGATGTTTCTATAAATTTTTCTTTATCCATAAACAGTTTTATCACTATAAAATATCATTTTACAAGAATCTTTTCATTGGACAGCTAAGTACTTAATATGGCATTAAAAAGTATGAAAAATATATTTGTTTTAACAGGAGCTGGTATTTCAAGTGAGTCTGGCATCAGTACTTTTAGAGATAGTAACGGACTGTGGGAAAATCATAAAATTGAAGAAGTTGCGACTCCTCAAGGATTTAAAAATAATCCCGAACTTGTTTTTAAGTTTTACAACGCTAGAAGAAATCAAGTTCGAAACGCTTTACCTAATGATTCTCATTTTTCACTTTCAAAACTTGAAGAAAAGTTTTCTGGGAAATTTAATTTAATAACTCAAAATGTAGACGATTTACACGAAAGAGCGGGAAGTAAAAAACTAATACATATGCATGGTGAACTTTCCAAAGCACGTTGTACTTCTACACAAAAAATAATTAATTGGGATGGTAATTTTGATCAAAATACAATTTGTCCTTGCTGTGAGAACAGAGGATTCATGCGACCACATATTGTGTGGTTTAACGAAATGCCACTTAAGATGGATATAATTCAATCCTATTTAAATCAATGTGATCTTTTTATCTCAATAGGAACCTCAGGAGCTATTTATCCCGCTGCTACATTTGTTCAAATGGCAAAGTTGCATAAACCTTGTCATACAATTGAAGTCAATGTCACACAAACTGAAATTTCAAATTACTTTGATGATATTAGAATAGGAAAAGCATCGATAGAAGTTCCTAAATTAGTTGAAGAGATTTTAAATTCTAAAGATGTTTAGATAATTATTTTTTGCCGTAGAAGAAATCACCGTCTTCTCTAGCAATAATAAATTGATCTTTTGAATCGATACAAAGTGATTCTATTTGTCCCCAATAACCAATTCTTAAAGGAGTACTTGTCATCTCAGCGCTATTGTCAAAATGTTTTAATTTAGAAATCCCTAAATAACTTAATAGGTATATTTCACCTGTAATAGAATTTACTTCAGCATCAGTTATGAAAATAGGAGAGTGTCCAATTGTTCCATACCACAGTGCTGGAATGATACCCTTCAAGTTTAAAGATAAGTCGATACTATAAATCCGTGCAGAAGTCTGAATGGTTTTTTCTACAAAATAAAGATGATTATTTTTTATAAAGGCAGCTTCTACATCAAATAATTTTTCAGGAGTATATCTCACTTGAATTATTTTAAACTTTGTAATTTCATTATCGACAATGTCTTTTGGATTTATTTTGTAAATTTGTTTAATGTCACGGACAGCTTTATTGTCTCCAACATCTAAAATATAAATTAAATCATTCTCACGATCAATAGCGATTGCTTCCCAATCAATATTTTTTGCACCTTTTATTTTTATAACTTTGGTTTCCCATGTATCCATTTTAGTTATTGCAATTTTTGAACGATCACCATCGCCAGAATCTCCAATTGACCAGATTACATTTCTTTTTGAATCGTACACAGTTCCCGAAACTTCTTTTATATCTTTTGAAATATTAAAGAGAACTTTTGAATTTTTTGAAATTTGAGGAGAAGCAAATGTAGCATTGCTTAAAAAAATTGTTGTGATTATTATAATTAGTTTTTTCATATCAGAGATCCTAGTATAATTTATACGTAAACTAAATTGTTTTCTGATAGTAATTTTTCATTATTATAACGGTAAGCAGCTAAATATCCGTCGCGAGCAACACTAAAATCCATACATTGAGCGTTTGAGGAAGTTAAAAAAGGAAAAGGATTACCCCTTAACCAGTAATGTCCAAAAAATATTATTTTATCTTTTTCTGAATATTTTTTAAATTTATCATTTTTCAATAACTCATTTTCATTAACTTCGGTCTTTATGGAGTTTAGTAAAGTAACATCTTTATTCCACCAACAATATCTAGCCCGAGTTCTTTTGTTTCCGTCTTTATCTAAATAGAAAACACCATCAGCCAATTTTATTTCAGGACCCTTAAGTGTTAATTCCATTGCTAAATTTAATTCTTTGTCTTGAAATAATTTTTGAATATTAAAATCATTTAAGCCTGTATCATTATCAAATAATTCTTTCAACAGATTAATTTGTTTTTGATTCCACGATGCATGAACAGCTCTAAAATTCTCCGTTTCAAAATAGAATGGAATAGTCTTTAACCAACTTAAATAATATTTTAATTCCTGTTCATTAAGCTGATCTAGTGTTTCTTTACATTGTTTGTAATGTTTTTCATTTTGATTTCGTAAATATAAAGAAGGGGTATTCTTATCTTTTGTGAAATAACAGATTAAGTTAAATTCATGATTCCCCATTACTATTTTTGCATGATCATTTTCAACCATTCTTTTCACAAGCTCTAAAACTTCTTTGCTTTTTGGGCCTCTATCTATCAAGTCCCCAAGGAAAAATACCTTTCTGGAGGAATGTGAATAAATGCCATTTCTTTTTTGATAACCAAGTTTTTCTAAAAGAAGAATAAGTTTATCGAACTCGCCGTGAATATCGCCTATAAAGTCAAACATATTTGTATAATACATTATTAAATGATTAAATAAACTATGAATTTAAAAAAAATTATATTCATCTGTTTAATATTTGTCTCGGGTTATTTTTTAGGGACTTATTGTCAGTGACAAGAAACAACATATTTCATCAAAAAGTATATCTTCAACTGTTGCCTCTCATATAGCTATTAAAGAAGGAGTCAATTATAAATTAAATAGTAAAGTCGTTAATTTTATTAAGTTTGATTATAATGAATACATTCAATTAAAATCGTTAAAAGATAAATATCTTAAAGCAGATGAACTTCTTGCTAAAGTTTTTGTTGTCTTTATCGCTGATCTTGCTTTGAAAGTTCCTGATAAAGTATCAAATTATATTAAAGATGAAACTCGCAATGAGAATATTATTAAAATTAATAATGATCATAAGCAAAATTACAAAGATGCTGACGAAAGTTTCAATAGTAAGCCAATACAAAAAGATATTATTTATAATTTTACTAATGAAAAAAATGTTGTAAATATATTAATTAACAAAAAACTAGATTCTATTAAGTTTCGAAATCCTTTTTTGCTATTTCTGGCAAAGCCTATTAAATCATTTGATAACTATCCATATAATATTAATGGAAATTATCTAGGCGAGTTAGTTCACGAGAAAGGTGAGAATGGTGGACGGACAGATGATGTTTCTCTCAAAATTAACTTTCAAAAAATAAAGAATAAGCTTAAAGGAAATTTCTTTCTTGAGTTATCTGATGATGGAATAGTTTATAGTTCAAAAAAAGGTAATGGAGACAATAATAGTATTCGTATCTTTAAGAAAAATACAAAAGAAATTATTCTGGTTGCTTCTCCTGATTCCTTTTTACAAATTACATACATTAAAAAAAATGATTATTTTATTGGTAATTATTATAAGAATAATAAATACACTGGAAAAGTTCGATTATTTCGGGAATAGATTTTAGTAGATATTTATCACTTCATATAATAATGATCCAGAAGGAAGCTCAACTTCAAATTCATCACCTTGAGCTAAGTCGATAGCTTCAATTGAAATTGGGGAATTAATTGATAATATATTTACTTCTGTTTTATCAATCAAAATTTTACCTATGCCTTTAGTAGGGGAGATAAAATAATATTTTACAATATGTCTTAATTTTAAACTAAAAAGTGCTCCAATTTGAATATGTTTATATTGCTTCGTTAGTTTCAGATTTTTAATACTTAAAATTTCTTGTTTAAGTTGTTCTAGTCTTACTTTTTGAGCAAGGGCCAGGTAATTTGCTTCAGTTTTTCTTGTGTCGTATTTACTTTCTTGCTCAAGTTCATCAGAATGAGCATATTCTAAGGCTTTAATAACAGCTTTAGACAGTTCGCTAAAATTTGTCTCAAGTAGTAACAGTATTTTTTCAATTAATATATTTTTATCAATCATCTTTATAATTATCTCATTATTTCAGATGTTTAGCTAACCTTACATACATAATATAATTTACATGGTGCATTGAAGATTGTGCCGCATTATGTTATTTTTCACTTAATTAATTAAAGGAAGGTTTTTATGTTTAGAATTAAGTTTGTCATTTTTTTATTATTAATAACATCTGTTGTAACAGCTAAAGTTGAAAATTTAGCATCATTTAATACAACGTCAATGGATGATCATAAGGTTCGAATTATCGACTCAGGCTTTGAGGCATTAAAAGAAAGAATCGAAATGATTAATAGAGCAACTAAGACGATTGATGTTGAATATTTAATTTATAATAGAGATCAATCAGGCCGTTTAGTAACTCAAGCCTTACTTAAAAAAGCCAGAGAAGGTGTTAAAGTTAGAATGTTATTTGATAATTTATTAATTGTTGGTCAGATTGACCCATTTGTAAGTAAACAGTTAAATGATGCTGGTATTGAAATCAAATTCTATAATACTGCAAGTTTATTAGAGCTTTCAGATGTACAATTTAAAAATCATAGAAAAACTTTAATCATTGATAATAAAGAATTTATTCTAGGTGGTAGAAATATTGGAGATGATTATTTTGATCTTTCTGATCATTTTAACTTCTTAGATAGAGATGTTGTTGTACAAGGTCCTATAACAGAAAAAGTTACAGATACATTTAATGTATTTTGGAATTCAAAAGTTTCAGAGTTACCAAAGAAAATGCCAGCTAAACCACCAATTAAAATTGATCCTACTAAATATTCTCTAAAAAAATTAAAAAGCAGAAGTACAATGGTTTATAAGTGGTATAAAAAAGTATTAGACGCAAGAGACTTTTTAACAGAAAACGATAAAGACAAAGAAGTATTGAGAAGATTAGAAAAATTTCCAAAGGAATATAAAACTCATACTGTTAGAAATATAACTTTTGTAAGTGATCTTCCTGGTAAAAAAGTAAAAAGTACAAGAATAATTAGTCATTATATTTTAGAACAAATGGAAGCGCTTGATTCTGGCGACACTATGACAATTGATACTCCTTACTTTCTTGTGGATAAAGATTTAAAAGTAACTCTCAAGACATTATTAGAAAGAGGAACAAAGGTTGAAGTTCATACGAATAGTCTTTATTCAACTGACGCTATTTATGTTAATACAATGTTTAACTGGACAATTAGAAAATGGATAAAAGGTGGACTTCATGTTTATACATTTAATGGCTTCAAACCTGATTTTTTAATGACTCCATTTGAAAGTATTAGAAAAGCACGATTTGGAACACATGCAAAAAGTGTTGTCTTTAATGATACAGAGTCTATGATTAGTACATTTAATTTTGATCCACATTCTAAGTATTTTAATGCTGAATCAGGCTTGTTTTTTCATGATAATCCAGAGATGGCTAAAGAGTTAAGAGGAGCAATTCATAGAAAAATGAAATATGCTAGGAAGCTAACTTCTTCAAAAGACGTATCAAAACACAAATTTGATAACGTAAGTTTTGGTAAAAGCGTACTTTATTATCTTTTAGGACCTATAACGTTATTAGCTTATCCAATTCTTTAATATAGCTATAAAAATTCAAATACTTATAAAAAGCTCTTATTTTAAGAGCTTTTTTATATTAATACCTTTGCGATGCACTTAAATTTATTACATACAATCTAACTCTTTTTTGTAATCTTAATTTTTTATTTATATTTATAAGCTTCAACTAATAAAGGAGTTTGGATGAAAGAATTTATGAAAAAATCTATCGTGACATTGTCTTTAAGTGCGATGGTATTAATGCCAATCAGATCTAATGCCGTCGTTGGTGCTCTTACGTCTTCAGCAGCAGGAGTAGTTCTCGGATATGCTGTTACAGGTGGAGCTGCTTATACTGGTTTAAGAACAATGACTAAGGCTAAAACATTTTTACAAGCAATGGGTGGATTAGCAATCACCGTAATAGGGGCTTATATAGGAATTGTTGTTCTTGATGGAGAAAATGATATTTCACTTGGGGAAATAGATGAAGTTCAACAAGAAAAGATGGGGCTTAGTGATCAACAAGTTGCAGTTTTTAATAGTGAATTAGGTCAAGCTAATATGGTTTTAGATACTATTAAACAAGAGGCTCTTGAAGCAAACTTAAATGGTAAAGAAATAAATCTAAAATGGAAGGATTACTCAAGTTACCTTTCTCCAGAAACCTTTGAAGTCATTCAAGCTATAGCTGTTCAATGAGACGCGTGCATATTGCGAAAGCAATATGACGGGAACTTTACCGGTCACGCTTTACCAAATCTTTGATTTGGTAAAGCGTGACCGGATTAGCTAGTTTTTAATATTATTGCGAAAGCAATATGACAGTAACTTTACCGTTTATGCTATGGTGGAGGCAGCATAAGTTAATTCAAACAAGCGACAACTTTCCAGTCACACTCCACCAAGAGATCGTATAATAATTACATACTTCGTAATATGTAGCGTTAAACATGGTAAAATTGTATCATGAAAAATAGTCTCTTTTTGATATTAATTATCCTAGTTTCAGCTTTTAACTCTGCTTTTGCAGAGCAATCAAGAGTTTACTTACTAACTTCTTTAAAAGCACCAAAAGCTCTTCTTCGTACAAAAGATTACTTTGAAAAACAAACAGAAAAGTTATTCAATATAGCCTTCAAGTACTCAGGTTATAAAACAATAATTAAACATAGAGTTGATCAAGTTGAGTTACAAAAAATATTATTAGATTATAGAACAGCAGGTGTCTTTTGGGTTTCTCATTCAAATCATTTTATTAAACTTGAAGGCCCCAAATTTAAAAGAAGTATAGTTGCTGATATAAATAAACTAAATGCGAAACAAATATTTCAAAACTTAAATCCTAACTTGAAGTTTTTAGGCTTAATTGGCTGTAGAGCTAAGTCTATGTTTACAAAATATAATAAAGATTATTTTAAAAAATATATTCCAAACCTGAAAATTTACTCGAGTTCGAAGAAGCTAAGCCCTCGAAAAGGAATGATAAATGCAATAAAATCTTCTGTTTCTAGTCTTGGGAATGGAAGCGAACGTCAAAACTATTTTATTGTCTCTCATATAAAAGCAGATAAAAAATATCTTAACAGTGAAATTCCACAATGTATTGATAAGAAAGGGTATAAAGTTCCAATAAAAAGAATTATTAAAAAAGGTCAAAAAGTTAATGCTGTGAAAATTTTATTTAATGATAAAGAAATGTTGATTGGAACTTTACCTGCAGTAAAAAATAATTTTAATGAAGATTTGATTCAAGAAAGTTATATTTATCTACCCGTTAAAGATTATAAAAGAAATAGCGATTTAAACATACATGTTGAAAGTATGCAAAAGATGTCACCCCAAACAGTCGATTTTGGAAATTTAACCATTGGTGACGGTGAGTGGGATATGTTCAAAATGAGAAATGGTAAAGCTTTCGGATATGAAACAAATTTTTATATCTATAAAGGTCAAACTCAACTGTACTATGAGATTTCTAATTACCAGTTTTATAAATGCCAATAGTTTTATTTTAATCTATTAAATTCAGTGAACGATCTTGAAGCACAATCTTCAATGGCTAATCCGTCAAAATAGTTGCCTATAAGATATAAGTTTTTTAACGATTTTAATTCTTGATTTATTTCTGAGATTATATCTTTATGACCTAACTTTAAAATTGGTAATTTTAAAGTAGATTCGAATGTCTTTATTATATCTTCTTTTTTAATTTCTAAGACATTCGATATGACTTCAATCTTCTGTTCTTGATCATAAACTTCTGGTTTGAAGTGAAAAGTAAAACCACGTAAATTATCATGTTTTACTGTGTCACTTGAAACAACTGAATAAAAATTTTCGTCAATTGGTATTAAACCTGTGATTAAAGGTATTTTTATTTTTTTGCTATCAATAATAATTCCCATGCTCTCGATTGTAGCCATTTGAATTTTGCTTAGGCAGATTGACAGTTTACTTGAAATATTTTCAATAAGTGAGGCACTAATATTCGCTGGAGTAGCAAAACAAATATGAGTTGCTTGAAAAATTTGTTCTTGAGTCTTAACAATATAAGAAGACTCATTAGCTGTAACTGAAGAAACTGTTGTATTTGTAAGACTTTCAATTTTATTATTACTTAGAATTAGCTTTATCGTTTCACTTAAACCGCCTCTGATTGTAAAACTTTTAACTACATCTTTCCTTCTAAAATTTCTTTTTTTAAATAATGTATCAGCAGGAAAATTATCTGGGCTTTGAGATAAAACTGCTCCAAATGCATACTTAAAAAGACTTTCATAGTTTTTTTTACCAAAAATTGTTGAATAATATTCTTGAACGGTAAGACCTTCTTTGGAGGTACTTAAAATATTAATTACATTTTTAAAAATATCTATAAATGATAATGCTTTTGAAATCTTTTTAATTGATTTTTTATAATAAAGTTTAAAGGAAACTTTTTCTCTTGGTATTAACTTGTTTGTAATGTTGGTTTCATCAAAAACCTGCAAAAGTTTTGTGTAAGAATTGTAACAAGTGTGCGCACCTTGTTCTATTTGAAAATCATCATGACGAAATGTTTTAAAACATCCTCCGAGTATTTCTTCTTTTTCTAGAATTAAAATATTATTGAATGTTTTCGATGCTAAATGAGCAAAAGTACTACCTGATATACCTGAACCTATAATTATTAAATCATAATTTTTCATAAGATACCTTTATATATATTTAGGTCTTTCAATATATTCAATAGGATCTTCAAGGCCTGCCTGTTGAAATCCTCTAAGTCTTAATGCACATGAATCACAAACACCACAGGCTTTGTCACCTCTTGCGTAACAAGACCAACTTTGCTTTATTGGTGCTTTTAGTTCAATACCTTTCTTTACGATCTCAAATTTTTTCATATGAATAACTGGTGTGTGAATTTTTATATCACCTTCTTTTGTACCTTCAGCAATTAAATTATTGTACGCTTCATAATAACTAGGGCGACAATCAGGATATCCTGATGAGTCTTCAAAAACAGCTCCAATATAAATTCTTTTGGCACCTATTACTTCAGCCCAAGATACAGCCATTGCAACTATATGAGTGTTTCTAAAAGGAACATAACTATTTGGAATATCTGTTTCATCACCGTTGTAATCTTGTATGGCGATTTTATCATCGGTTAGAGAGCTTCCTCCAATTTGTTTTAAAAAGCTAACATCAATAATTTTTCTCATCTGACTAGGAACATTATAATGATCGGCAATATTGTGAAAACATTCAAACTCTTTATTTTGAGTCTTTTGTCCATAATTTAGATGCAAAAAAGCTAAGTTTGGATTTTCTTTATAGGCAATTGCTGCTGTTACCAGTGAATCCATGCCTCCACTTACAAGAACTATACTTAACTGAGTCATTAAACTTCCTTAACAAAAGATTTTATTTCATCTAATATTTTTTCATTTTTATTATATGCTGATTCTTTTTTAGTTCTTAAGTCGCCTTCAGTTTCTTGAAGCATCACATAAAATTTAATTTTTGGTTCAGTACCAGAGGGTCTTAAAAAAATACGACTTCCATCTTCTAAGTGATAGCCAAGAACATTACTTTTGGGGAAGTTCATTTTCGTAATATCACCAGAAGGAAAACATATAGATTTTGAAATATTATAATCTTCTTTAATTGATACTTTATTTTGAAAAAAGTTTTCATTAAATTCATTTCTAAACTTAGACATAATTCGACTAATTTTATCAGCGCCTTCTTTTCCAAAGTAATCTATACAAAGCAATGACTCATTTGAAAATCCAAATTGTTCATATATGTCATCAAGAGCATCTAAAAGTGTTTTATTTTTTAGTTTATAAAATAATGCAATCTCGCAAATTAGAGCAATTGAGCTCACTCCATCTTTATCTCTGACATGATCATGGCTTAAATATCCAAATGATTCCTCTGTACCAAATATGAAATTTCTTTCAGGGGATTCTTTTTCAATCTCATTTACTCGCTGACAAATCCACTTAAAGCCTGTCAGTGTATTTTCACAATCTATATTAAAATGCTTTGCAATTGTTTCTTGTATTGGAGTTGTTACTATAGTTTTTACAAAATATGCATTTTGGGGTGTTGAATTATGCCTTTTCATTTCTTGTAAAATATAATGAAGCATTAACGTACCAATTTGATTTCCATTTAAGTAAACGATCTGATTATCAGCATCTTTTAAAGCAATTCCAACTCGATCAGTATCGGGATCTGTCCCAAGGGCGAGATCAGCATTTTCTTTATTTAGAAGATCGACAGCTAGCTTTAAGGCATCTGGATTTTCAGGATTTGGAGATTTGACCGTTGGAAAGTCACCGTTTGGTTCTTTTTGCTCTTCAACTTCAAAAAGTGTGCTAAACCCTAGTTCTTTTAGAGCTCTATTACAAGGATGCGATCCTGAACCATGAATTGCAGTATAGACAACTTTTAATTCTTTGCCATGTTCATAGCACATTTCTTTATTAATAAAGCTTTCATGAATTCTTGAGTAATACTCATCTTCTGTATTAATATCGAGCCATTCAATCATATTGTTTTTCATTTCTTGGTCGAAGTCAGTATATGGAATTTTTGAGATATCATTAATACTATTAAAATTATCTATAACTAATTTGTCGTATGGTGGAGTAACCTGTTTTCCGTCATTCCAAAACACTTTATAACCATTATATTCAGGAGGATTATGAGAAGCTGTGACCATAATACCTGCCTGACAATTATGAAATCTTGTTGCAAATGAAACAAGTGCAACAGGATTAAGCCTGTTATAAATAAGAGCCTTTATACCATTTGCACTGAATACTGTTGCCGATACTTTTGCAAATTCTAAAGACATATGTCTTGAATCGTATGAAATTGCTATTTTTAGTTGGCCATTTTTATTAACATCTGGAAAAGAAGATTTTACAGCTAAAACAAGAGCATAACTAGCTTTTCTAATTGTATACTCGTTAATACGGTTTCGACCTTGTCCAAGTACTGACCTCATTCCACCTGTGCCGAATTCTAAATCTTTGTAAAACCGGTCTTCGATTTCATCTAGATTGTTATCATCGATTAGGTTCTGTATTTCTTTTCTTGAATTTTCACTATAAAAATTATTTTGTGACCATGATTTTGCTTGTTCAAGATAATCATTTTTCATATATCGCTCCTGATTGTTGAAAGATATATAATTAGCGACTAAAAATAAAGAGAAAATAGTCGAAATCATTAAAATTTTCTTGAGGAATGACGAAAAGTGAGTATATTTGAAAATAGTTAAATATTAAAGGAGAGTTTATGGCAAACGCTGGAATGAAAAATAAGAAAAATATTGATGGAGCTTGGTTTTGTACTGATCCTGATGACGACAATGGAGAAGGTTGTATAGCATGTAATGTCTGTTATACTGGAGCACCTGACTTCTTTGCTGAAGATGAAGATGGAAATGCTTATGTTTGTAAGCAACCAGAGACAGATGAAGACAAAGAATTATGCCAGGAACAAATGGATGCTTGTCCAGTTGGTTCTATTGGTAGTGATGCTTAAATTATTTATTACAAAAGTTTAAATATCTTAGTGAAAGAGGCAATTATATTGCCTCTTTTTTTTAGCTTTTTTTCTTGTAAGGCATCAAAATCATAGTATCATTAAGAAATAATTGTTAAAAATTTAATTAATAACCAAGGAAGGTAAAATGAATCCGACAATTCTTCAGATTGTAGGTACAACACTTTTTGTTTGTGCCGTACTTCACACATTTTTAGTCTCAAAATTTGAAAAAATGGCCCATAAATATCCAGAAGGATCTATGGGAGAAAATCTTTTTCACTTCTTATCTGAAGTTGAAGCAGTTTTTGGAATGTGGGCCGCTTTATTTATAGCTTTCTATGCAAGCCAAAAAGGCTTAGCAGTATACAATGAACATCATCATGTTGTTGGAGGTGCTTTACAATATTTAGAGTCACTCAATTTTACTGAACCAATGTTTGTTTTTGTTATTATGTGTATGGCTGGAACAAGACCTATTATCGTTTTAACAGAAAATATTATAAAAGCTGTATCAAAAATTATTCCACTTCCAGGGAGAATGGCTTTTTACATAACTGCTCTTGTGGTTGGCCCGTTACTTGGATCTTTTATTACTGAACCGGCTGCTATGACTGTTACAGCTCTTATATTACTTGATTATTATTACTCAAGTGAAATGAGTGATAAATTCAAATATGCAACGATTGGCCTTTTATTTGTAAATGTTTCAGTTGGTGGAACACTTACAAATTTTGCTGCTCCTCCAGTTTTAATGGTCGCAAGTAAATGGCACTGGGACATATCATTTATGTTAACTCATTTTGGTATAAAGGCAGCAATAGGAATTGTCATTTCAACATTAATTATAGCAATGGCTTTTAAAAATGAATTAAAAGGGAAGTTAGAAGTTAAAGAGAAACACGAAGCTTATATGGCTCCTACATGGTGGATGACACTAATTCATATTATTTTCTTAGCATTAGTTGTTAAAACTGCTCATCATCCAGTATTTTTTATGGGTTTATTTTTATTCTTTTTAGGTTTCACAACAGTGACAAAAGAATATCAAGATGAAATTAAAATTAAAGAATCTCTGCTTGTTGGTTTTTTTCTAGCAGGTCTCGTAACTCTTGGTGGAATGCAAGGATGGTGGTTAAAAGAAGTCTTAACTAAAATGGGGGATCTGCCTCTATTCTTTGGAGCAACTGGTCTAACTGCTGTTACAGATAATGCTGCCTTAACATATCTTGGTTCATTAGTTGATCTAAGTGATAGTGCTAAATTTTATCTTGTTGCTGGTGCCGTTACCGGTGGTGGTTTAACAGTTATTGCCAATGCTCCAAATCCTGCAGGATTTGGAATATTAAAAGGTTCATTTGGAAAAGACGGTATTAAACCATTAAATCTTTTAATAGGAGCCTTGTTTCCGACTTTTATATGTATTCTTTGTTTTTTATTAATTCCGAGTCTAGGTGGGGCAGTTCACGCTACACATTAAACATTTTAAGTAATTAAAGATATAATTTAGAAAAGCCTGTAATTTTAAGCAGGCTTTTTTTTTACAATTTTATAAAAGGAAGATTCTCTCCCATTTGCCCAGGCTTTATTCCGATTGAAATATCATTATCACCACGCTCTAAACCTAGAACACCTTCAGCATCGAGTCCCCAACATTTAATTTTATTGGTTCCACGTACGTCAAGCATAGCACAAGTAAAAGCACCTTTTCCTGAAATATCTACAACTGGGTATTTACCTAAATTAGCAAAAGAAATTTTAGACATATCTTCAGGAAGTTCTCCCATATCTTTACTAGTACCTATACCAAGCATACCTTCATCATTACGTCCCCAACATTTTACTTTATGGTTATCAAAAAGAGCACATGTGTGAAGAATCGCTGTAATAACTTTAGTAGGCTTGGCTGTAGTGTGGGTATTTATTGGTTTAAATTCTAATAGCGATTCTTTAGAATTCCCTATGTTGTTACTATGACCAGATCCTAATTGACCTAACATATTAGCTCCCCAGCAAAATAGTTTATCAAATTCTTTACTACTTGGAATATCAACAATAGCACATGTGTGAGAATATCCAGCAGTAATTGATTTAAACTTCATTGTTTCAGATGAGTATTTTTTATTAAAGCTTAAGAAAGGTAAGTTGACGCCCATTGTATTTTTTGTGCTGCCTCTTTCCTTAGTATCTCCGAGTCCAAGTTCACCTTTTTCATTATTGCCCCAGCATTTAGCTTTTTGGTTTTCAAATATTACGCAATTATGAACATAGCCTACAGCGAGTTGTGTCACTTTTAGATCAGATTTATTTATTCCAAAGTTTATAGATTCTATGTTGTTACCCATTTGATCAGAGAAGTAACCGACAATTAAAGTACTTTCTATACCTAATTGTCCATAAGCATTTTGTCCCCAGCATTTCACTTTTCCATTTACCGAAAGAGCACAGCCATGATTGAGACCAACTCCAATTTTTTCAATTTTAAAATTATCGCCCAAGTCTGTTTTGGGTAAGTTTTTTCCCATTGATAAAGGATGGATACCGCGAGGAAAATCATTTCCTTGGCCAAGCATTCCCATCGTATTTTCACCCCAACATTTAATAATATTGTTTTTAAGTAACCCACAACTTGATGTTGGCCCTGTTGCAATTGAAATAACTTTATCACTTTTTGGTAACTGAACAAAAGGTAAACTTTTTATACTATTTTTTTCAGATCCTCTGCCATTGTCATCAAGAATTCCTAGTTGGCCAAAAATATTTTCACCCCAGCATTTAACTTTTCCGCTTTGAAAAGTTACACAATTATGAAACTGTCCAGAATCTAATGTTGTAATTTTATCTGTTTTGCAAAAACTATTTTGCGAGTAAATTATATTTATTAAAAATAAAGTTGAAAATAATATTTTATTCATAAGGATCCTATTTTATTAATTTAAATGGAACTATACTAATTTTAGTAACATCTTCGCCTCGACACTCTGTCGTTTTACAAACTTTTACTTTTCTACAATTTCTAACATAATCTATCTCATAGTCTTCTTCACCCTGAGTTAATATTCCTTCAACTAATCCTGTTCTTGTATTAATAACGGGAGAACCAGAGTTTCCATGGAATGAATCAAGTGTTGTTGTAAAATAAGCGTTCTTTTTATTGTTAGATCGGATATATCCACTAGAAGCTACTTTTAGCGGTAATCCTGATGGGTGGCCAAGAAGGGCAAGTTCGTCTTTTTTATTAACATTACCTTTTCTTCTTAAAGTTAATGGCTTTATTCCTGTCACCTCTCTATCTAACTTTATTAGTGTATAATCTCGTCTTTTTGCTAGGTCTGTCTCATGAGCAAGTATTTTTTTACATTTAAATAGTTTATCTTTTTCAATAAATTTGTTTTCAGAAGTAAACCCGAGCACCCACGAAGATCCGTCGCATTTTTTTTCTTGAGAGTTACAATGTCCGGCAGTTAATAGGATATCTTTACTTACTAAGAATCCGGTACAGCTTGAAGCCATTGGTTCATTGTAAAATTTTGCGTCTTTACACATATGTCTATATTTACCGATGGGTTTTCCCATTATCTCATATAATTCACCATCATCAGTCTTCAATAAGTCTGGATCAATTTTTGCAAAAATAGTTTTCGAATATTCTATAAACATCGTATTACTGATTTCATTGATATTTAAACGATTATCTTCTGGTTCGTAGACAGCTTTATTGTATTTCGCTTGAGCGATATTAATTGATAAAATAAAAATTATTAGATGTTTCATATACTTCCTTTTAATTTTATTTAACAAATTTGATGATTTGGTTCAATAAAATTTAAATAAGCATGTAAATTCTTTAGGCTTTTAAGGTTCTAAAGATTATTTAAATATTTCATTTCTTAAGATTAGTGTATTATAATTTAACTATTGAAAATATAATTAAAGAAACATTCAGTAAGTATATAATTAAAGATTTTAATATTGAAAAGTCTATAGAAGTAAATGCAGATCAAACTATCTTAGAATGCTCTAAATTATTATCTAGTAATGGAATTAGTTGCTTAATTGTCAATTCTGGACGTAAAAAAGGTATTGTCTCAAGAGGGGATATTTTAAAATCATTAAAATGGGCTGATTTTGAATCTTATTCCAAATCAGTTGGAGATGTTGCAAATTACAATCTAATAGCATTATCTTATTCAGATTCTTTATGGGACGCTATCGTACTGATAAGCAAAAGGAATATTAGACAACTTCCTATTCTACAGGGGAATTCAATAATAGGATTTTTAAATATTCTGGAAATACTTAAACTTATCTTATCTACAAATGCAGAAATATTTAAAGATTTCAATATTATAAAAGATTGTTTTGCTGATAAAATTAAAACAGAAGAATCGATTTATGAAATTTATGATGAAAAGTCGTTAGACGTTGTTTTTAAACAAAGTATAAGTCAAGTTAAACCCATTATAGACTCACTATCATTAATTGATAAAAATGAGTCTATCAATAATATCTTAACCACGATGCAAACGAATAATTTAAAGAATATAGTTGTAACAGAATTTGGTGTGTCTATAATTGGAATTATTTCTGAAAATGACTTTTTTAATAAATGTTTTTCATGTCAAAATTTTCAAATAACTCTTCCTGAGCTGATGACTTTAAATCCTCATCGTATGAGAAAAAAACATTATGTAGGAAATGCAATGAAGACAATGGTTCATTTTAATCATAGAAATATGATTTTAGTAGATGAAGATAATTTTCCTATATCTCTAATAACAGCGACAGATCTCCTTAACTACTTAGTTAATATATGGGATAAATAGCGTTATTTTAACTACTTAAAGCTATTGTAAAATTTTCAATAAAGCCCTAATTATTATTAAATCATTTATTATAAGTATATGAAATTTACTTTTTTAATTTTAAATACGTTTATTTTTAGTGCAATGATTTCCTGTGGAAATAAAACAAAAATTTCAGCAAATCAAATAGAAATTGGAAATAAAAGAAGAGATATCTCACCGGTTATTGTTGATCATAACAAAGACTCATGTGAAAAAATTGCAAGAAGTAATTCTGAAAAATATGAACTGATTGCTTCTTGTAATGAACTTGTATTAAATAGATTCTCTCTAGTTTCAGAAGTAAAAAAATCTATAAAAAAACCAGTCTTTGAAGTAAGTAAGGCTAATATTTGTATTTTTAAATATAAAAAGCACCAATCAATTGTAAATATAAATTTTAGACTTGAAAATTCACAAAACAGTAAAGGAAATGAATCTAGTAGATTTAATGTTACTTCAAATTTAAATAAAAATGATCATATCTCTATTAATATAAATCAAAATGGTGTTCATAATATTATAAAATATAATAAAAGAAAAAAAATATTAACAGTAAAACAGAAAAAAATATTTAAAAGAAAATTAAAAAAACGTTATTTACGAAATTTTATAGTAAGGTGCTCAAAATAGTTAGATCTTATTATTTTCAGCATGGAAACTTAGAGGTTGTCTAACATCAATAATTCCACCTCCCTTTGGTTTAGGGAATTGGATCATATTTAATACAGAAGACATACAACCATAACCAGACCTTGAAAAAGTAGTATATTTTGATTTTATTTTTACCTTAGTTACACTACCATTTTTTAAGATTCTAAAATCGAGGCTTATTGTGCCTTTTAATTTGTCATTTAAGTCTAGTTCTTTTTGATAACACCTTCTAAATTGTGGTAAGTGTTCTCGAATGATTTTTCTTAGTAGTTCAGGGTCAATAGAACCCATTACAACTGTTTTGGGAGCACCATAAGCACTATCAAAACCACTTTTGGTACCGTAACCTTTTAAACCAAATTTCTTGTTCCCCCATTTTCCTTTACCTGAGCCTACTTTTCCAACTCCAGCTTTTGAAATATTTACTTTTTGGTCATTTTCACTTGATACCTTAATCGAGGCTATAGACCTTGATTTATTTTTAATTTCTTTTACTTTTACATCATCATTACTTTCTAAAGAACTTAGACTTGTTGAAAGTTTTAGCTTGAAGCTAGGTTTGGTGATTTTTTTGGGTTTACTATGAGTGAGCTTATTTACAGCTTTCTTCAATTTCTGTTTAAATTTCTGAAATGGAGATGACGAAGTCGATCCCGCTGAAGAATTTGTAACTGTTTGAGTAATTATTCTTTTATAAATAACAGGAGTTTCTTCAAGTTTTTTTACTTGTTCTGGTTTAAACAAAAGCATTAATAGAGCAATAGAAATAATTGTCGCAAACTCAATAGTACTTCTTTTGTGAAATGATTTGTCTCTTCCTAGAAAAGGTGTTCTTTTAGTTGTTTCATTATTTGTAATTAATTTAACGAAAATTGTTTCATTTTTATTACTAAATTTATATTCATAATAACTAAGCTTCTCAATATTAATTGAGCTACTATTTTCTATTATTTGAATTTTATTATCTATAATATTTAAAATTTCAACATCTTTTTCTAAAGTATAAAAGCTTATATGATTTTTTTGATTAATATTGGATGAAAAAGTGAAGGAATTACTATTTACAGGGATTTCTTTAATATCAATAATGTTTCCATGAAACATATGTGTAACTTGTAACTTTAATTGGTTTAATTTTTTAAAGATATTTAAACTAGTCGCTTTCTCTTCAATGTCATTGAATTCTTTTCTTTTTAGATCTAATGAATTATTGTTCTCAAATAAAGTAGGTTCCTCAATCACTATATCGCAATATTCGCCGTCAATGATAATGAAATCATCAATTGGTTTCAATTGAGTATTAAAGAGATTGTTCTCGTTAGGGGGAAGAGTCAAGATTTTATTTTCCTCAGTTTCCTTTGGACGATTTTCAACATCTTTTTGAATTGTTTCTGTTAAAAAAAACTTTAAATCAGCAAGAACTATTTCATCTCCTTCCGACATATAAGTATTTTCGGTTGAGTTATTTATAATTGTTCCATTTTTACTTTCGAGATCTATGATTCTTACGCCATCAGTGCTGACAAATAAAAAACAATGATAAGGTGAAATATACTCAGAATTGATTTTAATATCACAGTTTTCTGCTGATCCAACCAGAAGTTTTGATTTGATTAAATCAAACTCATAGTGAACTTCATTGTTTTTATAACAAGTTAATTTAAACATCATTACGTATGCCTTGACTTATATTATAATCACTTTCATTTAAATCATTACTTTTTACAAATTCTTTTGCATAGTTTATTTGACCTGATTTAACGAGAATCTTAACGTAGATTGGAAATAGTGATTTTTCTTTTACTATAATAGTTTCAATAGATTTTAATTGAGTAACAGCTTTTTTATAATTAAATTTTCTTAATTCAATCATTGCTTTTACCAATATATTATCAATATCACCTTTATGTAGTTTTGCATGCCAGTTCCTTTTGATCTCAAAAGCTAGTTTTAACATGTTTAAATTAATAATGTATTTTTTGTTTTTAAATGATATTTTTTTAAGATAATTGAATGCTTGTTTATATTTGTGTCTTTTAACATAAATCATCGCTAAGTTATTTTTATAATAAATATTTTTTGGTGAGATGCTAATAGCTTTGTTTATAAAATATTCGGCCTTATTAAGTTTACTTATAGTATAATTACAAAAATATAATGTGTTCCAGTATTGGCTATTTCGTTTGTTTTTAAAATAAATAGATTTTAAGTTTTTAAGTTGATCCCCGATGTTGTTTTTTGTTTTACAGTTTTTATAAATATTTTCAATTGTTTGATCTTTTATTTGCAATGAACTCAAACTTGATGGCCTTCGATATTTTTCTGACATAATTACTTTTTTGTCTACACTTGCACAACTGTAAAAAATGAATAACGAAAACAGTATTATTTTATTCATGTGTTACCCCCGCTATTATGTAGGGAAAGTTTTTGTCATAAATTTTCTTTAATTCTAGATACTCTTTCGACCTTTCTCCATTTTGTTTTCGTATGTCTAATCTTTTTTTATTCAACCTATCTATATTGAGTGTAAATTTATTCTTTATACTTAATAATTGTTTACTTACTTCTGACGGTAGTTCTTCAAGATTTAACGATTTTAAAATTTCTTTATTTAAAATTATCTTAGAGCTATTTATTATTGATAGGTTGTTTGTATTTTGAACTTTTTTTACTGAAGCAATTATTTTTAGCCATTTCTTATATTTAGTAATATTTATATTTAAGTCTGAATTTAGTTTTTCAGGTGTTTTATAAGCTAATTTAATAAATGTAACTTTTTCGATTTTATCAAAGTTGTTTTGAATTTTTGTTGTATTAATAATAATATTTTCAAATACTTTATAACCATACCCCTTTTCTTTTACAAGATTATATTTTGTGACAAAATGGGCGTAATTTTTGTCTAGTAGATTGATTAACTTATTCTTAACAAGATTTCTCGTATCCCAAGTAGTTTTTGGTATTTTCACAAGCTCGTCAATGTTATAATTGTCTTCTAACTTATTATTTACTAATTGTTTTATTGAGTGATCTTTTTCCTCACAGGAATTAATTTCATTGATGGCATTTAGAAACTCTATTTTTCCTAATATATTTGAAAATAATAAATAGTTGTATTGATTCATACAGCTAAGTTTTGAGTATGTTTGGTATAAAATAATGTTATTTTGATCTTGTTGACTATCTAATAACAGACTTGATATTTTTTTTATGAAAACATAGTCTATAGTTTTAATGTCTTTGTTGTTTATCTCATTTAGTTTGAGAATGTTTTCTCTAATGATTTCATCTTTTGATAAGTTTATGGCTAATATTATCTTTAGTTTTAACGATTCAATAGAAGTTTTTAAGTCGGTGCTAGTTTTATAGTCAATTTTATTTAGTAGGTTTAAAGAGTTTTTGAAATCTTTTTGTTTTTGTGAGATAAGTGCTTTATTTAATAATATTGCATGATAATTATTTTGGATTTCTTGTTTTTTATTAGTGCTAAAAGATAAGAAATTGTTTAAATTTATCATTTTTAGGATTTTCTCAACTTCAAGAATGTTCAGTGCTTTTGATTGATGATCAAATTGTTTTAAATATAAATTACGTTGTGTTTTAATATCTAAAGGGTAGTTATCGATATAAGTCAAAAGTGTTTTGTTACATAATTTAAATTCTTTATTACTGAATTGTAATAAGTAAAGTTTAGGGTAGATTTCTTTTGCTGTTTTGTCTTTTTTATTAAATGCAAGATAACTGTTAAATGCATAATAAAAATAATGATCATTTCTTCTTTTTTGGTTATCTATATTTTTAAGCAATGAGAAAATTGATTTAAAGTTTTTCTTGATAAAATCATTATCTTTTTCTAATAAAGCCTTGTCTGTTGAAAATTTGTAATATTTGAAAGCAGAGGTGAAATTGTTAACCGAATAATAATTTTCTGCGATAAAATAGTCGTATTTATATGATTCTTTTTTATTTACTGATTTTAATATTTCAAAATATGTATTTAGTTGTTGTAGTTTCTTGTTAGATTTGTTTTTAGCCTTTAGAAATCGCAATTGTTTGTATCCTACATATGACCTGATCTCTTCTTTTATATTTAATTTTAAGTCTGATGAAAAAAAGCTGTCTTCTTCTTTTAGAGATTTAACGATATTCCATAGCTTTTTACTATTTCTGAAAAAATTATCATGTTTTTTATATAATCGATTATATTTAATTAATTCATACATTAATCCTAGTTTGTAACTTTTATCTTCTTGAAAGTTTAAAGAAGTTTTTAGTATTTGAAAAACGATGTTTGACTTCTCTTTTTTATTTGCAGACTTGGCTAAAGTCGTTACAAAGTTAAATTGTTCCTCACCATTTAGTGTTTTTGCAAAGACCAAACCTTCATTGATTTTTTTAGCATATGCATAAAACAAAGGTAAACTTTGTAATACTTGATCTTCAAAATTAATATTTTCTTTTATATTTGATAAATTCTTTGAGATTAATAATTGTGACAATGCTTTTTTGTAGATTTTTGTTTTAAATTCACACCACGATAAATTATAATAATGTTTACTTTGCCATTCGTTTTTGATGCTTACAATTTTGTTATAAAAAGCAATCGCGGACTTGTATTTTTTTTTGTTATAATATGTTTCAGCAATTGTTACTCTTATTTTATATAACTCTTTAACTTTGTTCTTTGGGATTAACTTTAGGCTTTTATGGAAGAATTTTTCCCCTTTGTAAAAATTAATAAAATCTCTATAAACTAATCCAAGTATATAGTAATGATCATAGTTTAAAATAAAGTTTGGCCACATCTTTAAATTATAGTTAACCCTTTTTTGAATTTTTTTTATCAACTCAAATGATTTAGGGTAAACTTTTCTTTTATTTCTATGAGTAAGTTTTATGTTTTTTTTAAGAATATTATCGTTTTCATATCTATTTGTAATTTTTAATTTTTCATATAAAAGACTTACCATTCTATGACTTAATTTAGGACCTGTACTTCCAATTGATTTAATTGTATTGATTTCTTCATCGACTAATTTTAGTAAACGATCGTCACGTGTGTTAGCTTTAACACTTGTGAAGCTAATTAGTAATATAAATAAGGTAATTTCCTTATACAATTAACTGCCTCCTTGAACTATGAAATGAAAATTACTAAAACCAGCCTTGTTTGCTGTTTTCATAATAGATTTTACAATGTGATAGGGAAGATCTTGATCAAAAACAATATTAATATCTTTGTCATTCATTCCCTTTGCTTTTTTATTCATTTCTTTTGATTTGCTAAGTTGATTAATTATAGTTCTTTGATTATTTGTTTTTCCAATATACTCGTTGTCTATAAAAACTTTTTTATCCTGTGTGATTTGCATAACAATTGTTTTTTTTGCATTATTTTTTGAAAGAGATTGTGCGACATTAAGCTTGTCTGGAACTTTCATTTTAACTTCGCTAGTATTATAACTCTGCAGTAAGAAAAATAGTAGTATTACTAAAATATCTAATAAAGATGTAATATCTACATCTAAAATTTCTTTTTTTCTTTTTATTCTTTTTGTTCTCATAACTTTGCTCTTTTAATTATTGTTCATTAATTCTTTCACATTGAATCAAAAACAATCTTGTTGAAACCAGTTATACCTTCGCTCGGGTTTTTTATTATATCGATTATTTTTATGATTTCTTTAAATTTTACTTTTTTTACTGGCTGAATATTTACTACAGTCTCAGTTGGATGCTGTTTTTTTAAATTAGTAATAACTTCGCCTAGTTGATCAATTGGGTTAATATTCTCGTTTTTTAAATCAATTTTCTTGTAAACTTTTAAATTTAGTCCCGTCTTCACAATTATTGACTTATTTCTAATTAAGATTGTTAGATTTAGTGGGTTTAAATCTTTAGGAACTTCGGATGAGTTCTTTACAATAGGCATTGTAGTGTTAATTTCTTTAATATTTAAAAATTCAGATGAAAGTAAAAGGAAAAAAATAAAGATAAATACAGCATCCAAAATTGGAACGACATTTGGTTTTGCTAATGTATGTTTTCTTCTTGTTTTAATTGCCATATCTTAAGCTGCTTTTTTAATGTTTATAACTTCAGCTTCATTTGATTCTTCGCTAGAGTTATTATTTGTTTGTTGAGGAACTAATTTTTTTGAATTTAATAAATCAACTATCTTATGAGAATGTTCATCAATTTCAGCAATTATTTTTTCACCTTTATTTGTTAAAATTGTATGTATAACCATAATACTAATTGCAGATAATAATCCTAAAGCAGTAGTATTCATTGCTTTCGAAATACCTAGTGCTAATAATTTTGCTTTTGTAGAAGGATCAGCCGTCGCGACAGCTGAAAATGATTCAATCAAACCAACGATAGTTCCAAGTAAACCAAAAAGAGTTGATACATTTGCAACTAAAGAAAGATAATTCATTCGAGTTTCGATTTTGGGAATATTTTCTAGTATTCCTGCTTCAATTGCATCTTGAATATTTTCTCTACTTTGGTTTGCTCTTTTTAGTCCACATCTTATTACTTTCGGTAATAATGAAGTAGTGTTTGTACATAATCCTATTGCTTCATATACTTTATTTGTTAAAACAAGTTGCTTAATTTTACTCATAAATTCAGTACCATCAAGATCATATTTATATAGAGCTTTTACTCTATCTGCAGTTATGATTAAACCAAATATCCACAGAGCTAAGATGACCCACATAAAGGCGCCACCTTCACTCATAAAACTTGCAAAACTTTGAAAAATATTTAATTCTGTTGTAGGCATTGTTACTCCTTATGTATTTTTATCTTAAATCTTTTAAATCAACTTCAAACATATCGTTAAAGTTCTTTCTTATATATAAATCACGATCGTTAAAATCATGATCAGTTTCGGTGACTGTAATATCACCTGGGGCAAGTATATTTCCTTTAATTTGTAAGCTACCTAAATCAATTCTTTCATACTTTTTGAATTCATATATAACTTTGCCTTCACCTTTCTTATCGGCAGAAAAAGCGGAGAAACTGAGTATTATTGTCAGAAAATAGATCATTTTTTTCCCTCTAAGCAATTGTTATTAAGTGCAAATGAATAACTTCCTAATTCGTCAGCCCAAAATTCATTATTAAATGTCCAATATTTTTCATCTTTCTCTTGCTCAACAAACTTCTTGTTTCCTCTAAAGCGTGAGTCTAATTTGGTTTCCAGTCTTTTTTCAATGAGTTCTCTAGATTTCGTTAACACATTAAGCTTTAAATTAAATAATTCGTATGAATATCGATGTATCCCATTTAAATAAGAAAATATCTTCTTTTTAATGAAGTGATTAAAATATTTGACTCTTATATTTAATGTTTTAGATATTCTCTTTATTAAGTATTTGTTAAATTTGTTTTTCTTGTCTTTCTTTAAAGAATCCAACTCAGCACTCAACATTTTAAAATAATGCAATTCGAGATTAAAGCGGACTGATTTTCTAACTTGAGTCATCATAATTCTCATAAAAGGACTTATATGATCAAATTCTTTTATAGGTTTAAGCATAAAATTAAAGAAGAAAACGAGTGATTTCTTCTTTTTAAGAAAAATATTTTTAATTCTATCACTTTCTTTCTTGTAAATTTTAAAATAATTATCAATTTGTTTTTTAGAATCGTTATAATGACAGAGTTTATAATATGATAAAGCGGTTAAATATTCAGACTCAGGATTAAAATAACTTTGAAGTAGGGGAGATTTATAGCTTGTAAGTAAACCTAGAACTCTATTGTATTTCTGTAATTGAAAATAACACCACGCCTTTTCTAAAATTGTATATGGCCACCGATACGAACGGGGATCTATTTTATTATATATATTAATAGCTTCTTGATATTTCTTTTGTTTGTACATTATTCTAGCTTGATTAATCAAACACATTTCTTGTAGATTTTTGTAATATCTAAAAGATGATTTCTTTTTATTTTCTTCTGTTTTGGTTAATGAAATATTTTGACATTTTTTAAAATTTATTAAAGCTTCTTGATCTTTGCCTATTCTAATTTTAGAACTTCCTAATATGTATTCTGATTCTGATTTCAGAAGTGATGATTCTTGAACATTTTTCATTGCTAAAATTGATTTGTTATCATTTTTTAATAGATAATTAAAGTATCCATTCAAAAACTGATAACCAGAATTATGTTCACCTCTTTTGGTTTGAATTAGTTTGTAGAATGTTAGAGGTCCTGTTTTATTTATTAGTTTTTCTAGATGTACACTAAACCTCTCATCAAGTTTATTCTTTTTTTTTATATGTCTTAGTGCAAAGATAGTTGAACTGAAAAAATATTTTGAACGATATAATTCATATGATATGGATTCATTTTTATTGGTGACATTTTTCATATTATAGATGTCACGTGCTCTTTTAAAATCAGCGGAGGCTGTCATAGAATAAATAACTGTTAAAATAAGTAATAGTTTCATTAGAAACCAAACCCAAAACTAATAGTAAAACTGTCATTATTTCGAATGCTAGAATTTTGTGTTCCGTCAGTACTTTTTGGCCCGGGAGCGGAGAAAACTTTTTTATCATAACTCAATTTTATTTGATATTTTTGATTTACGTTGATTTTAAAAAATGTTTTAAATTTTGCTGATATATATGATTCTTTATCAAAATTATCTCTGTTATTTGTGAATGCAACTGTTTTAGCGTTACTCTCTGTCTTGTAACTTCCTAGTCCTGCTCCAAAACCCCAATCAAGATAAATTATTTTGTTAAAAGTATTAATTTTTCCGTAAAATGGAACCCATAAATAGTTTATTCCAACATAACTCTTGGGCCTTCTTATAAATGGTGTTGCTTTACCAACAATCTTAAGTAGTAAGTTTAATGTATCATTATCTTTATGAGAATAGAATTCAGACTCTAGTTCTATCCCAACAGTTTCAGAAATGAAGTGAGATACTGTCAATCCAAATCCTTTTACATCTTGAAAGTTACTTGATGTATCTATTAAATAGCCTGCTGAAATAAAAGTTTTATTAGTATTTTTGAAATATTTATTTTGTAAAACGAAAACTTTTTTATCTGGATCTAGCCAAAAAAAATTGTATAAATCAGATTCACTCCCAAATACTTGGGAGTGAATCATAAATATTACTATTGTTAAAAAAATCTTCAATTAGCTCTCCTAAAGACAAGTGTTATAAGTAACTTTTACATTGTGTTTAACATTAGTACTCAAGTTAAGTTCAACTTCATCACTTTCATTTTCTTCATGATCTTCTCTTTCTTTATCCTCTTCGTGATCATCTTTTTTATATTCATGCTTATGTAGGTATTCGTTATTAACCAAATGTTTATCGTCAACTGTGACATTAACTTCACCTTCAACTTTATATTTTAATTTAAATCTTTTATTAATCTCTACAATATTTGTTGAAATTACATCTAAACTATCTGCAAAATTGTCATGAATATCTAATGTTTGACCATGAAGTTCATTGCTTAGAAATTCATATCTTTGTCCCTCAGTTTCCCATTTTGTATGTTTTCTTCTATAACTACTTACGATGCTATAAGATCTAATTTTATCTACAGTCTTATATTTTGCTAATGCTTCAATATACTTACTAATTGAATATCCGGACTGCTCTTCTTCATCACTTAAATAAATTGGTATAAAGTAAGCATCACTTCTTAGAAAATTAGTTGAGTATCTATTTAAAAAATTTAATGTTGTATTAAATCCTTTTTCTCTACCTGATCCCCATGTTCCAACCTGAGTCCATCTCTTAAAAGCTGACAAAAATGATGGAAGATCCTGTGTTGCTTTTGCACTTGTTAAAAAATCTAATTTACCATTTACTTTTCCCGAATATATTTTTTTGTCATCAGTAGTTGTAATTGCCATTTTAAAGTCCACATTTTTACTCAAAAATTTATTTATAAAAGAATCGAGATTTCTTCTTAAATTATTTTGCTCATCCCCCATTGAACCAGAATTATCTATTACCCATAAGATATCAACTTTAGGACTTGTTCCTTGAGTAGAGAAATTCTCTGTTATAGTTTTTAACTGACAAGAAGCAGGATTAGGTGTTGTAGGAATTGGTGTTGGATTAGTTTGGTCTACTGGTGGAATATTAGGATTATTTGTATTATTTCCGACATTAGGATTATTTATATTATTTCCAACATTAGGATTATTTGTATTATTTCCAACATTAGGATTATTTGTATTACTATCTGTAAGAACAGGTGGTTCAACATTTTTTGTAGGATCAAGTGATCTATCCTTTTCTGGAGTTGGAAACATTTCTTTTAAATAATCTTTTTTATAAAACTCATCTTGGTTACAAGAATTAAATAAAATTATTGAACCTAGTATTAATGTAATGTTTAATAGCCCTGTTTTCATGCTGGCCCCCTTTCGTATCGCCCATGAAAATAATATCAAATTTGAAGATTTGTTGATCTTTGAAAAGCGTTTCTCTTTATAAAGTCTGTTATTTCAATAGGCTAGGGGCTCTTTTTACACTTTCAATTTTTCTTTATAAATTTTTTAAAAGTGCCAATAATATAGGTAAATTATCAGAAATGTTTAGATATATTTATATAAATTTAAGTAAATAGCTGTAATTAAAAACTTATACCAAATAAAGCAACCATAATCCATTGATACCCAGCTGAAGCTAAGGGAATTGTTAAATTGTCGTCTAATTTCAGTGGAATCATTTCAAAAGCTGTTATTCCCAATGCATATATAAATGAATAAATAAATAATGAAGTGGAATAAGAATTACCAAAAGACTGGTAGACAAACAAACAAATAGCTAAAGAACAAATAAAGAAAGCTAGAGAGCCTTCTACACTTTTATCCTTAACAATATGATGTTTACCAAAACCAATACCAAAAATAGCAGACATTGGATCAGCAACTGCCAGTGTATAAATAGCTGTTAAAGCAAACGACTTTGGAAAACTAAGTATAGTTAAGAGTATTCCCATTATCATTGGAATGCTGGCAGACTCTTTTAATTGTTCTTCAGCTCTATAAATAAATTTTGATACGGGAGCAATCTTCTCTGCAAGTTTTGGATAATTAATTCGAACTTGTTCAAAGATATATAAAATACATAAACCAGAACCTAAAATATAAACAGCTTGTTGATGATTTAAAAAATAACCATATACCGTTCCTACAATCAAACCAACAGAAAGGTGGAATAATCTTCTCGCTATTTGAAAATCTTTACGAGTCGCAGTTGTTTGATTATTAATATTTTCATTAGAGTTCATGTTTAAATCGTCATTATTGTTATTTTTGTCGGGTAAAAGCATAAATATTGTTCGGCATTTTTTACACTAATATTACTTATTTAATATAGAAACTAGAATATGTCTGTAATTATTACATCTTATGGTGCATATTGCCCTAAGATATTGTATTATAAGCTAAGTTATATTTCAGGTATAATCAAAGCTCAGAAATTAGTAAAGGTGAAATTATGAAAAAAATTATATTACTATTATGTCTAATAAGTAGCTTAAGTCTTTCAGCAAAAACAGTAATTGTTTCTGATATTGATGACACCATTAAAATTGCAGGAGTAAAAGCTGGAATTGGAAAAATGATCAAATATGCTTTTAATACAAAAGTATATTTTAAAGGAATGCCCGAAGTACTCAACGAGCTTGTTAAACTAGATAATGATACTAAAGTAATTTACCTATCAAATGCCAAAAAATGGTTAATGAACAAATTTCACAATAAATTGCTAAGAAAAGGAAACTTTCCCGTTGATCAAGTAATTTTGCGAAAAAAACTATCTTCAAAAGAACATAAACTAATTAAATTAAGAGAAATTATAAAAGAAAATAATCCTGACACAATGATTTTAATTGGTGACAATGGCCAAGATGATGCTGCTTTTTACGATCAAATTTCAAAGGAATATAAAAACATTGTTTTTCATCAGTTCATAAGACTTGTATATTCAGGAAAAAAATTCACCGACAAAATATTAAATAATCAAACGATGTTCGTTTCACCAATAGAAATTGCAGCATATTTTAAACTTTTAAATAATGATAATCGTTTTGACGCAATCATAGAAAACACTGTTAACTTTCTATCGGAGAAAAACAAAACAACATTATTACTTCGAAAATATTCAAAAGGTCCAAAATATTTTCCGAAATGGTTAGATTGTTCTGGTTATAGCTGGCCATTTGGCGACAAGTTAAAAGATGATAAATCAGTGCATTCTTATTTGAAATACCTACAAGTTAAATGTAGATAATAAATTAATGACAAAATCACATTTAAATAAAATTCAAGAGTTACTTACCAACTCAAAATCAGAACTAACAGAAGAATCATTGTTAAATATAATTAATTCTAGACGGAGCTTGGCTAACTACCCAATTGAACCTCTCTATTTTGCTATTGAAACAATGAGTATGGAGTCTCTTGGTGAGATGTTACCACTACTTAGTAAAAACCAAAGAAAAGGTTTATGGCATATCGATTTTTGGAAGAAAGATAGAGTTTATCCCGAAGATGTCAAGAAATGGGTTGTTGCAAATTTTTATAATAAAGAAGCTCTCGTCAAAGAGGAGTTTTTACAAAGTTCAGAATTTCTTTTATTTTTAAAAACAATTTTTAATATATGGACATTTGATTATGATGAACCTGAGTATCCAGAACACAATAACTACTTTCTAACTGAAGATGCTTTACTTCTAGTTGAGTTCAAAGAAGAAGATGAATCAATTGCTACAATAGCGAAAGCACTTATTCAGGAGATGTATTCAATTTTTGGTGTAGAGCAGTCATATACGATGCTTTTTAAAATTGTTGCAACTTCCTATGTATATGAAGAAGAAGAACTTTATAAGCTTAAATGTTCCTTGTTAAATGAATTCGGATTTTTATCACATTACGAAGCGTTAAAGCTAATTAGTCCATTTCCAAATATAAAATTTGTAAAGTTAGGTAAGGTTGATAAAGTACACACTCCTGTGATTGATAAGTTTCATTTAAATCAATCATTAAGCGTCGCTCAAGTAAGAGTTTTTGAAAAAAATGTTGATATTATTAATTCAGAATTATCAAATATTGAGAGCATCGATCGACAAAATTTTTTAAAATTTAATTTAATTAGAACATTAAATGCGAGCTTCACATTAGCAGGAGGTTTAAAAAAAGGTCGAGTTGCTTTACTTAATAATAGTAAGCGTTCAAAAACCTATATCACGCTAGGAATTAACTATCTAAAAAGTAAAAATGTTCTAAATCCGTTATCAGATCATACTTTTGGAGAATGTTATAAAATAGGCATGACACTATTAAATGACATGAATAAAGACATCAACAATGTTTTAAAAAAGAATAAAGTAAATATATCTTCTATACCCTTATTAGGAAAAGTGTTAAATGACATTTATCAGGATGCAATAGAGAACACAAGTTTAATCAATAGTAATGATCCTTTTGCTAAATATAATGAAACGATAAAAAAAGTCATATTATTTAAATCAATTCTACCATATTCAAAAGAGATTTTAGCGACATTCTTACTATTAAAAAAAGATAATAAAATTGATGATACTTATTACTTTAATCAAACACTTAATGAAATTGATTTTGAAGATATCTTATTAACATTAATTGTTAACCATTTTAATAAAAATGACTCTATAAATAAACTTGGAGTAACAATAGATGAATTTAAAAACTTTTACCATAATTTTTACTCTTCAAGTGGAAAGATAATATCACCTCAAAACCTAGATCATTTAATTATAGAATTTTGTGAAAAATTTGGCGTAAATGTCGATGGTATTAATAACTATATTTTTAACCTTTTTCAAAATAATCTAGAAGGTTACTTGTTAAGCACAATGAAATCGGATGAATATAAACATGTGGGAGGGGTTATTCTTCTATACCAAACGAGTCATTAAAGAAGTCTTTTAAGTTTGTATGTAATACAGATTTTGTGTTTAAGTTTTTGTCATTAAAGATTTCTAATTTTTCAAGATACTCTTTTTCATACTTAATTTCTAGTTCATTATAAAATTTATGGTCATCTTTGTTCTTACTAAAATATCCTTTTAAAGATTTTAATCTTATTAATTCTTGTTCTAAAAAGGTGTAAAGAGCTAAGTTGTCTGAGTTCATATATTTGTTACCTGATTTATAAATAAAATTTTCTTTTTTAGTGATGAAATTTTTTTTAATTGATTAATATCTAATTGAACAGAATTATTTATATTCAAATAATGTACTTGTTGTTTTAATATGTTTATTTTTTTTAACAACATTTTTTCTTTTGGTGATAACTTTTTCTTTTCTTTTCTGAAATGAGATGGAAGGTTAATCATTTTATTTGTAGAGGGAATAAATGAATCAATTATATGATTTGTTTTGTTTATGAGATAAAAAGGATAGGGAAGCATTGTATTGAAGTTATTTTTTATAAATACATTTTCTAAATTACTAATAAATTGAGTAATATCAAAAGTTATTTTATCATCAATTACTGTATAGAAAGGCAATTCTCCAATTTTATATTTCATTAAGGTATCACTAATTGAATTTTCTGTTTGATCTTTAAACTTAATTTCTACAAAAATAGGTAACTTCAACATTAAACTCCAAATGTAATATAAATTGCTGTAATTATATTCATATTATATAATTAACTATATTAATATGAAACTAGAATATATTGAACTACCTGATAATTTAACTCAATTACTGAAAATGAACTTTTGGCCAGGTCATCCTTCGTATAGAAAGTCAGTTAATTACATTTTAGAGCAAAATGATTTATTTTATACTTACAAAAATTTTTGGAATTCTAGTCTTCCAAATAATGAATTATTTGCTTCGTTAGGTTGGCCACTTTTTAGAGAAAAACTGACTTTATCTGTTATAAAAAGAATTAATCAAAATGTAGAAAATGTTGATTATGATAATTTTATTTCAGAATATGATATTTTGGAAAAACGTTTTGACGATTTTATTACTAGTGGGCATTCTAGATTGTTTTTAGTTAATTTATATTTTTTCGTACTCGAAATTGATCCATTTGAAAATATACCTTATAAAAAAATAAATCATCTCTTTGAAAAATTAAGTAAGAAAGTAACAAGAGTTGATTGGTTAATAATTATGTGTGTTAAGTTTATTGAATACTATGACTTTGAGGTTGTTATCTCGTCTGTTGACGAATCACGTGGTTTTGATTTTTTATTAGAAAACTTGGAACAAGCTCAATTGCAAGATTTTAATAATAGCCTGTTGTCTTATGCTACTTCAATTAATGATTCTAGTTTTTTTGAAAATATTAAGAAGGATTATGTCTAATGAAAAACAATTCTATTATAAATTTATTAAAATCTCTTTCAGACAAAAAATATATAACGGAAATTATGATAAATGATATCAATAAAGTTTTCGTTGAAAATAAAGGGCAGATTATCCAAATCAAATCTGATTTAACAAAAGATGATATTGATAATTTCGTTAAATATGTTTACAAGCTTAATCTAAAAGAATTTGATGATTCTCCTATTCTAGATGGTAGCCTTGATGATGGATCTAGAATTAATATCGTCCGACAGCCTTTTGTCAAAGATAGCCCCGTTATAACGATTAGAAAATATATTAGAAAAATAAATAAATTTAACACATCCGAAAAATACTTTGGAATTGATGAAAATTGGTTAAAGTTTATTAGATCAATTGTCAGATCTCGAAAAAATATCATTGTTGCAGGTGGAACAGGTGTTGGAAAAACAACTTTTCTAAATTCATTATTAAATGAAATTGAAATATCTGAAAGAATTATAACAATTGAAGATACATTTGAACTAGATGTCAGCTTACCAAATATTGTTAATTTAGAATCCGGTAAAAAGTCACTAGATCAACAATATGATATTTCAACTTCTGATTTAATAAAATCAACATTAAGAATGAGACCCGATCGAATTATAGTAGGGGAGTCAAGAGGTGGGGAACTCTTTGATTTATTACAAGCAATGAATACTGGGCATACAGGAAGCATGAGTTCAATTCATTCAAACTCCTCAAGAGATACATTAAGTCGAATGGAAAACTTATTTCTAATGTCAGGGTATCCTTTAGAAAATAAAGTTGTTCGTGGAATTATAGCTAATGCAATAAATTTTATTATTTACTTAAATAAAGACGAGGATTCAAATCGTATTGTAGAATCAATTATTGAGATTACTGGGATGGAAGGAGTTAATATTTTATCTCAACAAATAGCATTATTTGAAAATAAAGAGTTGATAAAAACGGGCTTAGTCCCAGAATGTATAAATGATTTGGTTTCAAAGGGAAATTTAAATCGTGATTTTTTTGGATAAAATATGATTAGTTATACTGTAGCCCATAATCCTGATGAAAGAATATTAAAAAAAGCCGTAGAATGTCTTGATAGAGGAGAACTAGTTGTTTTTCCAACTGACACTAATTGGCAACTTGTTTGTAATCCCTTCAAGACTAGCGCTGTTGAAAAGTTATATCGACTAAAGTCTGAGAATATTCATAAACACTTTAGTTTCCTATGTCCTTCAATTTCTAAAGCTTCTCAAATTGCAGATATTGATAGCTTGGCATATAAACAGTTGAAAAAATTAATTCCAGGAAATTTCACTTTTATTTTTAATGCAAAAAAGAAAGTTCAAAAAGCAATTAAAGCATCTAAAACTGATCATGAAGTTGGAATAAGGTTTTCACCAGCTGTTTTTACTAATAATTTTTTAAATTATTATGATGACTTCTTATTATCGACAAATTTAACTAACGAAATGTTAAGTTTAGATGATGGTGATGATATCTACGGAATCCTAATTGAAGAAAATTTAGGACATTTAATTTCTATGATAATTGATCCAGGAATTGATTATGAATTTGAAATAAGCACAATTGTTTCTTATCTTGAGGGAATACCTAAAGTAATAAGAGAAGGGGCGGGAATATTTTAGGTTTATTTAACTAAGTTAATGGACTATAATTGAAATAAATAAATTCTTTTAAAATAGGTTAAAAATGAAAGCAATCTTATGCGTAGATGACAGTAGAACAATTAGAAAACAAATGACATTTTTCATTAAAAAATTATTTCCTGATTATAATGTTCATACGTTTGAATCAGGAGAAGTGGCGCTAGCTGAAATTGAAAATATTTCTGATGAGTTAGTTGGTGCTTTGATTGATTATAATATGGAAGGAATGACAGGAATAGAGTTAGCTGAACAAATTGTTGATAAATTTCCAGCAGGGACAGTCTCTATTGTTTCTGCAAATATTCAAGATGCAGTAAAAGCAAAAGCAGCCGAGTTAGGGATAAGTTTTATTGAAAAGCCCTGTACATTGGAAAAAATAGAAAAATTTTTAAAGGTTTAAGATGCTCGATTTAAATGAAGATCAAATTGATTTATTAAAAGAAATTTTCAATGTAGGTATGGGAAAAACTTTGAAAGTATTAGCTGAACTTGCTGGTAAAGAACATGAGGTTATTTTTTCCTTACCTAAACTAGAAGTAATTAGGCTTGCTGACCTTATCAAAAGAGTCGGCGGTGATGATAATAATGTAAGTATAATACAGCAAAGTTATAATGGTGTAATTAACGGAAAAGCTTTAATGCTTTATCCTGATAAATCGAGTTTGGAACTTGCAAATCTTATAATGGGGACTTCTCTTCCAATTGATGAAATATCAAAACTTGAAAATGATGCTTTGGCTGAAATTGGCAATATGCTAATTAATGCTTCACTTAGCTCATTTGCTAATTTTGTCGATAAAGAGATTAAAACTGATTTGCCAAAAGTTAAGGCTGGGGCACCTGAAGTTATTTTCCCTAAAGAGATTATTAATGATCAAATAATATACTTAGATGCTACATTTACTATATCCAATAAAGAATTGGTCGGTCATCTTGCTCTATTAATCGACGATGATTGCTATGAGCAGTTTTTGAAAGTAATTGACGAATATAATGCTCAGTTTGAGATTTGAAAGATGAGCGATGAAAAAATATTAGATTTATTAAATATAGGAATTATCATTTTAGATAATGAGTACACTATAACTTTTTCCAACGAATGGGTGTTTGATCACTTAAGTGAATCAAAAATTGATATTGTAGGAAGAAACTTTAATGAAATTTTTAATGATTCTTCGAACTCTTCTTTAGAAGAAAACTTAAGAGATGCTGTGACCTTTGGGTTTAGTTCTGTTTTATCAAGTAGACTAAATTCTAAAATGTTAAAATTTACTCGATTTAAAGGAAGTAAAGATCAGATCCCTGTTAAATTGTTAATTTCACCTTTCAAAAAAAATGATGATGATCCTCAAGGTGCTATAATTCAAGTCGTCGATAATTCTCAAGTAATTGACCGCGAGAATTTCTTGGTTGAACAGGGAGAAATATTAGATATTGAAAGAGAGCGAACTTCAAATGCATCGAGACTTGCAAGTCTTGGTGAAATGGCTGGTGGAATTGCTCATGAGATAAATAATCCTCTGGCGATCATTAAAGGTAGCGTTTCAATTTTAAAAAAAGAATTTGGAAAAGTTGAGTTTAATAAAGAGAAAATTGAAAAACACATAAAAAAATTAGATCTAACTACAGAAAGAATTGCAAAAATTATTATAGGAATAAGAAATATTTCAAGGTCTCCTTCTAGTGATGAAGTAGAGTTAACTACTATGGGGGATATTCTTAAAGATGTTCTTAATATTTTCTCAGAGAAGTTAAAAATTCATGCAATTAATTTTAAAATTGACTTTGAACAAGCTGGATTAAAACTTGAAATTAGGTTGTTGAAACTATTATTTTATCAAGTTTTCATTAATTTAATAAATAATTCTTATGATGAAATAGCTGAAAATTCTGATCCTTGGATGCAAGTTGAAGTATTTGACGACGGTGATAATTTAAAAATTTTATTCACCGATAGTGGAAATGGAATTCCAAAAGAAGTGGCTAAAGATATATTTGTTCCATTTTTTACTACTAAAGACGTAGGAAAAGGGACGGGGCTAGGTTTAAGTACGATATTTAAAATTATTGAAGCACACAAAGGTGAAATTAGTATAGATCATGATTGTCTTAATACACGCTTTGTGATTATAATCCCAAAAAATTTAAATTAATAATAAAAAGAGGTTTTATGTCAGGTTTAATGGAAGGAAAAAAAGTATTAGTTCTTGGAGTCGCAAACGATAAATCAATTGCATGGGGAATTACACGCTTAATGGTAGAACAGGGAGCTAAAGTTGCACTTTCTTATTTAAATGAAGCTTTACAAAAACGTGTAGATCCTTTAGCAGAGGAAGTAGGAGCAGACTTTACTTTTGAAATGGATGTTACAAAAGAAGATCATTATCAGAAGATGGTCGATACCGTAAAAGAAAAATGGGGCACTTTTGATTGTATTGTTCATTCATTAGCTTTTGCTGATAGAAATGACCTTAAAGGTCGATTTGTAGATACTTCAAGAGATGGTTTCAAACTAGCTTGTGATATCTCAGCATTTTCTTTAATAGGCTTATGCCAAGCATTGAGGCCATTGTTAAATCCTGATGCAACTGTTCTTGCTATGACGTATCATGGATCACAAAAAGTTGTTGGTGGTTACAAAGTTATGGGTGTTGCTAAGGCTGCTCTTGAAGCATCAATGAGATATTTAGCAGATGATTTAGGTGAAGAAGGAATTAGAGTTAATTGTATTTCTGCAGGACCTATTAGAACATTAGCGGCCTCTGGAGTTCCTGGACTTAGAAAAATATTTGAAGTTGTTGAGAAAAATTCACCTTTAAGAAGAAATGTTACACCGGAAGATGTTGGTGGAACTGCTGTTTATTTAGCATCGAGATTGTCTAATGGAGTTACAGGTCAAATTGTTTATGTAGATTCAGGGATGGTTATTAAAGCAATTTAATGATCGTGATCTTTTAGTGATTTATCAAAAGATTCAATAGATAAAATCATTGATAAGGGAAGTGCTGCCCAACATACTACTAATAAAACTGCGATCCAAAAACCTATACTCATTATTACTCCTAAATTTTAATTATTTTTTATTATAAACTTATCGGGGTAATTTATCTAGTATTGAAGATAAAAATAATCGTCCATAATTGGTGATTTGACCATTTTCTACTAAGTTAGAGTCAAATTTACTAGATGTCTCGATATCAATTTCATTTCTTTGTATGGCTGAGTCAATTTTATTATTGATTAATATATTTTTTTCAGTCATTTTATGTTTAAAACTTTGATTGAAAAGATTATTTTGTCGGCATAAATATAAATATTTTTCATATATATTTTCATTTCGTTTTATAAATTTTTTACCAATTGAGATAGCAGATGGGCCTATACCTATTAGTAAATCTGATTTGCTCGTTGAGAAGCCGAAAGTAGATCTTGCTTTATATTTTCCAATTGAATTACTTGATCGATAGCAATCAAAACCTAGAGGTTTAAAGTTCTTTTTTAATAATGATTGTGCTGATTTAAACATTAAATTTACTTTTTCATCAGAATTTAATGGAATAAAGCCTAGATCAGAGTGTAACTTTGATAAGTTATCTTTTATTGCTAATGGGTAAATTGTAATTGTTTCAACATCCCAACTTACAATTTCATCTAGTGATTTAATAAAAGAGTTTTCAGTTTGATTTGGTAGTCCTGCAACGAGCTCAATTTGTATTTTTAGATTATATTTCTTTTTAAGTTCTAAAAATTTATTTAAAGACTCACTTTGTTTTGTCCTATTAATGCGATTAAGTACACTTTGATTTAAATCCTGGATTCCTATTTTAATGTTAATGATGTTCATTTCTTTTAAAATAGTTATGTAGCTCTCATTTAAATTATATGGAGTGGTTTCGATGTGCCCTTCAAAATTAGCCGATAAATTATACGATGAGTACACTTCATTTAATAATGATTTCATCATATCGGTAGAAAGAAGTGATGGAGTTCCTCCTCCTAAATAAAGGTTTAATAATTTTTTATTTTTTAATAATTTTTTATGAATAGATATTTCATAAAATAAAGCTTCTAGTAAATTTTTATGATCTTTTTCTTGAGTTGACGTTTTAATATTACATCCACAAAAAGTGCAAAAATTTGAACAAAATGGAATATGAATATAAAGGTCAAATGTGTCACTACTTTCGCTGATATGGTTTTCATAATCACTTTCATTTAAATCGTTATTCCATTTTGAAATAGAAGGCTGAAACAAATATCTACTTGAAGAAGAGGATCTAAATTTCTGAAATAAATGTTTTAATGTATCGTTGTTAATATCTAAATCTTTCATGAATGAGTTTAACAGCATTTAAAACATTTTCTTGCGGAACAGGAGGTAAAACACCATGACCCAGCCCAAAAATATATTTATCTAAGCTGACTTTTGAACTAGTTACTTGATTCCATTTATTTGTTAATGCTATTTCAAGTTTGTCCCATGGAAGACAAAGTTTAACAGGGTCTATATTTCCTTGAATCATATAATCATTTCCAAGCGTATTAAGTGCTTCTGTTATATCAATTCTCCAGTCAACTCCCAAAACATCAATATTATCATCTTGGATTTCCTGCAGATATTTCATATGTGTATTTCTTGAATAGTAGATAATTTTGACGTTAGGATGTTTTGCTTTAAATTGAGATGTTGTTTGTTTAAGTGAAGGTAGTATGAAAGTTTTGAAATCTTCAAAACATAGTTCACCAACAGCTGTATCAAATAAACAGATCGCATCAATATTTCCGTTGGCTTGCTCATCCATTTCTGTCCATAGACTTGGAAGTAGTTTTTCTAAAAATCCTTGGTAGAGGCCTGTTTCAAGACCTACTTTGGCATTTATTAAACTTGAATGACTTCCTTCAACTGCATATGAATAAAGAGTAAATGGTGCACCTACAAAACCAAGTAATGTTTTTGATTCTGGTAAGCATTTTCGTAAATTTTCACATGCTATTTTTTGAAATTGATAATATTGACTGGCCTCTTTTATATATTTTAACTTAGATAAATCATCTAGTGATTTTACTAAAAAATCTGTTTTAGGTCCCGGAGCATATTGAATATTCATTCCCATATGATCTAAGGGAAAGAGTAAGTCTGAAAATAATATAGCAGCATCAAAGTCAAAATCATTCATTGGACCCATCGTTACTTCTGTTGCAAGATCTGAGTCTGTACACATAGTCAAAAAATCACTATTTTTTTTAATATTTTGATAATGAGAGTGGTATCTTCCAGCTTGTCTCATAAACCATACAGGTATTTTTGTTTGCTCATTGATTTTTTCTCGATTAAATAGACCCATTTTTTACTTCCTTTCTTTAATTTTAATAATTTTGTAACCTATACTTCTTATACTTTCTATCGTTAATTCATGTATATCTAATACTTCAAATATTTTTCTTAAATTTACAATATAATTATCAACTGTTCGATTTGATGGGAATTGGTCTTCTCCCCATACTTTTCTTATTATCGTTTCTCTTGAAATAACAGTACCCTCATTATTTAATAATAATTCAAGTATTGATTTTTCCTTTGTATTTATTTTTTTTTCACTGCCTTTATTATTTCTAATAATAAATTGATCAAAATCAATTTCATGTCCAGCAATTTTATATACTAAAGGTAATTTTTCTTCAATTCTCTGTAGTCTTATTTTAATTTCTTTAAGAGAAAAAGGCTTCGTGATATATTCCATGCCTCCTGACTCCAGGCCTTCTACTCTCGTTTCAGGGTCATTCAAAGCAGAAAGAAATATTATTTTTGTTTTTGTTTTGTCTACTTTTTTAGCTATTTCAATACCATTGCCATCTGGAAGCATGACATCCATAAAAATAAGGTCTGGAGTCTTTATATTTAAAGAGAGGTAAGTATTTTTTGCATTATTACACCAGTTTACATTGTGACCCATACTGCTTAAATATTCACACAAAGTTAAACCAAGGTTTTTTTCATCTTCAACAATTAAAATATTCACGATTTTTTCTTTAATGAAATGCTGAATGTTAAATTGTTATCTACTAAAGTAGTTTTAAATTGACCATTCATTGCTTGTATTAAGGATTTGCAAAGGTAAACTCCTATTCCGGTCCCGTTAGGAGAGTTATTTTTGTAAAATAATGTTCCTACTTTTGATAAATTACCTGTAAACATATTTTGATCATTGTATGTAAAGTGAATATAGTCGTTGTCTTCGCTGATGTTTATATTACAACTTTGAGATTGCCCATGTTTTAATGTGTTTTCAAAAAGATTTCTAAAAATAATATTTAAGGCAAACATATCACCTTGAAAAAATGATTCGTTTTCTAATTCTTGAATATTAATTTCTAGTTCTTCAGGTAGATTATGTTTCAGCATTTCGAGAAACGATTTTGTCTCCACATCTATTAAATGGATTGGGGCGCCACGTTCAACTCGTGCAAGCTGAAGAATTTTATCTATATGATTTTCAAGTTGCCAAGATTCTTCTAATAATCTTTTTGATAAGGTAATTATCCTGTCATTCTTTGTTTTTTCTGCTTCTTCACTAAGGACTTCTGATTGCAAATGGATACTTGCAAGAGGTGTTTTTAGTTCATGGGTCATTGTTGCAAAGAATGTTTGAAGTGATTTTTGTTTTTTTAGGTCTTTTGAATATAAGTATACAAGTAACAATGAAAGTAATATTAAAATTATAAAAAAAGCCCCACCTTCCCAAAAAGTTAAGTTTGCAATATTTGGTATATTGCTATTGAAAGGCGATATTTCACGGGCTAATTTTTTAATTAAAATTAACCACCAGGCACCTAATAAGAAAATTAAGCTTATCCATAAAAATGAAAAATAAAAGAAAATATTTTTTCTTATTTTTTTGAATACTTGTTTTACTTCCATAGTTTTTCTTCAAGATCTTTGATTACATTTTCATCGTGGGCAAGAGAAACAAAACCAACTTCATACGCATTTGGTGACAAATAAATCCCCTTTGCCACTAAGGTAGAAAATAATTCTTTAAAAAGATCATTTAAATTTTCAGGTAAGTCGCAAGCTCTAGATAATGAGTTATCAGGAGATATCCAAAATAACGAATTGTAATTTTTTATTTCTAATGATTTGAATTGGCCATTATTAAATTCTTTAAGCCATTTTGAAAAGATGTCTACAATCATAGATGAGTATTTATTTAATATTTGGTAATTGTCTTTAGTTAATTTTTTTAGTGTGGCTAAACCTGCTACCATGGCAAGTGGGTTAGCGCTTAATGTACCTGCTTGGTATACATTTCCTACAGGGGCAAGTTGATCCATTATTTCTGAGCTTGAACCAATCGCACCAACGGGCATTCCGCCGCCTATTATCTTTCCATAAGTGACAATATCTGGAGTAATTCCTAATATCTCTGCCATACCTCCAAAAGATACTCGAAAACCTGAAATAACTTCGTCAAAAATTAGTAAAATATCATTTTCTTTTGTGACTTTACGTAGTGATTCAAGAAAACTTTTTTGTTGAGGTAATAGCCCATTATTAGCAGGAAGAGGTTCGATAATAATCGCTGCAATTTGGCCTTTGTGATCATCAATACATTCTTTGACAGCATCAATATCACCTAGTTCTAAAATAAGGGTATCGTCAGAAACTCCTTTTGGAACACCACTTGATGATGATTCTGCTGTTCCGGCTAAACCAGATCCAGCTTTAATTAGCATTTGATCGACATGTCCATGATAGCAACCATTAAATTTGATTATTTTATCACGGTTTTTATATCCCCTTGCTAGTCTTATAGCTGTCATGACAGCTTCTGTACCTGAACTAACAAATCTTATTTTTTCTATGAAATTTATTTTTTCTACGATATATTCTGCAAGTTCTAATGAGTATGGTTCCGCTGTACCAAAGGTCCACACTTTTTCAAATATTTCCTTCACATTTGAAAACACATCTGAGTCGAGATGTCCTAAGATTAAAGGTCCAAAGCTCATACAAAAATCAATATATTTTTGTTCTGTAACATCAGTTAAGTAGGCACCTTTTCCTGATTTCATAAAAATAGGAGATTCATTTAAACCTTTAAAACTTCTAACCGGAGAATGGACTCCACCAGGGATAACTTTTTTTGCTTTTTCAAAGAGTACTTGATGTTGATTATCTTTCATAATTACCTTGTTTATAATGTTCTAATTTTTAAAGTATTTAATATATGATTGTAGATTTAAAAAAGGAAATACTTTTATTTTTTTATCTTTAAATTGTGAATAAGTTTTTCCAAGGCCACAACAGTGAGTTTTATTAGAGATATATGGAAATAGTGCTAAATATTTAGTGTATTGATAAAAACTAGTCCAATAAAAGACATCACAGTTTTTAATCTGCTCCTCAAAAGTATTCTCAACATCTACTTCCTCGCGTGTGTAGCAAGGTAAGGTTTTGCCGAATGTTGATTTAGCTACATCGTTTGTTAAAACGGAAAAGTTACTATTTGTTAAATATAATTGTAGAAGATTACTTTCTAAGTAAGACGACAGTTCTTTCTCTCCTTCAATTGCCCCACAAGCGTTTACCCAATATCCTTCGTTAGCTAAAGCTTTCCATGAGTTAGTTCCACCTGAAAAAATATTACAATTTTGAACCTTATCCAATGAATCTATACAATGTTTCGAGGTTACTAAAAGATTTTCATTATTTAATTCATATTTTTTATTTAATGAAACTTTTTTAATTATTTTGTCTGTTAAAACATCCTTTGTATTGGAGGCTTCAGAATTAATATTTCCTCCGTAAAATAGAATTTGATTGTTTGTTTTTTTGGGCATATTTTCAGTAATGTATTCAATACTATCTATCTTTTGAGATTCTGTTTCTCCTTTTTGTATAATAATTGTGCCTTTGTTAACATTTTTAACAAATATACCTACCGCTAGGTGGCAACCTCCACCATATTTATTAAATAATTTTCTTTCAACTTTTACTTCATTAAATGTATTTTCATCATGAATGTCATCTAGCACCTTATTTAATTGATCATTCTTAATACTAGAGTTTTTCTCGATAGCCAAAGCACCTTGGGATGCTGCTGGAGGAAAAATTGTTTGAGGCAAAATCATAAAGTTTGTATCTTTAAGTAAAGTTGATAATATCTCGCGAGATTCGGTTGTTATCGCTAATCGCTCAATTCCAGCAAATGCTAAAACGATTGCATCATAATTCCCGTTAACTAATTTTTCGATACGTGTATTTACATTTCCTCTTAATATCTTAGTTTCGATATCTAGAATACTACCGAAAGGAAGATATTCCTTGATTGATGATTTTAAATTTACTTCTCGTCTAGGCGAGCTTGTTCCTATTATAAATTTTGAAATAGATTTGTTTTGTAGTTTTTCAATAGTTTTTTTATTTATAAAAAGAATATCATTTGGTATTTGTCTTTTTGGTATGGCAGCTAAAGTAATATTTTTAGGTCTCTCACTTCCTAGGTCCTTATACGAGTGTACATTGATATCTACATCATTCGCTAAAAGAGCATTATCTAGTTCTTTAGTAAAAAAATCTTTTCCTTCTAATTGCCATAATGCTTTATCGGTTTTTTGATCACCTTCTGTTGTGAAAAAAACTAAGTCAAACTTATTGTCACTTAGTGACTCTAAGGTTTTTTTTGTTTGGTTACATTGTGTTCTTGCCAGTAAACTTTTTCTAGTTCCAATTTTAAAATTCATAAATTTTCCATTTTTTTATTTTTGTCTTTGATTTTATTTTTTAGCAAAACGCTAGTTCGTCCCAACTGTTGTAATTTTGATGAGTGAAAGTGTATTTGCGTTTCTCCACAATTTTTTCAATTTCAATTAATGCATTTCTTATTGAATTATTTTTAGAGATGTTTTCTTCAGCACCTGCTTGAAATACATCTTCTAATGTATAAATATGCTCATGTCTTATTGCTTCAGTAGGTAGAATTGATGGTGATGATAGATCAATCATTAAGGAACTTTCTTGCAGCTTATGCCAAGTTGAAAAAAAAGCATTACTTAAAGCAGGGATTTTGTTACTGATTGTATTAATTATAACTGAAAATTCGGATATTAAGTCTTGAGAACCCCAGGATAAAATCTTTGTTTGATAAGTTTCGTTAAAATATGCTAATTTCTCTTTATTTCTACCAATAATATAAACACTATATCTCTTCGTAAGTGTTTTAACTAAATCTTCTGCTAATTTGCCCGTACCAAGAATTAAAATTCGTTTAGAATCAGATTTAGATCTTATAATAGACCTCGAAAGGCTAGCGTAGGAAACTTGATGTACATTGTTAAGATGAGCATGCCTTATTTTTTTAGCATCTTGAAATAGTTTTTCCATGAACTTCATAACGAGTGTATTTACTTTGCCTTGAGCTAAGTAAGCTTCATATGCTTCTTTAAATTGGTTAATAATTTCACTTTCACCAGCGAGCTTACTCTTTAAACCACAGATAATTTCGAGTAAAAATTGATATGCCTCACTAGAGTTATAATCTAGTAGTAATTCATCCTCGTATAAGGATTTAAGGTCTTCAAATTCTGGATGGCAGCGAACACCGACAATTAGGGTTCGTTGACAAGTATTTAGTATAAATACATTTTTTGATTGTTGCTGTACTTTTGTTCCAGCTTTAAAATTACAAACTTCAATAAAATCAATCATTTCAATCTCTCTAACTTCATCTTAAATAGGCGAGTTGTTAAATAACATAATTCTTATCTTATATATACACATTTACTTGAATAAATTGTCATAAAAATGTAGATTTAGAGCAAATTTAAAAGGTAAAAAAAATATATATGCACCGCGTAAAAAACCTGACCTCGTATTTACTAATTCCAATTTCATATTTTGATAGAAAAATAGAGAAAAGTTTAATCTTTTTTTTTAAAAATTATGGAAAAAATAGATTTATGATTTCAATGTCTAAGAAAGCTCAATATCTTGGAATCGAGAAATTGTGGAATAAATCTCCAAAAGCATTTGTATACTTTTTCATTTTTTATTTAATAAGAGACACTATTATTTATATAATTTTACCTATACTTTTTGCAAAATACACTTCGTAATAAATGAAAAATATGTGTTTTTTAACAATTAAGGTGAAAATAAATATAAACAATCCTCAATTTCAATTCAACAAAAGGAGACATAAATGAGTTTAATTTTTGATGCTAAAAATATTACAGAACGTAATAAAGGACTTACTTTTGATGATGTTTTACTGGTACCCCAATACACCGATATTTCGTCTCGGAAACATCCAAATTTAAAAACTCGTTTAACCAAAAGCTTCAATATTGATATTCCTATTATTGCCTCCAATATGGATACTGTTTCAGAAAAAAAAATGGTTATCGCGATGGCAAAATTAGGAGGAGTTGCGATTCTCCACCGCTTTATGACTCTTGAAGAACAAGTAATTCAGGTTGGTGAAATCAAAAAATATTTTAATGAAAATAATATTGTCTCTCCAATTTGTGCTTCAATAGGAGTAAAGGAAGACGGCAAAAAAAGAGCACAAGCTCTAACTGAAGCTGGTGTTGAAATATTAACTCTCGATATAGCTCACGGTGACTCTATAATGATGTTGGAGACATTAGCTTATGTTAAAAAAACTTGTCCGAGCGTAGAAGTTATCGCTGGAAATATCGCCACCCATAGTGCCGTGAAAAATTTAATTAATGCCGGAGCCGATGCTGTAAAAGTTGGAATTGGTCCTGGTTCAATGTGCACAACACGAATTATTACTGGACACGGTGTACCTCAGTTAACTGCAATTGCTATGTGTGTTGAAGAAGCAAAAAAGCACAATATTCCCGTTATAGCTGACGGAGGTATTAGAAACTCAGGAGATATGGTTAAAGCTTTAGGAGCAGGTGCAAATTCTATAATGGTTGGTTCCTTAGTATCAGGTACTCTTGAAACTCCAGGAGAAGTCAAACAAGGTAAAAAACTTTATAGAGGAATGGCATCAAAGTCAGCACAAGTTTCATGGAGAGGAGAACTGCCTAAAGGTATGGCCGCGGAAGGTGAAGCGACAATGATTTCATGTAAGGGATCAGTTGTTGATGTTATTAATGAATTAACAGGAGGAATCCGTTCAGGTATGACTTATATGGGTACTGATAGCATTGAAAAGATGTATACTAGTTCACAATACATGGAAATGGGAATGTCTGGTATGAGTGAGTCTCGTCCACACGGTGTAAATTAATGAATAAATTATTAGATCGAGTTTTAGCTTACCCAACAGTTCATAAACAAATTGGAAAGAGTGATAATCCCAAAAAAGCTCAAGTAAAAGTTGAAAAATGTTTAAATGAGATTGCTGCTAATTTTTCAAAATCATCTATTAAAATGTTTGAAAAACTATTAGATGCAAGTTTAAATAAACTTTACGATGATATTAATTTTGATGAAGGTGATGTTGACTTTAAAAACTTAGTTAAAAATAACTCTGTTGTTTTAGTACCCAACCATCAGTCTCACGCTGACTATATTGCTATAAATTATGCAGTTTTTAAAAAGTTTGGCTTTCCACTGTATGTTGCTGGTGGAGATAATTTAAACATCTTTCCTCTAGGAAGTATATTTCGTAAATCAGGATGTTTTTTTATAAGAAGATCATTTCAAAATGATATTATTTATCGACTAACATTAGAAGCATATCTAAGCACATTACTTGAAGATCAACTTCCTATTGAATTTTTCTTTGAAGGCGGAAGGTCTCGAACAGGAAAGTTGCGACCTCCTAAATATGGTCTTTATAAAATGCTTTTAAATTCTTATTATCTAAATAAATCAAAATCGAGAAAACCACTCGTATTTTTACCCGTGTCAATTGTTCATGAGTATGTTCCAGAAACGAAAGCTCTTGCTAATGAGCTTCTTGGTGGTAAAAAGAAAAAAGAATCAGCAAAAGACATTCTAAGCCTTCTTAAATTATTTGCTAGAAAATTTGGAAATATTAATATTCGTTTAGGAAATCCTATTACTGTCGGCGAATTTAATGAAGAAACTATTCGAGATTTTACACGAGACCTCGCATTTAACTGTTATCGTGAAGTTGGCAAGAATATGATTTTAACTCCAAGTTCACTTTTATCAATGATCTTACTCGAAGAGCCAACGGGAGCATTATCGTGGCATGATATTGTCGCCAAAGCAGAAACCATATTAGAATTTTGTAAAAAATTTAATATTCCATTGTCTATCAAATTATACGAACAAGAACTAGAGAAAATATTAGGTACCACCGTTGATCTTTTTATTGGCAACGGAAAAATTGATGTTCTTGGAAAACAAGAGAAAAGTCTTTTATATTATACAATAAAAAATGAAGCCAGAAGTGAAATGCTTTATTTTAAAAACACAATTCTACATCATTTCATTCTTCCTTATATTATAAACCTTGGATGGGTACGAATATTTAGAGGTGAAATTGAAAATTTTGATCAATTACGCCGGTTTTTCCTAGATCAACGAAAACAGTTAAAACACGAGTTTTATTTGCCAACTGTCGAAAACTTCTTAAAAAAAGCAGCTCTGATTTTATCGGATGCTCTCGGAAGAGAAATTACGGACTTTAAAGGAATGTTTGAATTAAATTCTAAGGATACTTATGCCATTATTTCCAAAGTAGGAATTTTTGGAAGAAGTCTCAGTTATATTCATGAAGCGTATTTGATTTCCGCTCTCACCCTTAAAGCTGAGCTTCAAAATGATGGAGATTTTATAACAAAGAATGAATATCTTAGTGACGCTAAAGAAATGTTTAATGAAAGGTTGAGACTAGGGCGAATCATCCGTTATCGAGAGAGTTTATCTTTACAATTATTTGAGTCAGCTTTGAAATACTTTGTAGATATAAACATAATTTCAAATGAAGATAATAGTATAAAATTAATTAATATTGAAAAACTAAACATATGTATTAATGACTTTAAGAAAGATTTAAAAGATCAACTCATGATTAATATTAGGAACTAAAATGAAGAAATCATTCCAAGGTGACAAAGTAAAATTAGAAGAATCTATTCGAAATATTTTAGAATACTTAGGAGAAGATATAAATAGAGAAGGCTTAAAAGATACTCCTGCAAGAATGATTAAATCATGGGATAGAATATTTGGAGGTTATAATCAGTCTATTGATGATATGATTACTACTTTTGAAGAAGATAATGTCGTACCTCATGATCAGATTATTTTATTGAAAGACATTGAATTTTATTCAACCTGTGAACATCACTTTCTACCTTTTGTTGGCAAAGCTCATGTTGCTTATATTCCTAAAGATAAAGTGGTAGGAATCTCAAAGCTTGCTCGTATCGTTGAGATATATTCAAGGCGACTTCAAATTCAAGAAAGAGTTGGTTTACAAGTAGCCAACTGTATTATGGAAAAACTCGACGCAAAAGCAGCGGCATGTGTCATAGAATCAAAACATTTTTGCATGACTTGTCGAGGTGTAGAAAAACAGCACTCTAAAATGGTTACATCTGCTTTGAGAGGTACATTTTTAGAAAATCAAAATACTAGATCTGAACTAATGAATCTAATTCTTAGATGAAAAAAACTAATATAAATAAAAGATACTTATTTAAAGAAGATTATAATTCTAACTTTAGTCAGTTACTTGAAAACCACTCTAAAGTTATATCGATATTAGATTCTTTAAACTCTTGCAGCTTAGTTAACGACTTTATCACACTTGTTATTTTTCCTGACCGAGAATATTACTGGGTTGGTACAGAGATACTAGGGCCACCAGCTGATTTATATCATGAAAACATATTTTTTTATGATACTTTTGATATGACAGTTCTTAAATTTAATCAGAATTTTAAAGAAAACATAATGGGGATTGACGATTTTCATAGAATATTTCAGAATTTAGCAATAAAATATAAAGATAAAATTAATAATAGTTTATATCAAGTTAACTTTAAAGTGTCTGATAATAAATTTCATTGTGAATTTCTGGTATTTTATAGTATATAGTAAATTGAATTTAATAATTTATATTTCCACATCAGGAGGTGAGGTATTAGTAAACAGTTTAAGAAAAAGGTTCAAGGACCCAGATTAAATCATGACATCAAAATTTCAGAATGTCGTTTATTAGGAGAAGATGGAACTGCTTATGGAATTGTATCCATGACAGAGGCAAGAGCTATTGCAAATGAAAAAGAACTTGATCTTGTAGAAGCTTCGCCTAACGCTAAACCACCTGTCGTTAAATTAATAGATTATGGTAAATTTAAATATAATAATCAAAAAAAGGCTAATGAAGCTAAGAAAAAAGCTGCAACGAGTCAGTTAAAAGAAATTCAATTTCGACCAAATATTGAAGCTCATGACCTCCAAACTAAATTAAAAAAAGTTGATCAATTTTTAGCTGATGCTGATAAAGTTAAACTAGTAATGCAATTTAGAGGTCGAGAAATGGCATATAAAGATGCAGGGCTTTTAAAATTTAAAGAAATTATTGATGGAATCTGTGGAGTAGGTGCAATTGTTGAAAGTGAGCCTAAATTTATGGGTAGAAGAATAATTTCAATTGTTGCGCCGAGTAAAAAGCTTCTGCAAAAATTAAAACAAGAAAAACAAATGAAAACTAAAGAAGAAAAAAAAGCTAAACAAGAACAACAAAAAGAAGAAGAAACTTCAATCGCTAATTAAAATATTTTTTTTTAATTATGATATTTACAGCTTGCTGGCAAGCTGATAAAAGCATTGATTATATTATTAATACTTATGGAGTAAATATGCCAAAAATGAAAACACGTCGAGCTGTTGCTAAAAGATTTAGTAAAACAGCTAATGGAAAGTTAAAAAGAAAAAAAGCAAACTTGCGTCACTTACTTACTGCTAAGTCTACTAGTGCTAAGAAAAGAGCAGGTAAAACAGCATATGTATCAAGTGCTGATCAGAAAAAAATTATGAAATGCTTACCTTATGCTTAATTAAGTAGGGTGGTTTAAACAAAAACAATGAAATATTTTAATATTTTGTAGTTTTAAAGTTGTAATTAATAATTGGTTTTAAAGTTTTATGCTGCCAATTTTAACAGGAGAATATTATGCCAAGAGCAAAGCGTGGTTTTAAAAGAAACCACAGAAAGAACAAAGTTTTTAAGATGGCCAAAGGCTTTCACTTTGATCGAAGAACAACTTACAGAAGAGCAGTCGAAACAGTAAAGAGAGCTCTTCATTATCGCTACATTAGTAGAAGATTATTAAAAAGAGAGATGAGAGCACTTTGGATTACTCGTATTTCAGCAGCATCTAAAGAATTGGGGACATCTTACTCTAAATTTATGGGTCTTGCTTCTAAAAATGATCTTAAGCTGAATAGAAAAATGTTATCAGAACTTGCTGCAAGAGACTTTGATGCGTTCAAAAATCTATATGCTTCTTTAAAAAAATAAATTTATATCATTTTTATAAATGACTGAAATGCCCATTACCATGGGCATTTTTTTTGTCCGGTGTCATTTTGGACAATAATGTAATTCTTTCTTACTTCTCGCAATTAATCACTATAAAAATTGAATACTTACTAACTTTTTTTTAAAAAGTTAACATAGATCAATTTGTCATATTAAAATTTTTGGTTATTATCATCTTGAATTTAATTATTTCTCAGGAGAAAATTATATGCGTATAAAAACTATTAAAAATAAAAACCTTCTTAATCTTTTTATTAGAAAAACAGAAGAGTTTTTAAAAATATCATATCCTATTGAATACCTTGAAAGAAGCCTTGTGAGAGGTTTATTTAACGATGGTGAGCTTGTAGGTGGTTACGTGATCTGTTTAGAAGGACCTTTTAGAGTCATTGAATCACTTCCTGAAATAGACTCTATGGCTATGGCTGAAAGAATTACAAATGCTGAGATGTCTCTTTGTGAGTTCACAGGGCTTTGGTTAGATAAAAGAGTCAAAAGTAACTTTGCTAATTTTTTATTTTGGACTCAAATATATTTAGATATTATTAAATCTAAAAAAACTCATATGGTTTATGCTTACGGTGTTGAAAAGGTTAAGCTCGGCCAATTATATAGTATTATCAATCCTGAAGTTATCTATAAGGGTGAAACTAAGATTATGCCAGGAATGAAGTATGCAGAGAAAGAAGTTATCGAAATGGCTTCAATTAATTATTTAAAGTATGCATTTTTTCATAGAGGTGACTTTTTAATTAAAAAATTATTTCTTCCAAGATCTTTATGTAACAAAAAAGGAAACGCAATGATTCCTAGTTTCTTAAGAGTTACAAAACGAATGTTTGCTAAGGTTTAATTTTTGTGAGCAAAATTTCGATTAATGAAATATTAAAAGTTGCTCCGCAAATTAAACTAGCTACCGAAGAAGACAATTTTCGAATTATTCAGTTTTTAAAAACAGTTACTATGAAAACTGATGGAATGGAATTATACTATGATCGTTCTCCCGATTTTTTTTCATTTCTAAAAGAACAAGGTGAAAAGTTCTTTGTTTTTCTATTTGAAAATAAAGATTCTTCATTACACGGCATGGCTATTATTACTCTCAGAAAAGCTTATGTTAATAATTCTATTGTCAGCGTCGGATATCTATCAGATTTACGAATTGATTCTAAGTTAGACAAGAGGGTGCGAGTTATTTGGCGAAAAATTTATGCCAATATACTAAAAAACTGTGAAAATATCGTTGAGCTTAATGGATGTAAATACTTCTACTCAGCAATACTTGGTGGAAACGAAACAGCTATTAATTCTCTGACTAAAAATAAAGGTGAAATAATTTATCATCAGGTTGCACAATATAAAGCAGTCACAATACTTGGCAGACTATTTAAAATATTTTTAGACCGTAAATATGTTTTAAAGCAAGGTAATGAAATTGATCATGACAACTTAATTTCCTTTTTAGATCTTCAAGAAACTAAGAAAATGTTTGGATATGTTTTTAATAAAGAAAAAAACTATGAAATAAATAGGCGACTAAAGTATTGGAAAAATTACTCTTTAAATAATTTTCTAGTAGTTTGTAAACGTGATGGAACGATAGTTTCTGCTACTTTGCCTTGGTGTGATGAAGAGTCAAGAAAACTAGTAGTAAAAAAAGCCAGTTTAATTAATAAAGTCTTAGGCTTATCGAAATACTTGCTAAACACAAAACCTCTGTTTGAAGGTGAACCTTTAAAATTTCTCTACCTAACTCATCTTGTCTTTGACAGTTCTATTTCAATAAAAGATCAACATCAAATCATAAAGTTTTATTTGCAATTTTTATTTCGAAAGGGAATTTTAAAAAAATACCATGGAATCTCTTTTCTCGACTTCTCAGGATTTTCAAATAGATTAAGTGGTAAGAAATATGTTAAACAAGTAACTGATGGCCTTTTTTTTCAAGTTGCCCATAGTGAGAAAGAACTATTGAGTACTGATGAAAAAATCTCATTTGAAATTGCAATATCCTAGAGGATAATATGAATATATTTATTACTGGTGGAACAGGCGGTATTGGAAAAGGCCTAGTTGAACATTATTTAAAGCTTGGCCATCGAGTTGGGATCTGTGGTGGTTCACAGGAGGACTTTCAAAATAGTTATAATTCAGTAAATTATGAAATTTCAAAACTATTTTTTTATGACTTAGATGTTACCGATCGTGACAAAGTTAATAAAGTTTTTACTGAGTTTAGTAAAGATTTAAATCTTGATCTTCTAATTTGCTGTGCAGGTATTAATAATAATAAGCCTCATTCATCATTAGAGATTGATTTCGAAAGAGAACATCTTATTTTAAATATTAACCTTCAAGGAACTTTTAACTGCTTTACTGAAGCAATTAAAATAATGAAAAAGTTCAATTCAGGTCATATAGTAGGTATTTCCTCTGCAGCTGGTTTAATAGGTCTTCCTGGAGCACCAGCATACTGCGCTTCAAAATCAGCAATAATAACTTTATGCCAATCTCTTTATGTCCGTTTAAAGCCACTGAATATTTTTGTAACAGCTGTTGCCCCAGGATATATAGACACACCTCTTGCTAGAGCATCTGTACCAGGAATTGAAAATAAAAAAAGTACATTAACTATCAAACAAGCTACTGAAGAAATAGTTCGCGCGATAGATAACAAAAAATTATTACATATTTTTCCATTTCAATTAAAATTAACTTCCATTATTATAAAATTAATCCCATTAAAATTATTCTATTTTGTTGTTGCTAAAATTTACATGAAACAAATCAAGTAGAATAAATTAAAAATTGAGTGAAATTATCATGAGAAATACAAAAGTTTTAATTACAGGTGCTAGTTCAGGAATTGGTTTTTCAACTGCGAAACTACTTGCTGAATTTGGAATGATTGTTTTTGCTGGTGTTAGAAAAAATGAAGATATTAAAAAAATTAATAAATTAAACTTAAACATTTTTCCTCTTATTTTAAATATTGAAAGTGATGATGATATTAATAAAGCTTTTTGTTTCATAAAAGAAAAGTTAATTCATGAAGATACATTTATATTAATCAATAATGCGGGAATCAGTAAAATTTCTCCAATTGAAGCTATAACTCGAGATGAATGGAATCACATCTTAAATATTAATATTGTTTCTCAGATGTGTATGGTAAAAAAGTTTTTACCGTTATTTCGTAGATTTAATGGAAAAATTATAAATATTAGTTCAACATCTGGTTTAGTCGCCTGGCCTTTTGCTGGAGCTTATGCCGCTAGTAAATTTGCACTCGAAGGTGCGAATGATTCCTTAAGAGCAGAACTTCGTCCATACGACATTCCTGTTGTAATTATTAATCCTGGCAGTATTAAAACAGAAATTTGGAATAAAATATCTGATCAAGTAAAAAATACAATACCTTTAAATTTACAAGCTTATTATGCTGGTCGACTTTCTATGACCTTAAAACTTATACAAAAAGGAGTAAGTAAAAATGCAGTTGATGCTATACTTGTTTCTAAAATAATTCAAAAAATTATTTTGAAGAAAAATCCGAGACGGAGATACCTCGTTGGTAACTCTGCTTATCTACAATATTATCTAAAAAAAATATTCTCAGAAAAACTTTATGATTTTATAAAATATTATTTTCCCGAAAACGAATTTAATAAAATCAAAGACTATTCTGGAGAGAAATATCTTTTAATTGAAGAGTTAGGAGAAAATGTTGACATGGTCTTTTGTCGTATTGAAAAAAACACTATGAATAAGAAATTCTTTCTTCGTTCTCATTCTCTAGGTGACGGGATGAGTTCTTTAAAAAAGATATTTTCTGAACAAGAGAATCTGACCATTAAAAATATTCCTTTAGCTAAATCTATAAATAAACCAAGCAGATTACAAAGAATTAAACTAATGTTTAAACATTATAAACGAATAACTGGTCTTAATTTAAATTGGAAATTTTATGAGAAAAGACATATTGAGCCATTTGGATTTTCTTTTTTGTTTTTTAGTTATACCGAAAGCAAAGAGATTATGACCTATTGTAAATCGAATAAGGTGACACCTACCTCCCTATTTCTATGGTGCTTAGACCAAGCTTCAAATGAATTACTTCTTAATGATTCGGTTGAACGTGCTTGGTTATTACCAGTAAATATAAGAGATAATGAAAGTACAATTCAAAAAGATATAAACCTAACAAGTAGTATTACTCTTCGTATTAAAAATGATGATTCATATGTAGACATACATAATCAAATTCATCAACTATACACAGAAGGTATACAATATGGTGCATGGATATTATCAAATATTACAAAATATTTTTCAAGAAAGAGAACTAAAAATTTAATTGCAAATGCTAAGTTGTCCTGGGTAGGAGTATTTTCAAATGTTGGAAATTTTTCTCAAAAGTTATTTGTAGAAGATATTAATCATGATGTGAGATGGATAGCAGGTCCCCCGGCAACTAGTTTAGTCCCAATTACAACTGCCTTAATGTCTTGGGATGATCAAATAGGACTCTCTCTTCAAGTTCACCCATCCGTTATTAATGAATTTAGTGAAAGTAACCTTCTACTAGACAAAGTAAGAACAAACTTATTGTCAAAAGTTAATTCAATTGAATTACAAGGTGAAATACACAATTTTAATTGGAATGAAATCCAGAAAAATTATTCAAGATTTTAATAATATAGAAAAAATTATTCTATATGAATTTTATAAGCTTATTAGTACAATATTATTGTGAATAATAATGATGAATATTTTCAAATTAGTCTAAGTATACTTAATAAGTTTAGCCGTTCTCTTAAATTCGATATCTATGTTCAGAGATCAGAATCTAAATTCACTAAAATTTTTCAAAAAGGTGACTCAATTGACTGGGATAGGATAGATTCATATAAAAACAAAGGTATTAACTTCTTCTTTGTAAGTTCAGATGATTATAAAATATATTCTATTTTTCTAGAAAGGTTAGGTGAATATTTAAATGATTCGGAAACGAAAGTATCAACTTCTGAATCAATTGATATTCTTAAAGAACTTTCAAGCTTTACGTTAAATGAAATTATTAAAAATATAAGTGTAAATGATAGAATAGTAAATAATGCAAGTAATGTCGTAAATGGCTGCATAGACGTTTTAGGAAAAAATCCCAAAGCAATGGTTGAAATATTAAAACAAGTTTCATCACAAAAATATATATTAAAACATTCAATGGCCGTAAGTCTTTTTTCTGTAATGCTCGCTGAAGCATCGGGAATAGAAAGCCCCATAAATATTTCTATAATAGGACTAGGTGCTTTTCTTCATGACGTTGGTGTAGGTCAACTAACTTTTGATCCCGAGGACATGAAACTTCTAACTCCAGAACAAAGAAAAGAAATGTGGCGCCATCCTGAACTTGGTCAACAAATGGTTGTAAATATGAAGGGAATAAGAAGTGAAGTTTCTCAGATAATTTTACAACATCATGAACAACCTAATGGTCATGGTTATCCAAATGGTTTAAAAGGTCCTGAAATATATCATCCTGCTAAAATTGTTTCAATTGCTGATGCTTTTTCTGCGATGATTTCTAAGAGGTCCTTTAGAGATTCAATGAACGTAAGTGAAGCAGTAAAAAGACTTGTTGATTTACCAGGACAGTTTGATAAAAATTTGGTTGCGACTTTTCGAGATATGGTTTTAGTGCCAAATTAATTAATGAGTTCCTATTAATTTTCCATTTATATAATGCTTACATTGTCCATCTTTTCTAAGTTCTATTGTTCCTGATACTTGATTTGAACTATTTGAACCATAGTTTTCAACAGGTATAGCAAAAGAATCATTTGTAGCGGGACCACTTGGCCCTCCGATCGATAAGCCAGCAGTGAGAGCGACACTATTATCATAATTGGCAACAATTGTATTTATATCAACAGAGCTTACTGTTCGATGATCATCAGTTGACGAAATCGAAGGATACATTACTGAATTGTATGTACTGTATTGATGGCCAAGCCCTATAAAATGCCCCATTTCATGTAATACTACTGAAGCGATATCATATGGGACGGCAGTATTATTACTACTTGCTACACTTAACCTTGTTGAACTATTTTGAGTACTAAAAATAAAATCTCTTGTATTAATAATAATATCAGCATGAGTCATTTCTACATATTCACTAAATGATCCTACATTTCGTTTTATTCCATAAAACTGAGTTACTGCTAAGGTTCCAGATGAAATGTTAGGAAACCAACTATCATTGGTATATATACCCATTGTTGAGTCATGATAACCTGCTAATGCTGTACCATGTGCTTTATTAGCTATATTCACCTGCATTGGAGTTATTATAAAATTGTGAAGGCTGTCAGCATCATTCCATTGATTGGCCATGTCATCAAGTATGCTGGTAGATCCCCCCAAAAGTGCATAAGTTGTGTTGGAAACACTTAAAGCTAGACCACCAGTTTGTTTAATTTTTAAACTTGTCCATTTTAATGGAAGGCCAGAGGCCGAACTACTTGAACCTGGAGAGCGAGTAGGCTCTTTTTGTACACAGGCAAAAGTTATTAAAATTAAAAATAATAAAGAAATTCGCATATAATCTACCAATTAGTGAACTATTTCACTCAGGTATATTATCGGTCATAAAGCTATAATCCTTAAATAATTAATTTTAAAAAGTTAACTAGTTGTATTTATGTCGTAAAATTCTAAAGAGTCTTGTTGTGATCGGCAAGAAATTTTGCCAATCCGTCATCTGTCATTTTATGTCTAAATAATTGTTTCATTACAGATAATGGCATTGTTCCTACATCGGAACCAATAAGAGCTGCTTGTTTGACGTGAATAGGGTTTCTAATACTTGCTGTAAGTATTTCAGTAGCGAATCCATATTGGTCGTAAATGTCTTTGATTTCTGCGATTAGGGCCATTCCTTCTTGTCCTAAATCATCTAGTCTTCCAACAAATGGAGAAATATAAGTTGCACCTACTTTAGCAGCTAGTAATGCCTGGTTAGCCGAAAAACAAAGAGTTAAATTTGTTTTTATTCCGTCTTTGCTAAGTCTATTACAGGCGCTTATTCCACTTTCTGTTAGTGGCAATTTGATAACAACATTTGAATGAATTTTAGCTAGAACTTCAGCTTCTTTTAGCATTCCTGCTGTATCAGTTGCAATAACTTCAGCAGAGACTGGGCCATCGATAAGAGTGCAAATTTCTTTTATTAAATCTTCTTGTTTTATTCCAGTTTTGGCAACGAGCGATGGATTTGTTGTTACACCATCGACTATTCCCCAGTCTAAAGCAGATTTTATTTCATCTATAAGTCCTGTATCTAAAAAAAATTTCATTTGTTATCTCCTATTATATTCGATTTAGGGTCTTTTATAGCTAATATTGAGAGTTTTTTCCAGATATATTTACTTAAGATAGTATATAATAATATACATATGTTATTTCGACTTTTTATTTTCTCTTTGTTATTTTCTTCAAACTGTTTTAGTTCAACTGAAAACAGGAATATTAAATCAAGTGATTCAAATTTATTAGACAAAAAAAGCGATAGCTTTTTTGACCCAAAATATGATTATTCAAATACCATAGGAAGAGTAAGTGATTTAAGTCAATCTAAAAATTTGTTAAAAATCTGGTCAGAGGATTTAAATTTAAGATTTCTAAAAGATGGTGATCTACTTAGTTTTAGATTACACAACAGAGAATCATATTATTGTACTGCTCATGTTAGATCTACTCAAAATAATTATTTAATTGTTCACGTTGATGATTGGTCAGGGTGTTGGGATAAGAATAAATACTTCAGAAGAGGAACTTTATTAAAAATAAAATCAGGTATTTTAAAGAAGCGAATCATTCAGGCAAGCGTTCACAGACGAATAGTAATGAAAAGAAAAGCCGATTTTTTAAAACAAATGAATTCTATAAATAATTTTGTATGGAATTATAATGACGAAAAATTAAAATTAGTAACAGAATATGATAAAAAAATTATTGAAATAAAAAAAGCAAAAGAAATTGCCTTATCTCGTTTATTAGATAAGAAAAATGATTATCTTCAATTACAAGATGTGCTCCGATTGCGACTTGATAATATTGACAACAACTTAAAATTTTACAAGGTTGATAGGGGAGAACAAAATGATCGTTGGGCACAAGACCATCACTTAGGTTTGCCAATATCTAGAAGGCCTTATGAATATTCACGTATCAAACGAATTACCCAAGAAAATAAATAATTTTATAAAACTATTAATAAATAGCATTGACTGTGAATATAGTTTAAATAAAAATTTTGAAATAGATTATGATATTCATGTTGTTTGTATTGGTAAATTAGCTAAACATCATTTTAAAACTTTTTACAATAAAAATATTAAATATATTAAGAGTGCTTTTATTATTTCCAAAAATAATACTTCTGGTGAAATCATTAAAGATAAACGTTTTCACTATTATCAGTCTACTCATCCAATGATCAGTGATATAAATTTAAATAATACAGATCTTTTTATTGATTATTTATCAAATTTAACATCAATGGATAAATTGTTTTTCATAATTTCGGGAGGTACGTCAGCTTTAATTGAAAAATTGGATCCCGAAATATCACTCGAAGACTACTTATTAATAATGAATGATCTTCTTTACGGTAATTATTCAATAGATTTTTTAAACCTTATAAGATCAAGAATAAGTGTCATTAAAAATGGAAAATTATTAAATTATATTAATGCCAATGTTATTAATAATTTAATTTTTTCTGATATACCGAGTAATAATATGAACAGCTTTGAAATAGTAGGTTCAGGTCCGACAATATATCATGAATATGATTTTGAAACAGCTGATAAATGGTTAAGAAAATATAAGCTCAATCTTTCAAAGTATAAAAATAGTAATAAATTACATTTTATAAATAATTACGAATTAGATTCGCCTTATAAATACATAGAAAGAATCAAAAATATTAATCAAAATCAAAATATTAAAATTTGCCCAATTATTCATAATTGTTACTGTGAAGATTTTTTCAATATAATAGATTTAAAAAAATTTAATATTTATATAGGTGAAGTTACCATTGATTTAAATCAGAATATTAAAAGAGGTGGACGAAATTCTCATATGGCTTTGTTGATGTCTTTATATTGCATTGAGAATAATATAAAAAATTGGCTTGTTTTTTCTATTGCTAGTGATGGAGATGATGGAACAACTGGACATAGTGGTGCAGTAATAAGTAGCTCATTGTTAAAAAAATATAATATAACTATAAATGAACTAGAACATTCTATTAAAACTTTTGATAGCTTTAGTTTTATAGATAAATATAAATTAAGTATTGATTTTGAAAGTACTAATAATATTACTGATATAAGAGGGATCTTTACGGATATCCCAACTCTGTAACAAACCTTAAAATAGCACTCATGCTCATACGTGTAGCTTCTATATTTTTTTTCTTTCCAAAAACTTGAAAAGAGAGAGCCTCGATTGTTGTTGGCATTCTTTCTTTTTTGAGCATAAATATTAAAATATTTTTAACAAATTTGTCTGTCATAGGAGCAAGCTCTTCTTTCATATCTCTAAGAAATCTATTAAAGATGGAATAAGTTAAATTCATTTCTTCATAAGTGATTAAACCGTTACCATTAAAATCAAATCGAATGAATGCTGTTTCAAGATTTTCAAACGCATTAATTAATGTCATTAACTCTTCTTTACTTATTGGGTCTGTTAATACGGGATTATCTCTTGAGTATATTTCGAGATTGATTAAATACTTTTGCATAAACTCAGTACTGTTTTGGTCATAAAATGTTTTTAGAATTGGAAAGTTTTTTCCAAGTTCTAATTCTTCAAAAAATATTGGAAAGAAGTTTTCTCTGTAACAAGAAAGATCAAATCTTTGATCTTCTTGATCAATGTATTCACACTTCGATTTCATTTTATCAAATAATTTATTATTAATTTTTGAAGCATTCATGAGTGTCGTTATAAATTCAGTTAATTCGATAACATTTGATGACAAATTACCGTCAGAATTTTTTTGAAAAAGATCAGACCCTCTTATAATTTTATCTACAGTTTTATCAAACTTTCCTTCTGGCCATAAGTTTAATTCTCTTATTAGTTCTTCACCATCGTAGAAAAAATTGCTAACACCTAGGGTTGTGATTTCCTTGACTCTCGGAGAGTCATAAAAGTCACCATAAGCATCAACTGCTTTTTTTAATAAGAACTTATAGATTGTAATATCATCTAAACCTTTTTTGGTTCGATGATAAACATTGTCATATATAAAAAATTCGTTATCTGTACTAAAGTATTTAAATCTTTGAATCGTTTGAATGAAGTTAGTCCAGTAATACTTAACCTCTTCTTTATTAAATTCTTGGTATTCTTTTATATTAGTAAACTCAAGTTTGCCAATATATTTTGTATCAAGTAATTCTGTTTGATGATAATCAAATGATACATTATTAAAATATAATGTTCCGAAGATTGTTTCAGCCCATTCTAATAATTTAATACTATTACCATAAGTGAGATTTTGATCGACTGAATTTAATAGCTTATTCTTGAGTGTAATTACAGCTGGTATAACTTTTTCAACATTAATATCTAAAACTAAAAAATCTTTAATTATTTGGGTGAAATCTTTAATGTCCATGACAGTATTTTCTAACTCTTGTGGTGGAATAATAGATTTAATTGTTTTAAGAAGATTTAATGTACTTTTGTAAAATTCGATATTGTTATTAGCATATTCTTTTGATGAATATTTAGACTTAAGAGCATTTACTAAGAGAAGTGGTATATTATTCATTAAGGTTGTAAATTCATTTAATGTAATAAGATTTTTATCACCACCAAATAAGAAAGTTTTATAGGAAAGATATTGATCTAAGTCGATATCTGGAAAAATAGGCGAAAAAACATCTTTAATGTTAATTGTATAATTGCCACTCCGGTCAACAAAACTCATTAATTTAGTTATGATACTCTGTAAATTTAGTTTTATTAACTCACTCTTTTTTATGTAATTTAATTTTGAAATCTGGTCGAAAGATCTCCTTACGATTTTTCCTTCAACATTTACTAGATGTAAAATTGAAAATATAGTTCCGAGTTTATTAATTGAAATTTTATTCTTTGGATCATTTTGGATTAATGAATTGAACTCAAAAAGCATTGTTAACGATTCACTGATATTTTTGTCAGTTTCAGGGAAAAATTTAATAACAAATTTTTCTAATTCGTTTTTTTGAATATAATCATATTCTTTTCTTAAAACTAATTTTGTATATTGATCTAAACTTGTTCTTAAACATTCAATGTCTTTTGCTACATTTTCAGTTAATATCTTTTTAAGATTTTCTGTATTTAATTTACAGCTGTCATTAACATCAGCCAAATCTAAAACTAGATTATTAAGAGGAGAATCTTTCATTCCACATGAGGAAAAGATGATTAGGCAAAGTAGTACATTTAATAATTTTTTATTTATCATGTATTTCGTTTCGGTCACAAGTTAAATAATATAATAAAAAATAGACGGAGCAAAATGCTTTTGTGATAAACTTTCCATACCTAAACACTCTAGTAATTCTAATGTATTAATTATTGGTAGCGATTTTTTTAATTTCATAAAAATAATGAATAAAATTTATAGGCTAGTAAATATAGAGCTACTTTTGGTATACTTATTCTATGAAAAAATTATCTATACTTGTAACTTTATTATTTTCTTTTTTTATCTCTAGTAATACTTTTGCTGAAGGTAGAATTAGTTATATTTATACCAATCGAATCAATTCTATTAATAATGATTTTTTAACAAATAATAGTTGGGAGTTAGAAGGTAACAAAAGTACTGGAAAATTTCGCTACAATGCAAAAGTGAATTATCAAGGTTCAGAGCTTGGTGCCATGTATTCGTTAAGTGAAATCTATTACGAAAAAAATAAATCAAATTCGAGCTACTGGTTTGGACGAAAAATTCTTAATTGGGAAAAATCTGAAAAACACTGGAACCTAGGAATGTTAAACCCACAAGTTGGATTTAACCTTATGGACTTAAATAGAGAAGGTTTAGTTGGTCTAGGGGTTTCAAAAAAAATTAAATCTTGTAATGTTGAATTGACCGTTTCTCCTCTTAATATCCCACAAATGAATCCCATCTTTATAACAAAAAAGGGAAAAATAATTGGTAAAAATGAATGGTCAACTAATCCTCCTACTAAGGTAATTTTTAATGGTGTTGATACACCTATTGAGTATGAAGTTATTAATCCGAAAATATCTGATATTGTAGGAAATCTTTCTTACGGTGGATATGTGTCCTGCGGTAAAAAAACTAAATTTTCAAGTTATGCTATTTCAAAAGCTGAAAACCAGATTAGGCTTAACGCAAATGGAGCTTTAGATGCGTTAAATGATCGAGTTTTTGTTCAAGCTAAACCATTTATAAGTAAACATAATATATTAGGTACTTCTATTTCTCACAATTGGAAAAAACATCATCAAGCTTATATGAGCTACTATCGAATTATTCCTCAGAAAGAAAAAATTGAAGCTTTTGAATTTGAAAGTTTAAAGATTGAGCCAGTCTACACTGTCGAATCTTACGGAACATTGTCTTATCAATATCAAAATTCAAGAGGTAAAATTTCTGGAAATTATATACATACTTTCGAAGGTCGAAATCCTCTCGATGGTATTTTTACTAAAAAAGCATACTGGTTAGATGCGGCTAATATAAGTATCGATTATCGCCTTAGTGAACGAATTAAATTAAAAGGTAGCTACACATATGATTTTAGCAAGAAAGATGTCTTAACAAGTTTTGATGCTAATATTAAGTTCAATAAACATTTTAGTTCCGAAGTTGGTGCAATATTTCTAGATGTTCCCAATGACTCATCATTTTGGGCAAATTATAAGTCAAATGACTCTATTTACACAAAAGTTTCATACATATTTTAAAACTTTATGTTAAATCTTTGAGCACAACTCTTTTGGCAATAAAAAGGACTCGACAGGAAGTTTCTGTTTTGTTTTAGGATCCCTCATTGTTCTCTTTAATACAAAATCAAAAACTAAAGGGTTATAATGATATATTTCATTTAATAATTCTTCTTCTTCTTCAGTTATGTAACCTAATTTTCGGTGCTGGCCAGTTCTGTATAGGATATTAATCGCAGGAAGAGGATAGTCTGAACCATTAATTAATCTATTTTTCATTTCAGGGTGTTGTAAAAGATAGCTCATTGGTTTTCCAACTCTTGTATAAATATTAATTCCAGACATTTCCCCATATAGATTGTTCTTGTATGATTTATCATTAAAAACTTCTGTAAATGACTTAAAACAACTTTGCATTTTCTCATCATTACCACCTTTTAGGTGACAATCTCCCAAAGAGGCTACATGTGACATAATAACTTTGACTCCCATGCTTAGTGGCAGTTTAAAGTGCCAAGGATCACCGAATTTTTGGTATTGATCACCTTCAACAGCTTTTTCGTGACCAGTGTGAGAAATAATCACCATGTCATATTTTTTTACAACGCTATAGTATGGAATATACTTCTTTAGATTTGGTTCAATTCCTTGAGCATTTGGAAGCCACTTAATAAACTTTACACCTTTTTGCGCCCATTTTTCTAACTTCACAACAGCATCTTTTCTCGCTGGATGTATTGATATGGCTGGAATAAAATATTGGGGATATTTTTTTGAAAGGTTGTAAACGTATTCGTTATCAATGTGAAAAGTACTATGGTCCTTATTTACAACTCCATTTTCATTATAGAAATAATCAAATGCTAAAAGAACAACTTTGCCATATCTTGGTTCTGCTTTTAAAAACGATATAAGTCTTTCGATATACTCCTTATCAGCGTTATCCTCATTTTTAATTCCACTAGCCTTTAAATAAACATTAAATTGAATATTTTTGTAAGGATGAAAAATAGATTGCATTTTAGGATTTACCCAGTTTCTTGTTCCATGTGACCCGTTTCCTACAGCATGAACATGGACATCTACTAAGCATTTATTTGTTCCCTGAAAAGCCTCATCAATTAAGTTTTTTGCTTTAGGTGAAAGCTTCTTTTTGGCTTCCATTGGATTGTCATCAATTGATCCTATGACAGGCTTAAGTAGTAATGCACAAGAGGAAAGAATGAATGAATATGTAACTATAATTATAAATGCTTTAATTTGCTTCATGATCTTCCTTTTGTTTTTAATTGGTAAAATTCATTTAAGAATTCACTACTATAGACATTTAAATCAGTAATATCTTTATATCTTTTTAAATCATATTTTTTAGATAATCCAAGTCTTTCTATTATTTCATAATCTAAAATACCTTCCTGCATCCAATAGATAATACAAGAGTTTCTAAGTTCTCTTGCCGATATTGATATATTTAAACTTTTGCTTAAGTTTTTAAAAATTAACTCGATTGCACGACTGGTGATTGAAGAGTTTAATATTTTATATTTATTTGCACTTACGAATAAATAACTTTGTTGACTGGGAATACTTATTTTTTTTACTGCTTTTTGAAATTCGCTTAGAAGTAAAATAAGAAGTGGTGAACTTTTAAAAGTTTTTGATTTATTTTTAAAGCTAATTTCAAATTGACTATAGTCTAAGTTGAAATCCTCTCTGGTAAGTTTTATTAAATGTGAAACCTGTAGCCCATATTGATAAATTAATAAAAATAGAATCAAATTTCTTGTAGCTAAAATATTTTCAAAATTATCTTTAAAATTTAACTGATCACATAAATATTGCCAAGACAAAGAGATGGCATGAAACTCGCTACACTTGGGAGGGAGTACTTCTTTAAAGAAGCTACCTTGCAATGGTAAGTGGTGTTCTTGAATTTCTTGAACCTTTACGAGATAATCTAGATATAATCGTAATGTTTGAATTTTTCTTCTTATTGTATTTTGTGAATATTTTTTAAAATCAGAAAGATGATATATATATTTTTCAAAATTATCATTATTGTAAATACTATTCATTTTGTTATTGTTAAATTCAATCCAGGTTTTTAAATCGGAAGAATAGTTACTTATTGATGACTTTGTAGCACCTTTACTTTTGCAAGATTTTAAGTAATTTTCAATTTTTGTTGTCATATCGCGTTATTCTATGTAATAAATTCCAATCTGTAAAATACTTGATGCTAAATGAGATAAAACACGATATCAAGTTCAAAATTTTATAATACAGTAAATGTGTTTTTAATTAAGAGAAATAATGAAAACTAGTAAGACGACCTTAATATTTGCCCTTTCGGGTGAATACCTAAATGAAAAAGAGCAATATGTTTCATATTCGTCCTTTTGTGCATGGTTTTTAAATCACCCATCAATAAAATTACTGCTAAGTAAACTTGATTATCAGTTTACAAATAAATCTTTATTGATAGAAGCTTTTTGTCATCCATCGTTTATTAATGAAAATGCTTTGTTAAATTTAAAAAGTTATCAACGTTTAGAGTTTTTAGGAGATTCATTTCTAAGCTTATTTATATCATCAATGTTAATTGAAAATGATGAAGACGATGAAGGTGATCTTTCTAAAAAAAGAGCAGCTTTGGTTAACAAAACTTACTTATCAAATTTGAGTAAAACTATCGATTTATCTAAAAACGTATTAGTCGGTCGTGGAATTGTCTTTAATGATGAGTACTCAGACTCGATTGCTTGCGACGTTTTTGAATCATTACTTGGTGCTATTTTTCTAGATAGTGATTTTGAAAAATGCTCTACGGTTTGTCATAAAATTATAAATCGACAAATAATAAATATTGATCCCATACTCTTTGATTATAAAACACAATTACAAGAATGGTCTTTAAAATATAATGGAAGTTTTCCAAAATATGTTCATCATGAAAACACTGATTCTTCTTTTGATGTTGATTTATTTATAGATCAAAAAAATATATTATCAACTAATGGATTATCAAAGAAAAAAGCAGAAGAAAAAGCAGCACAAATATTTTTTAATAATTTAAATTTGAATAAATCAGGAGAAAAAAATGTTAATTGAAGATCAACATCCGTTAAACAAATCCATAACTGTGTCTCTTATGGGAAATCCTAATGTCGGCAAAAGTTCTCTTGCAAATTATTTATTAGGTATGGAGCTAAATGTAGTAACTAGAAAACCACAAACAACTCGAAATAGAGTAAATTGTGTTTTTACTGTTGATAGAACTGAAATTATTCTTATAGACACTCCAGGAATGCACAAGTCAGGACATGAAATAAATAAGCGTTACAACGATCAAGCCAGATCAAGTTCAAATGGAGCTGATATCAACTTTATTATGGTTGATGTTTCAAGACCGCTTTTTGATCAAATTGAAACTATTAAAAAAGTTTTAGACAAAGAGATAGGTAAGTCATGGCTAATTTTAACAAAGTCAGACAAAGTCGAAAATTTTAAAGACCTACCTCTTCAAGAGTTGTTTGATAAAGCAAAAGAAGTTTTTCCTACTCTCGAAAAATATTTTTATGTAAGTAGTCGAACAGAAGAAAATATGAATATTTTAATTGGTTCAATTTGTGATGAAGCACAGTCTGGACCTCATTTGTATCCAGATGGCCGAGTATCAAATAAGAATGAACGTTTTTTTACTACGGAGTATATTCGGGAACAGGTTTTTGAATTATTAAAAGACGAATTACCATATGAAATAGCAGTAACTTTAGATGAGTTCACAGACATGATTGGTAAAACGGGTGAAGAAGAAACAAGAGCTAGTGCAACAATACTTGTTAATAGAGCCAGTCAAAGAGCTATTGTCGTTGGTGCGAAAGGATCAATGATAAAAGAGATTGGTATTCGAGCAAGGAAAAAAATTCAAGAAGTTTTTGGCCGATCAGTGCATCTAAATCTTCATGTGAAAGTAAGTCCAAAGTGGTTTGCAAATAATTACGTTTTAGAAGAATTAGGGCTACCGCGAGCTGTTGATTCAAGTCGAGTATGGCGTTCAAGAGATTAAACTGGAGTTAAGAATGAGCAGAAATTTAATAGTATCTATAATTGGACGACCAAATGTTGGTAAATCATCCATATTTAATACCTTTATAAAACAAGGTAAGAAAGCTTTAACTCATGATCGTCCAGGTATCACAAGAGATCGTCATTATGCGATTGCTTCCATAGATGAACATAACAATATTCCAATGCAAGAATTTATTTTAATTGATACAGGAGGATTCTTTCCTGAAGGAATTGATCAAAAAATGGCTGTTGAAGACCATTTCTTTGACAAAATGACTGAGCATGCAAAACTTGCTATCGAGGAATCAGACTTAGTTTTACTTGTAGTAGATGTTAGAGAGGGGTTAACTCCATATGATCAATCAATAGCTAATGAAATAAGAAAAAGTAAAAAAGATTTTTGGATATTAGTTAACAAAGTTGATAATCCTGAACAAAATGATCTTTATGATTTTTATACTCTAGGAGTTGATTCTGAGTTTATTTTCAGTGTTTCAGCAGCACATGCTCGAGGGCTAAGAGATTTTAAAGAAAAACTTCAAACAAAATTATTCGAGCTTGGAAAAGACAAGCAAAGTATTTTCTTACAAAAAGGTGTGACACCTAGAGAACAGGTTGTATCACGCGTTGCCCTTATTGGTTCTCCTAATGCTGGTAAATCAACACTTCTAAATCAGTTAATTGGAAAAAATAGAGCACTCGTTTCAGATATTCCTGGAACTACTCTTGATCCTATAGAAGGTTTTTTTGATATCTATTTTGGGGAAGAAAGTCACTTACTCGACAATGTTGAATTTACTAAAGATGATAAACTTCTTTTAAAAGATTATGAGTTTTTCAGTAAAAATAATGAGAATAATGAAGAAAGTTTTTCTATAGACGAAGTCTTTGAACAAGACTTAAGCCAAGATGAAGAACAGCTCGAAACTGAAACTGAAGTATTTCAAGCTGAAGAAATTGACTCAGAAGCAGAACTAAGTGATGTTGAAGAAAAAGTAGCAAAGGGAAAAGAAGAAGGTAGTTTTTGGAGAACTATTCATTTAATAGATACAGCTGGAATAAGAAAAAAATCGCATGTCACTGAAGTTGTCGAAGAGAAATCTGTTTTTAGATCTCTTAGATGTATTACCGAATCAGATATTACAATTTTAATGGTCGATATAACAATTGGTGTATCTCATCATGATAGACGTCTAATCGATATTGCTTTAGAGAAAGGTAAGTCGATTATTGTTGTCCTTAATAAAATTGATATTTTAAAAGATGAACTTAGTACTCCTAAAATGCAAAAAGAGTGGATAAGTGATATTAAAGCAAAACACCCTTGGCTTGAGTTTTGTGCTATCGTTCCAATTTCCGCAAAATATAAAAAAGGCCTTAATGCTTTGAAAAAAGCAATTACAAAAACTGTTCTTGTAAGACACATAAAAGTGCCTACAGGGATCTTGAATAAAGTAGCTAATGAATTGATTGAGAAAAATCCATTAAATGTAAAAAACTCGGGGGGAGCAGTATTAAAGCTCAAATATGTTTCTCAATTGAAATCCAATCCTCCTACATTTTTATTTTTTACAAATAAATCGAGAGGTATCTCTGATAATTATCTTCGTTATTTAAAAAATGCATTAAGAAATGAATTTCGACTGGTAAATACTCCTGTTCATTTAATTTTTAGAACAAGTGCGGAACTTGAAAAAAGAGCAAGTAAATATAAAGCACTGAATAATCTGGATGCTGCAAAACAATTAGAACAAGCTTTTGATAAAGAATAACTAACTCATAGTTATTCTTTATAGTTTGCTTACCAGCTCATTACATAGCTGATCATTACACTGTAAGCGTTACCAGTGAAATCTTGAATCCCTTTATTAACTGCATTTGGATCATTATTCGACCACTTATTAGAAAATTTATCGGGAAGATTAACTGCGTGAATGAGGCCCTCAACTCCTAGATAAGACTCTTTTATTTTGAGTGGAAACTCAAAGCCACCACCAAGGGCAAAACCGAGGCCTCCTCCAACCTGATCAGGTTCATTAATGTCTTGAAAATTTATTGTTTGATACCAGTATTCAACACGAAAAGTGAAATAAGGATTTGCATAAGTGACTGCCGTTCCTAAGTTAGCAGTCTCAAAGTAATAACGATAACTAAAATAAGCTGTAAGATGATTTACATTGATTGTTCCAATCGCTCCACCTTGATTAGGTGTGACTTTTGGGACGTAATCAAGTACAAAGTGATTTCTGGCTATATCAAATCCAATTCCAAAACTTGTTTTAAAGTCTTTAAAGTAATTTAACCCAAAATTAATTACAGGAGGGTCTTGAATATAAGCAGCACCTCGATTTCCATCAAATTGATTTACTCCAATACCAAGAGAAAAGGAAAAAAAACGTCCATATCGATAGTAGCGTTCATCTTCCATTTGATCATTAGCTTCAACATTGTCGTTAAAGTCAGAAAATATATCTCCACCAATTTTGAGATCGTCTTGTTGGCCTGCAAAGGGATCACCTTGAGCAAATAAAGTAATTGGTGTTAAAAGGAGTATAAATAATAAAATTTTCATAAATTCTTATAAGTAAAAGTGAACACCAGCATTTATCATACTGTTTCCTTGAGTTTGAATTACAAACTTATTTATATTATACATTGAAACACCGAATTCAAATGAGAACCCCAGACTTGATAAACCTTGAAAATGAAATTCACTTCCTAGAGCGAAGTCTGCTTCAAAACCAGAAGTTGAATTTGTTATTGACTTAGATCTAATGAGAGCTGCTAAAAAACTTGTATAAAGATTCATTTGTGGTTCATCAAAAATAATTTTATAAAATTTTAAGCCGGCGCCAAAACCACCTTTATTTTCATCAGTTGAAAAATTAAGCAGTGCGCCAAAACTAAAGGACTTAGATTTTTGTAATTTTAAAGAAATAGTTGGAATTGAATTTTGCAACTCGTTAGAATAGCCAATTCCTAGGCGACCTCGTCTGTCTAAAGCTTGTGAAGGTGATGAGAGTACTAAAAGTAGCGTCGCTGCTAAAAGAATTTTAAATTTAACCATCTTTAATTCCTATTAATTCCTATATTTTTTTAATTATTACTATAATGATAAACATTTAAGTCATTTTTGACAATCTTAAGCTTGATAAGTTGTTGATAAATATATTAATATCATCAAATAAATAAGGAAGGTTATGGGAACAAGACAAAATAGTAGTGAAATTGATAATATTTTAAATGAAACAGAGATTGGACAAGTCATTGCAAAGAATAAAATGATTTTCGTCGCTCTTGCAGTTATTGCTGTACTAGGTGTCTTTGTTTACGGAGGTTTTAGTTCTTGGAACAAAAGTGCTTCTGAAAAACATTATGAAATAATTAGAGTTTATCAAGAAAATTTTGAAAAATTAAGTTTAGAAAAAACAGTGAATATAAAAGCTATTGTTTCTTCTTTTCAAGATTTAAAAAAGAAAATTGGTTCTAGTAAGTTATTATTTTACCCAGCACTTATAACGGGAGATTTTCTTCGTACCAAAGGTGCTTTAAGCGAATCTGAAAATGTTTATCAACAAGCATTTTCTTCCGTAAGTATCGCTAGTAGTTCTACTATGCTTGGACTTAGGCTAGCTGTAGTGAAAGAAGACTTAAAAAAATATGATCAGGCAATAAAAGTACTTGAGAAAGTAGCAGCTTTTAAAATCAAAGCATTCGAAGGTAAAATATATTTAGATATTGGCCGTATCTATTCTTTAAAAGGAAATAAAGAAAAAGCAAAATCAAACTATCAATATGTAATTGATAATTCATCTGATACTGAAATGTTAAAGTTAGCTAGACTCGGTTTGGCAGGTTTATAGAAAACTATGGTTAAATACAACTCGCTACTTTTAATTCTTACTTTTATTTTTTTAGCTTCTTGCTCAAGTTTAAATGAAAAAATTACGCTAAATGGCCATAATATTAATAAAAAAGTTAATGTTATAAATATTTGGAGTAAGCGTTTTGATTCTAAACATCAAAGTGGAAATCTTCCAATTTCAACTACCTCTGCCATTATTAATGACACCTATGTATTTGCCTCTAATCAATCAGGTAAGTTTCTTGCTTTTAATAAAAAAACTGGCCGTCGTGTGTGGGCTAAGGAAAGCAAAGGGCTGTTAACTTCTGCTCCTAGTGTAATAGGTAAGGATGTCTTCTATGGCACTAATTCCGGGCGTTTTTATTCTCGTAAACAAAACAATGGTAGTCTCAACTTCGAAATTGACCTAGGTGCAGGGATTGCTACTCCAGCTGTCTTTTATAAAGGCAGAATATTTTTACATTTAAATAATCATAAAATAATAAGTTTAGATCAATCAACAGGTAAGCTTCTTTGGGCTTATACAAGATCAGTTCCGTATACAACGACAATTCAAGGAGCTTCCACTCCTCTAATATATAATAATAGCTTAATTATTGGTTTTTCCGATGGTTTCCTTACTTCATTTAGAATTGATGACGGTGTTTTACAATGGGAAAAAAAGATAGCATTAAATGATAAATTTGTTGATATTGATATTACTCCAATTGTATTAGGAAGATCTCTTTACATTTTTTCTCAAGATGAAGAATTATATCAACTCAATTTGAGTAATGGTGATATTAAAAAGAAGTTTGAAGTTTTTCCATCATCTTATATCAAAAATGGTAAATCTTTAGTAATAGGTACAAAATTTGGAAATTTAAAAGTTCTCAAAAATTCAAAATTTGAACTTAACAAGAAAATATCAAATGCTGGAATAAATAATATTTTAAAATTGAAAAAGGGATATTTTCTAACAGACTTATCAGGTTATTTATATTTTTTAGACAATAATTATAACGAGGTTTGGAAAAGATACTTAGGGCATTCATATTCTACTAATTTAGCTGCACCATATTCTCATGGTGACTACGTAGCTGTTTACAGTAGCCGTGAAAATCTTTACTTATATCAAATTAAATAAAATTTTATCGATATTTCTTTTCGATGTAATTTGACAACCAAGTTAAATTTAATTTTTGATAAATGTACTTCATACTTGCACTGCTATCAGTTTTTGTTGTTAGAGAAGCAGGAAAGCGTGAGTTTTTGTGTTGATACTTTTCAAAAGATTTGATCAATGTTTCATTTGTGAAAATTGGAACGTTTATAAAACGTCTTAAGTTCTCTTTGTTAGATTTAAAATAACTTTTATCACTAACAAAAGTAGCGTAAATATTTTGAAAGTTATAAGAATTAGTTGATGAACCAACTTCACATAGTTCTGATAATTCACGATAAATTTTTGTTAAATGTATCTTGTATGACTTACTAATATTTAAAGGTTTTTTACTTTTGATATAATCTAGAACTCTTGGCATTGTTGAATTATGAGTTAACGGTAAATACAAACTAGGGGAATAAGTTATTTTTTGTTCAACTTGCTTTTCTAAGTCTTTTTCAAAACGATCCCAACTAAAATATTGATTTGTATTTTTTGTATCTTTTTTTAATTTTAAATATTCATTATGATAATTTGGGCAAGAGTTTATTTTTGGCGATTTAATTCCAGATACATGACTTAGTCTTGAATACTGGGAATAAAGTGCTGTAAAATAAATATTTTTTAAAGGTTTCTTTTTAGTCAGATGAGCAGTACTGGCTGGAAACCTTGAAGAATGAACAATGAGTTTTTCATCAATGGGAATATTATACACATTTACGATACTATCGCTTTTAGGCTGATAGTAATTCATCTTCTCGTTTAAGCTCATTGGTGCTTTGTATGTGGAACACGAAGATAAAGTAGCTAAAATTAAGGTATATTTGTAAATATTATTCATATTTCCTCCAATTCTCTTCTCGGAAATATATAGATAATATTAATTAAAAATACCCATTAAGTTATATTTATTTGTAAGTACTTAAAAAGTAGTGTTGATGGGAAAAACTTGCTTATTTAACATAATTACAAAAGAGAAATATCTTATAAATCAGATTTTTTCTCTCATCTTGTAAATTTACTAAAAACTCACTATATCTATGCTCACTTGAACAAGATATAACCGAGCTAAATGATCCATATTTTTTAATACTATAGGTACAAGTTATTTCTCTCAGTTCAATTTTGTTCTTTATTTCTGTTTCTTTTATATTACAGCGCCAAGCAGTTTTGGGTAAAAAAGGTTTATACTGTTTATTAGTTAATCTAAAGTTTTTAACTTCATAATTTGGAAAAGTTATTTGTAATGTCCATTCTGTGTTTGATTCAGCATAGAGATTTCCTGTATGTGAAAAACAGAGTAAAATAAAGATTAGAAACTTAGTTGTCGATTTCAATATAGTTCCCATTATTTTCTTTTAAATTTCTTTCAAAGTTAACTTCTATATACTTCGTTTGATTTAAATTTGGTTTGTTAGTAATAATCTTTAGTCGATACATACCTTCTTGTAGAACTTTGTAAAATTCACCATTTTGAAATCCAAATGTACCTATCATTAATTCCGATTTATTTGTAATTTGAATAATCTCGATTTTTCCATTAATTTTCGAACTTTTAAATTTGAGACCTATTCCTTGATGAATATTTTTAATATATTCAATAAGAGATTCTCGGTTGTCATTATAAAATTTTGAGATTGTTTTTGGAGATGGCCACTTTATATTAGATAATTCAATTGTTACCTGCAAATCATTATACCACTCATAGCTCCAATCTTGCATTCCACCATTAAGTTCATACCAGTCGTAGCCATTAGTAATGCCATTTGCAAACTCTGTTGAATTGTACATTCCGGGAACTTTTGAAGCATATTTTAACGAGATATTTGTAATAAGGTTATATAAAGTGAAATGGCCTTCTATAGTATCCCAAGGATAGCTAACAACTTCAGCACCACCGTGAAAATTGGCTGAAAGAGAAAAGTTGCGAGATGCTTGAAAATTCATGACGGCTTTAGTTTCTGGCTCACGACCTTCAATTGTATTTTTATTATCACTGGTTGAAAAATCAGGAAAATCTCTATTTAGATCAGCCCAGTTTTCATTTCCTCTTCTTTTGTTTTCTGCTCCGTCAGGATTCATTGAAGGAAGAATAAAAATCTCTGTATTATTTATTAAATCTACTATTTCTTTATTACCTTTTGAGTACTGGGCAGCGAGATCTTCAATTAACTTTACCATTAATTCTCTCCCAACAATTTCATTTCCATGCATATTAGCAATATATTTAAATTCTGGTTCTATTTCATCTATTTGTACATTATCAGAAATTTTAATGACCCATAAATTTTTTAACTTGGTACTTTTGCCTATACTAAAAAGTGATATTATTTTGGGGTATTTTCTTTGAAGTAATTTTAGTTTTCGAGTGATTTGTATGTAACTTGGATATTTGAGTTCAAAAGATTTGGGAGAGAGAAAACTTAAATCAATAAAATTAAAATTATTCTGTGTTAACCAAATATTTAAACCTTTAGGGCCATAAACTTCAAGACTATTACTTTTTACATGATCAACAGTGATTTCAGAATGCCTTTTGATTTGTTTTAATATTTCACTTTTTTCAAAATTAGAATTAAATGAAATTAAATGTCCTTCTTGAACAATATTTTTCGCAGAAATTGATGCCGATATGCATAAAAATATTATTAGATAAAATTTATTCATAATAATTAATATCAATTTATTTTTTTAAGTGCAAGATAATACATAGCAAGTCCTCTTAGCCCTTTGGATATTGATGCTTTGAATAAAAAATAATCCTAAAATTAACTTACATGTGTAAAATTAGGTGTGTAGATTTGGTCAGGTGTCTTGACTGATTGATGTGTGAAGAGAATTATAGAAGCATAGATATACACACAAAAATCTAATTTTATTAAAATTATTACTGGGAGACGAGATCATGAAAATCTCACGTGTTTTTACAAAAAAAAATGAAAGTCCGTATACTAATTTCAACTTTGAAACAAGATCAAGTGAAATAAGACATACTGATGGTTCTGGGACGAACACATTAGAAGTTACCGTTCCTTCAACTTGGTCACAAGTAGCAACGGATATAATTGCTCAAAAATACTTTAGAAAAACTGGTGTTCCTCAAACAGATGAAAAGGGAAAAACTCTTTTGGATAATGACGGAAAACCGATTCTTGGTTGTGAAACAGATTCAAGACAAGTTTTTGATCGATTATCAAAATGCTGGAGAGTTTGGGGGGAGGAACATAAATATTTCGACACTAAAAAAGATGCTGATGCTTTTCAAGATGAATTAGCATTCATGCTTTGTAATCAAATGGCTGCGCCAAATTCCCCACAATGGTTTAATACAGGACTTTTTACTTCTTATAATATTGCAGGTTCTGCTCAAGGACATTTTTACGTTGACGAAAAAACGGGTGAAGTTAAAAACTCAACATCAGCCTATGAAAGACCTCAACCTCATGCTTGCTTTATTCAATCTGTAAAAGATGACCTAGTAAATGAAGGTGGAATTATGGATTTATGGTCTCGAGAAGCGAGACTTTTTAAATATGGTTCTGGTACAGGTTCTAATTTTTCAAATGTTCGTGGAGCAGATGAATCATTATCCGGTGGAGGAAAATCATCAGGACTTATGAGTTTTTTACGAATCGGAGATAGAAGTGCTGGAGCTATTAAATCTGGTGGAACTACCAGACGAGCAGCAAAAATGATCACATTAAATTTAGATCATCCTGATATTGAAGAATTTATTAATTGGAAAGTTAAAGAAGAAAGAAAAGTAGCAGCTCTTGTAACTGGTTCTAAAATTTGTAAAGAAAGTTTAACAAATTTAATGACAGCAATTACTGAATTTGCTGGAACGGACGCTACTAACCCTAAAGTTAATAAAGAATTAAAAGTTGCTTTACTTCAAGCTAAAAAAAATCATGTACCAATGAATTATGTTTCGAGAGTTATTGATTTATTTAGACAAGGTTTTACTAATATTGAATTTGAAGAATATGATACAGACTGGAATTCTGAAGCTTACGCAACAGTTGCCGGCCAAAATTCTAATAACTCTGTACGAGTTCCAAATGATTTTTTTAAGCAATTAAAAAAAGGTGAAGACTGGAATTTAATTAGAAGAACTGATGGAGAAGTAGCTAAATCGTTAAAAGCAAAAGATTTATGGAATCAAATTTGTGAAGCTGCTTGGCAATGTGCTGATCCGGGACTTCAATTTGATGATACGATAAACGAATGGCATACATGTCCAGAAGACGGGCGAATTAATGGTTCTAATCCTTGTTCTGAGTACATGTTTCTAGACGATACGGCTTGTAATCTTGCTTCTTTAAATTTAATTAAATTTCTTGATCCAATCACAAATATGTTTGAAATTGAAAAATTTATCCATGCTTGTGAGCTATGGACTATTGTTTTAGAAATATCAGTTTTAATGGCTCAGTTTCCTTCAAAAGAAATCGCTTTAAGAAGTTATAAATATAGAACACTCGGGCTAGGTTTTGCTAATATTGGAGCCCTCCTTATGACTCAAGGTCATGCTTATGACTCTGAAGAAGGTCGAAACATAGCTGCAGCAATATCAGCAATTTTAGGTGGAACTGCTTATAAAACTTCGGCACTTCTAGCTAAAGAACACGGTGCCTTTGATCGTTATGAAAACAATAAAGATCATATGTTGAAAGTAATAAGAAATCATTTAAGAGCGGCCAAAGGTGTAGCTCGAAACTCTGAAGAATATGAAGGCTTAACAATTAAGCCCGTACCTTTAGATAAAAAATTTGTTTCAAAAGCATTAGTAAATGCTTCTATTAAATCATGGGAAGAAGCCTTGGAACTTGGACAACAGTTTGGTTATAGAAATGCTCAAACAACAGTTGTCGCTCCTACTGGGACAATAGGCCTTGTTATGGACTGTGACACCACAGGGATTGAACCAGATTTCGCTCTTGTGAAATTTAAAAAACTAGCTGGCGGTGGTTACTTTAAAATTATAAATCAATCGGTGCCTTCTGCTTTAAAAAATCTTGGTTATAACAACAGTGAAATTGAAGAGATTTCAAAATACGCAGTGGGAACTGGTTCTTTAGAAAACTGTCCTGTAATTAATAGAAAATCTTTAACAGACTTAGGTTTATCAAAAGATCAATTAAATAAAATAGAAAGTTCTCTTCACAGTGCTTTTGATATTAGCTTTTCTTTTTCTCCTTATATTTTAGGACAAGATTTTCTTAAAGAAAAGTTTAACTTAACTGACGCTGAGCTGTTAAATCCAAATTTAAATCTTTTAGAGATTATGGGATTTTCAACAAAAGAAATACAAAATGCCAATGACTACGTATGTGGAACAATGACATTAGAAGGTACTGACATTTTAAAAGACGAACATTTATCAATTTTTGATTGTGCTAATAAATGTGGAAGATATGGAACAAGACAAATTGAATATCTTGGACATATTAAAATGATGGCTGCAGTACAGCCATATATTTCAGGAGCCATTTCAAAAACAATAAATATGGATAATAAAGCAACTATAGAAGATATCTCAAATGCTTACCAAGTGTCTTGGGAACTTATGACTAAAGCAAATGCTCTTTATCGTGATGGTTCTAAATTATCTCAACCTTTAAATATTCAAGCATATGAAGAGCTAGCACTACTCGATACAGAAGATATATCTACGACAGAACAAGTAAAAATTGTTTCAGAAAAATTAGTAGAAAAAATTATTTACAAAGAAGTTTCTAAACGAAAGCTTCTTCCTAATAGAAGACTTGGGTACACTCAAAAAGCAAATATTGGAGGCCATAAGGTTTATCTAAGAACAGGTGAATATGACGACGGATCTCTTGGTGAAATTTTCATCGATATGCATAAAGAAGGCGCTGCTTATAGATCTCTTATGAATTGTTTCTCGATAGCTATTTCACTTGGCCTTCAATATGGAGTTCCACTTGACGAGTTAGTAGATGCTATGACATTTACTAAATTTGAACCAAATGGTGTTGTTCAAGGCCACGATAATATAAAAATGGCAACTTCTGTTATTGATTACATCTTTCGTGATTTAGGAATGAAATACCTTCAACGTTATGATCTAGTTCACGTTAAACCAACTAATCTTGATGCTGATAAAGTTCACGATGAAGAACATGAAAATGAACCATTACTTGAAATTATGGGAGAAGTGGAAGAAGTTCATGCTGATGGATCAGTCTCTAAAAGTTCTCAAAAAGTTTTAACAATGGAATCAAATTCAAAAATGGTAAGTGAACTCAAAAAAAGACAAGTTGCTCAGATGAAAGGCTATGAAGGGGACTCTTGTCCTAATTGCCAATCATTAACTCTTGTAAGAAATGGATCATGTTTAAAATGTGATTCATGTGGAGAGACTACTGGCTGTTCGTAATTATTTGATTTTTTTAATTACACTTATAAGCTTTACTGCAATTGCAAAAAATATTTCATCCAAAACATTTTTACGTCGCAGCAGCGACGTAAAAACCAGGTATTCTCTTGTTAAATTTAAACAAAATACATATACCAGTATTTCAAGGAATTATTCTAAAAAATACCTCTGGATGAAAGTTACTTTATCTCCAAGTTCAAAAAAACAATTTATTGTAATTGACTCACCACTTATCAATAAAATAGTTGCTTTTGGAGATCTAAAAAAAATAACTCGAGAAAAAAATATAAGACTTGGTGTTGTTTACAATGTTTTAAAACATAAAAATAAAATAACGTTATACTTTAGAATTAAAAGCCACCATGTTTTAGATTTTAAAGTCTTACTTTTTAACAATTATAAAAAATTATATCAATATTATATAAATAAATCTCTTCCCGTTATTATTTTACTTGGAGGATGTCTTGCTTTATTTCTTTTTAATTTAATATTCTTTTTCTCAATAAAAGACACAATAATTTTATTATACATGTTTTTCTTAACAAGCTATTTCTTTTGTACATTAAGTATTAACGGTTTTTTAAATATTTTGTACCCTAAATTAAGTGATTATTTTTTATTGCTTTCAATGACATCAGCTGTTTTAACAATGGTTTTTACATTTTTCTATTACAACTTACAAAAATCTAGAGTTATTAAGTATTTTTACTATTTTTTAATTTCAATTTCACTAATTCTTGTAATTATATTTTTATCGGGAAATATTTACCTTGGATATTTTGAAGATTTTATTATTGTTTCGACAAGTTCACTTTGCCTAATAACAAGTTTTTTAAATGATAGAAAAAAATCTCATGGTGGACGATTTTACTTATATTCTTGGGTAGCTCTTGTTTTTGGGATGTTAAGTTATTTTATAGTTAGAGATTATTTTAATATATCGAATGTATTTTTTGATAATATACTGCTCATAAGTAGTTTTGTTGCACTTATCTTATTATCTTTAGCTGCTTTGTTTCGTTTTGAAGAATTAAATTCCAAAAAACTTCTTAATGAGTACAAAGCAAATAATTACCAAAGATATCAAAGACTCTTAAGATCTCTTGTTCATGATGTCTCAAATCCTATTTCAATAATTAATCCTTTAGTTAGAAGAATTATTAAAACTGAAGAAGCTACTTTGAAAGATGAATATTATAGCAAAATTAAACTATCTATTAGCTCCATTAGTAATATTTTACAAAATGCTCGTATGGTTGAAAAAAATCATCAAAATGAAGTGGAACTTTCTATTTTAAATTTACACGATCTGATCTCCGAAGCACTTTTATTTTTTGAACTAAAAGTAGAAGATAAAAACATTAAGTTTAATTATATAAATTCAGATAGATCTTTAACCCTTTGGACTAATGAAACAGTGTTTGTTAACCAAGTTTTAAATAATATTCTTTCAAACTCTTTAAAGTTTTCCAACAAAAATGAATTTATCGATATAAAAGTTACAAAAGATGAAAGTGATATCATTATTAAAATTACTAACTTTGGAAAAGAGATAAGTGATTCAGTTATTTCAGAATTAAACCAAGGAAGTTTTGTAAGTTCTAAACTTGGAACAGAAGGTGAGCAAGGAACAGGATTTGGATTAACCCTAATTCAAGATTACGTTCTACTTTTAAACGGTGAATTCTATATTACTAAAAATAAAAAAGATCAAAATTTTGGAACCACAGTCTCTTTGAAATTTAAACTAAACTAATTTAGGCTTAAAACCTGATAAAAATCATTTGCAAAATAATTATAAATAATTAAAATTAAGGTATTGTTAATTTTTTACCATTGAATTTTATCAAGGAGGATAAATTGAATAAAAATTTAAAAGTATTATTAGCTGGTATTTCTACACTAACTTTTAGTGTAACAGCTATGGCCGTAGACTTTAGTGGAAGTGGAAGAGTTCGTTATGTTGAAAAAAATAATAAAGATTTTAATTCAACAACTTCAGATAAAAAAAGCTCTACTGGAATGAGATTTAGATTAAGTGCTAAAGCTACTACAGGTAGTAAGTCATTTGTCTTTATGCAACCACAATTTACAAAAGTTATGGGAGAATCTTCTACCGGAGCGCCAGGAGCCAGTGGTGATCTAGCTGATACTTCAGTAACTGCTCACCAAATGTATTTTAATTATGACATTAGTAAAGAACATCATTTTCAAGCTGGTCGAATGGAAATAAATCTTGGTGATCAACTTTTGATAGGTTCAGTAGGTTATGACGACACTGGAAGATCATTTGATGGATTTTTATACTCTGGAAAATGTTTAATTTCTGGTACGAACTCTGTCTTTGCATTAAAAACAAAAGAAAGTGGAAAGTTTAAAGATGAAAATATTTATGGTGTTTATCACGCTCAAAGTCTAGGGCCTGTTAAAAACTTTGATTTATATTTTTTAAACCTAGATAATAGAGTAGCGACTACTATTAATACAAATTTTAATACTTATGGTTTAAGAATGAAATCGGATCATGGTTCACTTGATTATAGAGTGGAAGCCACTGGCCAAAAAGGAAAGTTCGCTGGAGCTGATTTAAAAGAAAATCAATTTGATGTTGAAGTAGGTTACAAGCTACCATTTATGGGAGCAAGACTTGGTGTCGAGTATTTTCAAGCTTCAAAAGCATTTAATCAGTTAAAACCTACTGGCCACAAATGGCTTGGTTCTGCTGATATGTTTTCAAGAAAAAATGTGAAAGGATTTGCAGTTCATTACTTAATGAAGCTTGCTGAAAAAACAAAATTTCTTGCTGATTTTCATATGTTTTCAAGAACTGATACAGCTGTATCAGCCGCACAATTTGATGGAACGGCATATGCTGGAGTCGCCAATACAGAAAAAGCTATTGCTAATGAGCTTGACCTTGCTTTAAAGCATAAACTTGATGAAGGTCTAGGAATGAAACTTGGTTATTCTTTAGTATTACCAGGGAAACATTTAAAAGCACTAAGTACTACTTATAAAGATAATATGAGTTATATGTATGCTGAGTTTACTGCAAACTTTTAATTAAATTTACTTAAGAACTAGCCTTAAATATTTTATTTGAGGTTAGTTTTTTCTTTTATACTTTTTTATTTTTCTTTTAAAAATTTATAACTTTCTTTAAGATCATCTAAACGTTCAGCTATCTCAATATTACTTATTATCTTACTGTGCATTAAAGTTGTTTTAATGTTAAAAAATTGTGTCTTTAATAATTCTTTTTTTAGTTTACTAAGACCAAAGTGATTATCGTCTAAATTTTCTTTAAACTGATTTAATAAGAGAATTGATTGTACTAAGCTTAATTTTTTCATAAAATACCTACATGTTACATATCACAAAAACAGAGTATTTTGAATTTTCAAAAAAACTTATTTCAATAAATACTGTTTCTAAAAATACAAATTTAAAATGTAGCTCTCTTATTGCTGAAAAATTAGAAACACTAGGCTTTACGGTGTTTATAGACTCATTTATTGATCAACATGGAGTTTCTAAAAGTCAGGTTATAGCAAAAATAGGACCTGATGTTAAAGATGGTTTAATTCTTTCAGGGCATATTGATACAGTACCTTTTGAAAATCAACCAGGGTGGGATTTTGATGCTTTAAAGTTGCAAATTAAGAATGACAAGCTATTTGGACGTGGAACATGTGATATGAAACTCTTCATTGCCCAATGTATAGAAGTTTTTTCAAATATTGATTTAACTAAATTAAAAAAACCGATAGTTTGTATTTTTACAGCAGATGAAGAAATAGGTTGTTTAGGCTCAAAACATTTAAAAAATAATTTACCAAAAATAAAAAAAACAATTTTAGGTGATACACCACTTCCATCGAGAGCAATAATAGGTGAGCCAACTTCATTTGATATTATTAATACTCATAAAGGAATGGTCTTTTTTGATCTAGAAATTAATGGGGTAGCGGGACACTCTTCTCGACCAGATCTCGGACGAAACTCAATAGAACCTCTTGGTAAAATTATAAGTTTAATTAATAATCTTAATTTAGAGTTTGAAAATAATATTGATTCAAATTTAAAAAAACTATTCCCTGATTTTCCCCTAAATTATATTCATATTGCGACAGTGACTGCCGGGCATGCTTTAAACATGATTCCTGAAAAAACAAAACTTCAAATTTCCTATAGATGCTTTCCTGGTCAAGATACTAATTTTGTTTTTAACAGATTAAAGAAAGAATTAAGTAATTTAGAACTATCTTTAAGTTATTCTTTTAAAAATTATCATGAAGTACCTGCTATGATAGTTGCTCAAAATATTGAACTAGAAAAGTGTTTACAAGAAGTATTGCAAAAAGATCAATTGAATTCTGTTTCTTTTGCGACTGATGGAAGTTTCTTATCAATGCTTGGTATTGATTGTTATGTATGTGGCCCTGGTGAAATAAAAATGGCTCATCAACCAAATGAGTATATGCCGCTTAAAGATTTTATAAATGGCCCTAAAATTATTGAAAATATCTTGTCAAAACTTCTCTTTTAGTTCTTTTTTAATGAATTTAAAAGCTGATCCATATCATGTTTTTCCTGTTATTACAGTTACTTATATGTAAATATTTCAATCTTATTCACTGCGTCACAGCTACGTGCTAAAGTCGTTTCATAAACTTAATGAATAATAATCAGTATGTATAAAAAGGAGAATACTATGAAAAAATCGATAAAAGTTGGCTTATTACTAACAGCTATGTCACTTGGAACTGTTTACGCTGAAGAGAATTCTGGAATTGTAGCTAAGGGAAAATTAATAACACAAACAAGGTATTTTCAAATAAATAAAGAAGATATGTCTAAAACTAAAAAACTTTCTCAATATAATGTAACTCTAAAAGGAACAGTTGATATAAATGGAAAAATAGAAATACATGGTTTAGTTCAAACAGGAGAAGGGTATAATAAAGGTTTTAATAGTATTTTAAATGGAACAAAATCCGTCACAGATAAAGACTTAGCTTTTAAAAGATTATTCTTAAAAAAACAGTTTAATGATAATAAACTTGCTTTAGAGCTAGGTTCTTATGGGCCAAGAAAGTCAATTGCAAATTCTTCAAAACTTTCAAATACTGGTTGGATTGATGGAGGTCGTGCCACGGTGAAAACTAAAGATGGAGAAGTAACAATTACTATAGGACAACTTGATCCAGATGAGGCAAATGCTTTTAAAAGAATGAACAATTTTAATTTAAAATACTTTGAAATGGCTGTTAGTTCTAAAATGGCAAAAAATTTATTAGTAGAAGCAGGTGTTGAGGTTTTTGATGGTAAAATGTTTTTAAATACAGCTACTAAATATCAGATTGAAACAATGGCTGGTGATGCGATAAATATTTTTGCTGATGCCGTGGTTGCTCAAGGATCAAATGGTGGAAAGTTTGGTGTTGGAGTCGACAACCTTTTTGCACTAGTTACTAGTAATCCTAAGATCAAATTATCAGCTCAATATGAATATACGAGTAAAGGTATGGGACGACGAGCAGATATCACTAATACAATACATGCTGGTTATAGAGGTCATGCTGCTATATTAAAAGCAAGTTATGAGCTGGATAATGGAATTTCTCTTTTTGGACAAGCAAGATTTACTCCCGCAGCAAATGGTAATAGGTATATATTAGGAGCAAAAAAGTCATTTTCATTTGGTGGAAAAACAAGACAAGAAATTTTAAAGGAATTAGGACAGTAGATAAATATTTCAGCAGAGTTTATCTTGAAAACTCTGCTGAACTTTTTTGTCTCTTAATATGACATTGAACACAGTTTAATCTATTTCCATGTCTTGGAACTAGTTCAGGTTTTGCACCAGCATCAATATGACAAATTTTACAATCTTTTCTATCTTGCATTCGATGAGGAATATAAGGAGGAATAGAAATAAATTTATTATGATCAATTTCAGAAATAAATTCACCTTTAAAATTATTTTCTTTAAATAATTTATTAGTTTTAATCAAGACGTGACATTGCATACAGTTCTTTTGATTTTTATGAAGAACAATAGGAGCTCCCAGTCCACCAGCACTGTGACAATTTAGACAAGAGTTATCATCTTGGAAAGCTTTTTCCAAACGATGAGGAATTCGAGGAGGGGCGCCAATGTACAATCTATTTGATTTCTGTTTATCTAAGACTTTTTGGTACTTCGATTTAATATCAGTTTTACCTTTCTTTTCGGATTCATCTGAACCAAATAAACCAAACAAAAAAGCATATGAATTTTGAATTGATATTATTAAAATTATAAAAACTATTAATGATTTCATTACTTCCTTTTTTCTTATTAAACTTTTTCAATTTGAGCCGCACATTTTTTATAATCAGGCTCTTTTGAAAGTGGACAGTAATTATCTAAAGTAATCATGTTAATAATCTTAGATTCGTCAAAGAAGGGAACAAATAAACTTCCTTTTGTTACCTCCGATCTACCATTTATTGAAGCAGGTAATATTATTTCACCTCTTGGAGTAGTTACTTTAACATTATTTCCATTATTAATGCCTAATGCCTGAGCATCATCATAATTAATTTCAACATATGCTTTTGGATTTGCTTGATGTAATTCTTTTACTCTTCTTGTCATTGAACCAGTATGCCAATGCTCTAATACTCTTCCAGTACACAGCCAAAATGGATATTTTTTACTTGGGCTTTCTGCGGCTTCTTCGTATGGCCTAAACCAAATTGCGGCTTTGTTATCATGTTTTTTATTGCCGTAAAAAGAAAACTTCTCTCCCTTTTTGACATAACCGTCATACTTTTCACTATATCTCCATTTTGTTTCTTTTCCATTTATAACAGGCCATCTAAGACCTCGTGCATCTTTTAACTGATTATAAGTCGCTACATCTTTTCCTACATTTAGAGTAAATTTCCTGTACTCTTCATAGAGTCCTACCGCTTGTTCTTCTTCTGTATTCCAAGGGAATAATTTGGAGTAACCCATTTTTTTAGCTACTTCAATTATTTGCCAAGAATCAGGTTTACACTCACCAGGAGGTTTTATTAATTTATTCCACTGCTGTGTTCTTCGTTCAGAGTTTCCAAAACAACCTTCACGTTCAACCCACATAGAAGAAGGTAATATTAAGTCTGCAATATCTGTTGTAGGTGTAGGATAAACATCAGACACAACAATAAAAGGTTTATTTTTCTTTATTCCTTTTAGAAATTTATCTCTATCTGGTAAAGTAACCATAGGATTTGTTACTTGAATCCACATAGCTTTTAAATCACCATTCTTAAGCTTTCTAAACATAGCCATTGTATGCATACTTGGCTTACTTGGTATTGTTCCAGGTTTTACATTCCAAATTTTCTCAGCAAAATCTCTGTGTTGTTTATTTTTTACATGCCGCCCACCAGGGAGTCCGTGTGTTAATGTTCCAACTTCTCTTACTGTACCACAGGCACTAGGTTGTCCTGTTAGAGAAAAAGGATTGTTACCAGGCATAGATATTTTACCAGTTAAAAGATGAATATTATTTAAAATATTATTCATCCAAGTTCCGCGACTATGTTGATTAACACCCATGCACCAGAGAGAAATTACCTTCTGTTTTGGATCACCATAAATTTTTGCTAAGGTTTTTATTTGAGAAGCAGGGATACCACTTATTTTTTCTGCATATTCAGGAGTATATTTATTTAAATATGTTTTAAATTTTTCAAAGGCTATGATTTTTGCTTTTATTTTTGGAGCGGGAACTCCTTCTAGGCCATAACCAATATTAGTTGTGCCTTCTTTAAATAAACAATGGTTTTTAATAAAGTTTTTATCTACCCAATTATTTTTTATTATTTCATGACAAATAGCATTTCCGATTGCTAGGTCTGATTGAGGCTTAAACTCTAAATATAAATCAGCGGCTTCTGATGTTCTTGTTCTACGAGTACCTAAATCAATTATTTTAACGTGTGAATTTTTTCTTCTATGTTCAGTTATTCTTGAAAATAATATAGGATGCATTTCAGCCATATTATTTCCCCACATTATATAATTGTCCGAACGTTCAAAATCATCGTAACAGCCCATAGGCTCATCTTTTCCAAACGTTGTCATAAATCCTACAACAGCAGAAGCCATACATAATCTTGCATTTGCTTCTAGATTATTTGAGCCCATTCCACCTTTCATAAATTTAATGGCAGCGTATCCATCTTGAATAGTCCATTGACCAGATCCATAGAAAGAAGATTTTTTTGGGCCAGCCTCTTTAAATTTTTTAGCAATTAAATCTGTTGCTTCATCCCAACTAATTTTTGTTAGTTTTCCATTTTTACGAAGAAGTGGGTGAGTTAACCTATCCTTTGCACCAAAAATTGAAGGTAAGTGATATCCCTTTACACAAAGTAGTCCTTTATTAACGGGATTAAATTTATCACCGGCGACAGCTACTACTTTTTTATCTTTGACTCCAACCAAAACACCACAACCCGTTCCACAGAAACGACATGGAGCTTTACTCCATTTTATAAGTTTGTCAGCAAGCAAATCTTCATTGAGAGTGTCTCCCAAAGCATTGTTCCATTTTGGAAAAAATTGAGTACCAGCAACACTAACGCAATAAGCTGTTGCCATTTGTTTTAAAAATTTTCGACGTTCCATTATATCTCCTGAATCTTCTTTTATTTTCTTTGGTTTTTAATCAACACAATCTTCCATATTGCTAAAAATAACTTGTGCATCATTTACAAAATCTAGTTTTGATATTTGCTCTGTTAACAATTGATCCTGTTCAACACTATTTGTATCTGTTGTTATGACAAGTTTTGAAACACCAATTTCTTGAACCTCAACACCTGGAATAGTGCTTAATACATTTTTTGATTGTTCTTCACTACCTGCTTCTACATTAATTATGAGTCCTGAAATTGGCATCTTGATTTCCTTTAAAATTGATCACTTATCATACTTGAAGTAGTTAAATATTACTATAATGATATTAATCATAAAAACAGGCTACCATACTTAAAAACTCGGATACCTGTATGAAAATTAAAATTATTAATTTGATCTAATCTCTAGTTTATTCATAAAATCCGAAAATTCTTTATCTTTAATATCTTTTGAATTAGTTATATTTTTATTCTTCATTTTTTTACATGCAAGTAAATGCCCATATCGGCAGGCTGCGGTAAGGTATTTATAAGCTTTTTTAGTTTGTTGTTCTAGAATGAATATAGAATATTGATTATAGCAACCAGCCTGACTTTTATTAATACAAGCTTTATGTAGCAGTTTTTTAGCTCTTTCTGTATGGCCTAAATCATTTTCCATTATCCCATAATTGGTACAAGCATTATAATTTTTATTATTGCATGAAATTCGAAAGTATTTTATTGCAAGCTTGAATTTTTTTGATTTATATAAATAATTTGCCCAATTCCCACAAGCGAAATAATCCTTATTTAAACATGAATTCTTATATAAAGTTAAAGCTTTGTTTTTTAATCCTTGTTTCTCATAAATGACTCCAAGGTTTCCACATGCAATATTTATATTTTTTGAACAAGAAAACTTGAGTGTCGAAATTGCTTTTTTTATATTTCCATTTTGATACAATGTAATCCCATAATTACTGCAGGCTTTAGGGTTTTTTTTATCGCATTGTATTTTTTCATAACTTTTTTTAGGATTTTGTAATTTTAGTTTATCACTAGCAATTAACGATGTTGATAATATAAATAGTATTAATATAACTTTTTTCATTTAATGATCATATTAAACTTGAAATAGAAAATATTAGCAAATATTTAAATATACTTTCTTAATATCGACACTATTATAATAGGTTAGTCCTAAATCTAGTTTCTAATATAGATTGCATTGAATATCTTTTTCTTTATAATGATATTTAAATTAAAAAAGGGGAAACAATGAATAAATTAGCAATTATAAGTTTGATATTTTTAATAACTGTAACCAATAGTTTTTCTAAAGGTGTTGATATTAAAAAATCTACATTTAACTGGAAAGCTACCAAAGTAACTGGTGAGCATGTAGGAACTCTAAGACTCAAAAGTGGTGATTTAAATTTCTCTAACAATAAGCTTACTGGTGGTAATCTGACTATGGATATCAATTCAGTCAATGTTACAGATTTATCTGGCAAATGGAAAAAGAAGTTTTTAAATCACATGAAAAGTGCTGATTTTTTTAATGTGGAAAAATTCCCTGTAGCGAAACTGGAAATTTTAAAAGTTTTAAAAAATAAAATAAAAGCCAACTTAACTATAATGGGGAAAACTCATGAGCAATTAATATCTTTTAAATCTTCAAAAAAATCATTTTTCGGTGAATTTACTTTTGATCGAACTAAGTTTGGTATGATTTATGGATCAGGTGATTTTTTTAAAAATCTAGGTGATAAAATGATACACAATAAAATTTTAGTAAAATTTAAAGTTGTACTTAAATAAAGTTAATATATTTTTTTCAAGTACATTTTAAACTAATCACTTGGTTACAATTTTTATTACTGTTTATTATCCTTTATAGTTCAAAGTTACTTATATTAAAGTTGTCACCTTTGTACTTTATTGCTGCCGTACCAGCTATCTGGGCGTTGTATCAGCAGCGAAAATTTATTAGTATTTACCCTGATCCAAGATTAGACTGTAAACTATTACAAAAAGGTCCATATCATTTAATTAGACATCCAATGTATAGTTCACTTTTTTTTATAGTTTTAATAATCTCGATATTAAATTTTTCTTTTATTGCTATAATAAAATTTGTATTATTTATTGTAGTAATTTTTATAAAGTTAAATGTTGAAGAACGATTACTAAAAAAGAGGTTTCAAGAATATGAGAAATACAAATGTGTTACAAAAAGGATTATTCCTTTTATTTATTAGTTTATTATCTTTTCAATCAGCTCACGCTACAAAAGTTCAAATGACTAATTTGGATAGAGTTAACTTCATACTATTGTTAAATGAAAAGATGCATAAATCATACTTTGTTTACAATGAAAATAATATTTTTACTCTTGCAAAAAATATGAATTCAGAAATAAGCAAGTTAAAAAAATCTAAACTAAAATCTGACTTAATGAAGAACTCATTATCAAAGTTAAAGATGGGAGTTTCTAGAAAAAAAGCAAATTTTATTTATCATCGTTTTTCATTAAAGCTTATGAAGCTTGTAAAAAAATACAATAAATTGAAAACGTATCGTGAGTATTATTGTCCAATGGTAAGAAAGTCTTGGGTACAAAATATTTTAAAAATCAAAGAAGTTCAAAACCCTTATGCACCCAATATGAAAAATTGCGGAAGAATTATTTAATTTTAGAAGATTGTAATATGCTTAAGGTATTAACTTTGCTCCAGCTGTGATTAATTCTATAATATCGTATTTATCAAAGTTTGTTTGACTGCCACTTATCTTAACAATTGCACCTGCAAGTAATAACTCTTTAAGATCATACTTATCAAAAGTATTTTTGTGGGCAATTATTATGATTTTTGCACCTGCGTTTAATAGTTCTTTAAGAGCATATTTATCGAAATAACTTAAATGTGTTTTGATAACAATCTTAATTCCTGACTTAATTAATTCTTTAAGATCGTATTTATCAAAATTTGACTGATGAGCAATTATAAATATTTTTGCTCCGGCAATTGCTAATTCTCTTAATTCATATTTATCAAAAATTGTATTTTTTTGATTAATTCCAACTGTTATATTTGATCGAAGAAATTCTTTCAATTCATACTTGTCAAATCTGTTATTATCAATACATAAGTTGATCTTTGTTTTTCTTGATAATTCTTTAATCTGATATTTGTCAAATTTTGTAGTACTTGAAATTATAGAACAGCTGATACTTAAATACTTATGAAAAAACCAAGACTGATTTTGATTATTTAAATTGTTATTAAAAGCAAAAACTTGAAATACAAAACAATAGCTTAAAAAAATACTGATACTAATCTTTTTCATTTTTTTCTCCGAGAAATATTATTTCTTTTATATAATTAATTCCAATTAAAGTAAATTTTTGCTCTAGGACGTCTAAAGTTGTTCTCATTTGAATCTTCTTTAGATGGTTGATAAGAATCTAAAACTCTTTTTGATGGAGAAACAATATTAAAACTGAATCCTTTCTTTTCAACAACTACAGTATCACCTTGTAATGACTTAATGTTTGTAAACTTGCTATCTTTGTCTTCAAAACTTGATACTGTTTTAAATTTTGGAGCAGAGTCTGTAGCTTCCTTATCAAGTACCATTTTATTATTAATACTTTTATATATCTTGTATGGAGCAAAACTGTCGCTTTCTTCAGGTGAAAATGTTGATAGGCCTGTTCTTAGACCTGCCCAAGATCTAAATGCTCGGCCTACACCAAAGCTATCATAGCGATTTATTGGCAACTCCTCGTTAAATCTTTCTCTTCTGTATTGAAGACTTTTGCCATAAAAAGTAATATTACTCATATAATCTATTTGATCTTCATTTGAACAATCAGGTGCTTTACCTTCGAGATATGTTGCGTATTTTGTATATCCAAAACAAATTAATTTTAACCTTTGTGATTTGACAAAATCTCCAAATACTTTATCTTTCTTATAATCTTTATAAGTACCATCTTCGTTAAAGAAATCGGAGTTTTCAAATAGACCAGGAAGTTTCACTTCTTGAAGTTTTGAATTTAATACTAGTAAATATCCTTTCCCATTGCTTCCGGCAGGATCATTACCCGAACGTTCATATTTAGAATTAAAATACCAAACAAGAACTCCAGGTTTATAGGCATAAGTTATCATTCGAAAGTTATCGACTAATGAAGTAGAATTATCTAAGAACATTGATTGAGTTCCTACAGAAATATTATTATCCATATTGTAAGATAATTTTTTATAATCTTCACCTGGTGTTCTGTATTCCATTAGATAGAATTGATTAGAAGATATTGTTTCTTTACCATTATATAATATTTTGAATTCTTTAAGATCACTACTACTTACTTTCTCAAAACCAAATTTGTCATCTCCAATTTTTATATCGTCAACAACTATTCCAAATTCAGTGTAACCAGGATCAGTAGTTAAACTAATTTCTAACTCTATGTTTTGTCCTCTTAATTTCGATAGATCATATTTTTTAGTAACCCATATTGGCTTTTGACAAACTTTCATTTCAGTTTTGAATTCAACCGTTTCTTCTTCAGTAAGCTCTGAATCAATAATTTTGTTTCGAAGATCAAGTACTCTATCTGACTTACAAAGAGGGTTAATTTCAGCTAAGGTGTCAAAGTTCTCATCACCAGAAATTAAACGTAACTTTTCTTTTAAAACACCATTAATTTTAACTGCACCGATATCATAATCAGTAACAACTTTTATATCTTTTTCTTTAGAATTAAAATTCGTTTGAGTTTCTATGTGGTAAATGGTTTTAAAACTTAACTCAGCATTACCATTTTTTGGCACATCAAGATTAAGTTTAAGAGATCTTGTTTCTCCATTAAATCGGCCACTATAAGCTGACTGTTTTCCAATATCTTTTGGTACTGTAACGACTGCGACTTGTTCATCAGTAGGCTCTGTTAAAACAAGTATTGATCTAAATACATTTTCATTAAAGTCAGGAGTAAGTGACAAGATACTTTCACCATTTTCATTCAGATTCACTCCTGAATAAAATTCTTCATTATTTCTCTGTTCATTAGGAACATAGTTATATGCTCCAAGATAAGCTGAAGTTGATTCGCCTTGTTTTATTATTTTTGGAGAAATCCAGCCTAAAGAAAGTTTACTATAAGTAGACATCTCTTGTGCTTGTAGACTAGCATTTGAACTCATTACTTCCCATGAGCCAGTTGAATTTGATTTTCCTTTGGAGTACACGTCAGGAAGACTTAATGAATGACCAAATTCATGAATAAAAGTTGATCTGTCAGAAAATTCTGATTGCATATTATAATCAGAAGCAAAAAGATGATCATTTATTTTTAAACCATTTGATGAATGAAGTTTCTTACCTTCAATTACAGGCCCATTTTTACCTTTATATGATGGATCAGTCTCTGCTAGTGATATTCTCCAACGATGAGGCCAGATTCTATTTAAACACTCAACTGTAGCGTCATGTCTAGGCCCGGGAGGAACATCAGCACTTCCTATGTCTTGATCAGCTTTTACAAAAGAGCTTTGACAAGAAGCTTGAGACTTTCCTGCATATATTAAAACGACCGCATCTATAAACCCATCTGGTTCATGAAAATTTTTATCCTTATCGTAGTCACTTAAATCCCAGTTATCAAATTCATCCCACCAATCGTTGTCTAATTTACTTTTCTTAAGTTTTTTTAGAGCTGCAACAACAAGACCTTTTGCATCTTTATCATTTGTTCCACCAGCAATAGCTTCACCAAAATCAGAGAGGGGTTTATCTATCGTTACTATTGAAGTTACTTCTCCATTTAATTTAAATTTTCCAAGAGAGGTGTGTTTATAATATTGAGACATTGAGTTTTTATTGTCACCAAAAAGATAATCTTGAGCGATAGATTTTCCTGAATCTTGTATTTTAAAGAATTCCGAGTCTTGAAATTTTACATCACTAAATTGAACAGGAATAACAAGTATCTTATATTTCCCTTCAAATTTATATAACTTGGTATGGCCATTAAGAGCGCCTTTTACGGATAATAATTTATGATTTTGAGTCGTTAGAGACCTATCTTTGTCTAATTCGATCAATTTGGATTCCATTTCTCTTTTAAGAAGTGGATCTTTTTGCTTTGCAGTAAGGTCAGCGTAGGAATTTCTCTTCTGATTTACATCTAAATTTTTAATATTTTTAGAACATGAAAAGAATGTAACTGATAGTAGTATTGATAATGATAGGTTTTTATACATTTATTCTCCCTTTTGCTATGAAGCAATGTGTATATATCAGATAAATAATCCTAATGCGTAGTGTTAATGGATATAGCTGAACAATTTACTCAGTAATGTAAGTAAATTTAAGTAAATTGTTTAAGTCTTCACTTTTATTTACAATTTATGAGATAAATCATTTATTTTAAGTGTCTTATTGATACTATTATAAATAATTTATTTTTTTAAGGAGCTTATTTAATGGTTAAAGTTGGTGTATTTTGTGGTTCAAGAAGTGGAAATAATGAAAGTTTTATCAAAATGTCTAAATCTGTAGGCCGGTGGATTGCCGTAAATAACTTCGAGCTAGTTTATGGCGGAGGAAGTATTGGTTTAATGGGGGCTTTAGCAGATAGCTGTTTAGAATCGAACGGAGTTGTTCATGGAATAATACCAAAGCAATTAATTGACATGGAAGTAGCTAAAAAAGATGTTACTCATTTTTATGAAACATCAAATATGCATGAACGTAAACAAAAGATGTATGACCTCTCTGATTTGTTTATTGCTCTTCCTGGTGGTCTTGGTACTTTAGATGAATTATTTGAAATTATTACTTGGGGACAGCTTGGGTTACATAAAAAGAAATGTTATTTATATAATTTTAATGGTTTCTTTAAGCATTTGATTCAACATATTGATCATTTAGTAGAGACAAAATTTATTTCAACTGAAGATCGTAAGATGATTACTGTAATTGAATCACTAGGAGAGTTAGTATTAAAATAATATATAAAGAAAATTTTTAATTTATGAAAATTAATTTCTTAATATTTTTAGTGCTCTTTTTAATAAGTTTTCATTCGATAGATTGTTATTCATACACTTATGATGACATTACAAATAAAATGTTCACTGTTGATTATTCAGATAAAGAAGATATACCAGCAAATTCTCTTTTTAAAAATAATAACGAAAATGAGTTTAATCGAAATTATTCCAAAAAATATTTATGGCTTAAATATCATGCTACTAATAAAGATATTGGACGTTACTTAGTTCTAACATCTCCACTTTTAACGAAAATTAATTTGTTTTCTAAAGTAGCCGCAGAGACTACAGCTTTTAATTCTGCTTATCGAATTTTGAGAATTTTAGAACCAGGTCAACTCTATATTAGAATTAAAACACGTCATCATGTAAAATTTAGTGTTCTTCTAATGTCCGAAAATGACCTTTACCATTTTACGATTGAAAAAACATATATCTATATTGCTTATCTGGGGGCTGTTCTTGTGTTGATCCTAGTAAATCTTCTTCTTTCTTCACTTACAAAAGATAAAATGTATTTACTCTATAGTTTATTTGCTTTTTCATTTTTGATATTAATATTGAACCTTAATGGGATACTTGGACACGCCTTTACTAACTATCTGTTTATCTGTTCTAGTGGTACTTTGCTCTTGTCTCTTTATTTTACTTATTCGTATTTTGATATTTTTAATAATAAATTATTACACAAATTATATATATATCTTTTTACATGGATATTTGTTTTAGCTACGGCATATTTAGTGAAGGGGCATATGTACTATAATGTATTAGGCGAATTGATTGATGGAAGCATAGGCGTAGGGTGTTTGTTAATATTATTCTCATCGATAAAATATGAAATGAAGAAACCCGCTTCCGAGCGTTTTTATCTCTACTCATGGTTAATAATTATTTCTACGATTATTGTTTATTTTCTTCACCGAAGTAATTCGTCACAATATGACTTTTTTGGAGATTATTCTCTAGTTGTTGGCAATATCGGAACACTTATTTTTATTTCAATGTCTCTTGCTTTAAATATTAAGGTTTTGGAAAAACAAAATATTGTTGAAAAATTAAAAGCAAGAAATGCTCATCGTTATCAAAGACTTGTTAGAGTTTTGGTTCATGATATTGCTAATCCTCTTTCTATAATTGCTCCCGTATTAAAAAGAATCAAAGACTCTGACAATGAAGAAAAAAAATCCCAATATTTTTCTAAAGCAACATTCGCTCTTGATAATATTAATGGAATATTGAAAAATGTCAGATCCGCTGAAAAAGATCAAAATGCAGTACTAGATATAAAAGCATATGAACTTCACGAATTAGTTAATAAATCACTCATTATGTTTGAAGAAAGAGCAAAATTTAAAAATATAAAATTTAACAAATGTTTTGTTAAAAACAAGTTGATGATTAATATTGATCAAATTATATTTATTAATAATATATTAAATAATATTATTTCAAACAGTATTAAATTTTCTAATAAAAATGACACAATTGATATTGAAACAAAGCTTATTAAAGATAATGTATCCCTGATCATACGTGACTATGGGGAAGGAATCTCTAAAGATGATTTAGAAGTGTTAAAAAATAAAGGCACAATTTCTTCTAAAATAGGTACTTTAGGTGAAGTTGGAACCGGTTTTGGAATGCAGCTGATGATTGAATATACTGAAGTCTTTAATGGTAAAATATCAATATATAATACAAATAATGACGATTTGTCTGGAACAACGGTACAATTGTCTTTTCCTCGAGCTATTTAACACTTATTTAATCGAATCTCTAAGAAAAAGTGAGTAAATATCGTAATTACTCTCAGGCTTCAGAAAACAGGCAACGGATTTGATTACATATAGTTGTATTTTTATGATAGAGAGCCTATTTACTCTATAAAATTTACAACTTCTACCTCATTTTTTTTAGATAATGTATATTAATAATATAAATTTTTAAATATAAGGACCAATCATGAAAAACATTCTTTTTAGCGCAATATTATTAACTTTATCATTTTCAGTTTTTAGTTCGACTAATAATCAAGTTACAGCTGAAATTTCCAAAAAAGATGTTCTTTCAAAGCTTAGTAAAGAAGATCTTGTAAATATATTGGTTGAAAAAGAAAATGATCACTCATACGCCAAAAGACAACATCAAAAACTATTTAGTACAATAGGTTTTGGAGCAAATTATCTAGGATCAGAAAATACAGTTGAAGCTGGAGCATTTTTAAAATCTAATACGCTTATTAGTTTAAAATATCATAATTTAAAGCTATCTAATTCATATTATGAAGATAGTAGTAAAAAGTCATATGCTATTTCTTTAAACTTAAAGCAGTTTACAGGTAATAGCTTTTATTTAAAACCTACGATTGCCTTAGTTAAAAAATATTATACTGGTATAAAAACTAATATCTTTGCTTCTACATCTACACGTATTGATGCTTCTTCTTCAAAAATAATGGCAGGTGTAGCTATTGGTAACCAGTGGCAATATGATAATTTCACAATAGGCTGTGATTGGATAGGGCTTGCAACTAAAATAAAGACTATAGAAAATACAAAACCTGAAAATACTTTTCTAATTGATGATATTAATTTAAACCTTTCAGCATTGAATTTTTACATAGGAATTACATTTTAAATTGAAAACAATAATTATATTTCTACTTTTAATTTTCACTTTTAATATTTATTCTGCCGAAATAACTACTAATAATAAATGTAATTTTCAAAGTATTAAAAAGTCATTTAAACTTGTTAGTAAACTTGAGTCTGACAAAGTTGCTCACTGTACATTTAGCTGTATTCTTCAATTAAGATGTGGCAGAGTTTTTTCTTTTTATTCAGGTGTTGCTAAAGAAGTTATTGATATTTTTGGAAAAGGAAATGCTGATTATTATGATTTAAAAGCTGACTTTGTCGGACTAAATATTGCTAATATTGTAGATTCGGAAGAAGGCTGTTTTGACATTTGTTCAAATTATTAAGAATTTGAAACGTTGATGATTGTAACTTCAGCCGGAATCCCAAGTCTCATTCGGGGCCCCCAAAAACCAGTTCCATTACTAACGTAGAGATTCATACCTTTATGCTTATAGAGACCTGATAAATAGGGTTGAACTAAACCTACAATAAAATTAAATGGAAATGATTGCCCACCATGAGTGTGTCCACTAACTTGTAGATTAAATCCAACACGACTAGCTTCGTCACAGGATTTAGGCCGATGAGCAAGTAAAATCTTATAATCATGTTTCAAGGTACTATAAACTGCTTTTGTTGGTGAAGATCTAAATTTTTCATCAAAACGATGAGCACGGTAATCAGTAACTCCAGCAATTAGAATATTTTTGCCACCTATATTAATTGTTTGATTTTCATTATTAAGCATTTTTATATTTGGAGACTTTTTGTAAAAATCTCTCCATTCATTAATATTCCAATAGTATTCATGATTACCATCAACTAAAAATACTCCATATTTTGCTTTTAGCATTTCAAAAGGTTTTAAGTCATCTTTTAAGTATTGAACTTTTCCATCAACTATATCACCTGTAATAAAAATTATATCTGGCTTTTCATTCATTAATTGTTTACATACTTTTTCTAAAAAATCTCTTTTTAATGTTGGCCCGATATGAATGTCTGTTAATTGTCCAATTTTTAAACTTTGTATATCTTTTGGATATTTATCATCAACAATTTTAACAATTTTTGTTTTGGGAACAGTTATTTTGTAATTTGAAATAATTGTTATAAGAGGGGAGAGAGAACTTAAACCTAAAAAAAGTCTTCGCCCTTTTCGTTTGTCTTTAAAATAGTTTGGTGAATTTGTTGTAATTAATTTTCTTGAAATTTTTTCATAGATAATAAATATTAAAATTATAATATGAAAGTATGCAATTAATGCAAGCAGGAAAGCATCTAGTTGTAAAAGAGCAATAAATATTGGAGTTTTTGTAAAGTCATATTGTAGGTAATAGAAGTTTCTAAAAAAGATGCTTACCCAAAAGATCAAACTATATATTTTTAAAAAAGTTGAAGATATTTCAAATGATGTTTTTAAGTATTTATATGTGAAATACCATATTGAAAAAGAAAATATTAAAATTACGAGGAAAAAGATCATGGTATTTTAAACCCTAGGGTCCTCAAGTCCTTTGATATGCTAATTAAAGGAAGTCCTGTTATTGTTGTGAAGTCTTCAGTATTTATCGAGTCAAACAAAGAAATACCTAGTGACTCTAGTTTATAGGAACCAGCACAATCGAAAGGTTTATCGATTTCAATATAGCGAATAATTTCATCGTTAGTTAGAGCCCTCATTTTTAAAGTTGCACTGATTGATTTTAATATTTGATTGTCTTTATTTAAAATACAATATGTAGACGTTAAATGGTGAGTTTTACCTTGAAGTTGTTTTAATTGAGCAATTGCTTTTTCTTTTGTGTGTGGTTTATCAAAACGTTGCTTTTCTAGATAGATTGTCTGATCACAAGCAATGATGACTGAATTTCTATGAACATCTAATATTGATTGTGCTTTTTGATATGCTAGAAATTCAGATAAATCGATACCTGTTTTTTCTGATTTATGTTCTTCTTCAATAAAACTGGGGGCAATATTTAAAAAGGGAACATTCAATTGATTTAAAAGTTCCCTTTTGTAATTTGACTTTGAAGCTAGTATTAATTGGCTCAAATTAAAGGGCTAATCCTGTAAGGGTTTCCATTAATTTTTGAGAACGAGTAATAAATGCTGCTTTTCCGTCTTGATCTAAATTGTCTGTTGAAATTAAAGCAAGATCTTCAATGTGATGGCAAAGTTGATCTACAACTTGTTCATTCCCACCTTTTTCATGAATCTTTAATGCATTTATAACAAGAGGATTATTTGGGTTAACAACTAAAGTTTTCTTAAGTGGAAAAGATGATCCCATTTGCCCCATACTTTCTGTCATTTTAGCAAATCGTTTCATTTGTTCATCAATTTTTATATAGGCAGCAGTTGTTGTATTTTTCAATTTTGAAATTGAAATTTCTTTGTCAGCAGGCGCTGTCACATTTCCATCTTTATCTGTCACTTCTGGAGGTAATAAAAATTTTGAAAATAAATCTTTTACTTTAATATCGTCTGGAGTTGAATTATCTCCTTCAAATAAATTTTCAATCTCAGAATCTACCGAGCTAAATTTTAAAGTAATTTCTTTTTGAGCATGAGTTTCTACATGTTGGATAAAATGAGGATCAATATGATCATCAGTTTGAATATAAGAAATTTTTTCTTCAAGAAGCATAGCTTTCAAGGTTGGATCAACTTGAGAACCTTCAGCATAAAGAATTTTGTCTTTTAGTTTGTCTTTTAGTTTTTCTGGTGTTCTTTCTGTAACTTCATTAAGGGTCGCATATTTATTATTTTCATCTTTAAAAATAACCATATCTCTCATTAGTTCATCAAACTTAGTGTCAGACAGACAACCATATTTTACAAATAAACCACTGTCAGCCCAAACATCTTCGTATTTTGAACGATCATTCTTATAAAGTTTTTTAAGTGCTTCAGCTACTTTTTTTACGATGTAGTTAGAAATCTTTTTAATATTTGGATCACCTTGTAAAGAAGACCTAGAAACATTTAATGGAATATCTGTTGAATCAATAGTTCCTTTTAATAGTGATAAAAATTCTGGAATTATATTTTTAACATTATCAGAAACAAAAACTTGTTTTGAATATAGTTTAATATTATTTTCTTTAGTGGGCATTTTTGTATTAATTTTTGGAAAGTATAAGATCCCTTCTAATGTAAATGGGTGATCTACTTTTAAATGTACCCAAAAAAGAGGATTTTGTTCAGTTGGATAAATTTTTCTAAAAAAGTCTAAATATTCTTTTTCCGTAACTTCCGTTGGGTTTTTCTTCCACAATGGATTTGTATCATTGACATTTCTGGCTTCAGGAGCAACTTCTTTTGCTTCTTCATCAACAGAGCCATCAGCTTTTTTAGGTTTTTCTGGTTTTCTTTCTTCATCTAGAATTGAGATTTGATATGGCATGAAATCACAAAACTTTTTAAGAGTGTCCATTAATGTCCACTCATTTAAGAAGTCTAAATTTTCTTCATTAATATGAAGAGTGATTGTGGTACCAACTTCTTTTTTTGTTGATTCAGAAAAAATATAATCAGTATCACCTTCACATGACCAATTTGTAGCAACTGAACCATCTTGCATAGATAGTGAGTCAATTACAACTTTATTTGCAACCATAAATGAAGAGTAAAAGCCTAAACCAAATTTTCCAATAATATCAGAACTTTTTTGACCTTCTTTTTCCATTTTTTGAACAAATTCTTCTGCTCCTGAAAAAGCTAGTTGAGCGATATATTTTTCTACTTCATCTTTGCTCATTCCTAAGCCGTTATCAGTAATAGTGATAGTTTTATTTGTTTTATTAACATTTACTTGTATAGCACCTGTTGGAATTTCTTGGTTAAGACTTCTACCAAGTGTGGATCTCTTTGATATTGCGTCAGTTGCGTTAGCAACAAGCTCTCTTAAAAAGATATCGTGCTCTGAATATAACCATTTTTTTATAATTGGGAATATATCACCTGTATTAACTTTAATTTTGCCTTTAGTTTCTGTCATTTTAACTCCTTATTATTTTAAATACTTAACTGGATTTATTAATCTTATAAGTTTAAAATGGTATCGATTAAATAATAGTCAAGGTTAAGAAGGAAATATTCTTATGAATAATCATATATATATAGAAAAATCAGAATTATGCATAATGTCAACAGGTGGAACTATAGAGAAAACCTATGATGAAGAGGACGGTGCGTTAAAAAATATTGACTCAAGGTTAAAAGAAATCTTAGTGAATCGCTTAAGGTTGCCACATACAAAAATTGATTTTAAATCAATAATGGCCAAAGATTCATTAAATATGACTATGAGAGATAGGGAAGAAATTTTAAACTCAGCCCTTAGAATAATAAAAAAGGATTATCCCGTGGTTATTCTTCACGGAACAGATACTTTAGCTGTTACAGCGGAACATTTTTTTAATAAAATTAAAAATCCTGTTGCTCCTATTATTTTTACAGGCGCAATGAAGCCCATGGGATTTGTTGATTCTGATGCCCCTCAAAATATTACAGAAGCAATTCTTTGTACTCGTATTTTAAATCCTGGAATATATGTAAGCTTTCACGGTAGAGTATTTAAAATACCAAATCTTGTTAAAAATAAACAAAGAGGAACTTTTGAAGGAATAGATAATGTATGAATTAATTTTAAAATCATATAATAGGTCATTACTTAGTTTTAATTATTTAAAAATATCTATTTTTATATTCACTTTAACGGAATTCATACTCAAAATTAAAAATTTTCCTGGTTTTTTTCAAACAGGTACGATTGCTGATTTTATGTTGACTTTAATTTTTTCAATTATTCAGACAATTTTTATGATTCAATATTTCTTATATTTTAAAAATGAATCGTCCTCTTTAAAAAAGTCTATCTTTTTTTTACCTGGCTACATGCTTTATTCTTTGATTTATGGACTAATGATACTACTTGGCTTTGTTTTTTTTATTTTTCCAGGAATCTACTTCATGATTAGTTTAATTTTTACTCCCATGTTAAGTGTTATTGAACAGGACTCTGAAGAATCTTACACTGAAATCAGTAAAAATCTTGTTAAAAATAACTGGTGGAAAGTTTTTGGTTATTCTATTTTTCTTCTATCTCTTTATGCTATTTCATCATTAAATTACTTTATTACTGATGAGATAGGAAAGTGGATAGCGGCTTTTGTTTTTAGTATAATTAGTTCTTTCTTTACTTTATTGATGTGTTCAATTTTTTATGAATTATACCTAGAGTTAAAGCCTATTCAAAACTTGAAATCGTTAGATGAAACTACTTTGTAATTATCTTAAGCAGCTTTTTTATCCCATCCAGAAGGTTTAGGAACTACTTTTATTTCTTCGGAAGCAAACTTCCTTTCACAATCATTTATCGATTTTTTACATATTGCAAATTTGAACGCGTAATCAATTTTAAGCCATGCATTCATATTTTCTTCTGATACAGAATTTTCTTTAATTGATTCTTTTAAGAGGGCATGTCTAATTTCAAATTGTTCTTCAGTTATAAACATTGGTTTATGAGCTTGAATAGGATCACGTCCTATATATTTATTAGGCCCTCCCATTGCTTTTGTTATAAAATCTGTTTGTTGATTTTCAATTAATTCTTGTTCTGTTCCTAGAAAAAAATCTTTAAGCCAAGGATGCTTATAAAGTTTATCATAAAAAGTTTTATGGACTTTTTGTAAAACTTCTTTTCCACCAATATTTTCAAATAGGCTCATTAAATCTCCCTTATTCTTAATTTTTATCGGAAAAATAAGAAAAATTATGATTTATTTAATAGACATTGTTTTAGCCTAGCGATTATGAGCCCTTCTTATTTCCCAGCGATTATGACCCATCATTAATTTTTATTTAGTTTTGTTATCCTATTAATATTAGGAGGAATTAAAGCTATGGGAGTAATCACGAT
>Ga0316204_10000750_pt1 | contig 105434 bp, 95 predicted proteins | sample 6monrhotite_MG_2_FD_205661 | JGI IMG/M metagenome (GOLD analysis project Ga0316204, IMG submission 205661) | Microbial mat bacterial communities from mineral coupon in-situ incubated in ocean water Damariscotta River, Maine, United States -... | ecosystem: Environmental > Aquatic > Marine >... | reverse complement strand
TGTTGCGCAACTTAAGGTAATCTTTTCTCCCTCTAATGGATTTTTTGCTTCTAACCACCCACCATTTCTACAAGTAATCTCGACGATAGAAGTGTAAGTAATGTAAATTTTTAATCCCAGTTTTCTAAGCGAGTTACCTTTTGTCGTAATCTTAAGGTCAGCTCCTTTTTGAATAAATTCAACATCTTCATCTAAAAGCTCAGCATCAGTATTAACAACTTTGGCCCCTTCCTTCTCTCCTTTCGAAAGATATACTTCAAAATTACCTGCAACTGTAATGGTATTGAATGTTGTTAGTTCTTTTTCAAATTCTCCTGCAAAGGTCACATTCATTGCTAGGATAAGAGTCAAGGTTAAAATTCTTTTCATAAGTTCTTATTTAGGGAAAACGTCTAACGCCATTTTCATTGATTGGTTGAATTCATTTGTATCAATGTTTGTACCAATATTATTTGTATTAAAATAAGCCATCATTCCTTCTGTTGGCATATTTCCTGTCAGGTCATCCTTTGCCATTGGGCATCCTCCAAAACCTTTAATTGCTCCATCAAATCTTCGACAACCAGCTTCATAGGCTGCTGCTACTTTCTCTTGAACTGAATTTGGGGTAGAATGCAAATGAGCTCCAAATTCAACATTGGGTAATTCACTCATTAAGCCTGAAAACAATTCTGTAACATTCTGCCTATTCGAAACGCCGATTGTATCGGATAAAGCCAAAATTTCAATTCCCAAATCTTTATGTAATCTCCTGCTCCACTTTGCAGCAACCTCTATATCCCAAGGGTCTTCATATGGATTACCAAATGCCATTGAAATGTAAACCACTAACTTTTTGTTGTGTGCCACACAATGATTTTGAATAGCTGCCACTCGTTGAAATGATTCTTCAATCGAAGAATTAGTGTTTCTTTTTTGAAATGTTTCAGATATTGAAAAAGGAAAACCCAGATAATTTATCTCTTCAAAATTACAGGCGTCATCAGCTCCTCTTTTATTAGCTACAATCGCTAATAATTTGGAACTTGTTTCATCCAAATTAAGTTTCGAAAGCACGTCAGCTGTATCCTTTAATTGTGGAATTGCCTTAGGCGAAACGAAACTGCCAAAATCAATCGTATCAAATCCCACTTTCAAAAGTTGATTAATGTAGTCTGCTTTTACCTCAGTAGGGATAAAATCGTGCAGACCCTGCATTGCATCACGTGGACATTCAATTAATTTAAGCATTCGTTTTTGCTAGTATTGCTTTATTTATTCGTTTCACTAATTTGGGACCTTCATATATGAAGCCCGTATAAACCTGAACCAATGTGGCTCCTGCCTCTATTTTTTCAAGAGCATCTTGTTCTGAGTGGATTCCACCGACCCCAATAATCGGAAAGCTCTTATTTGACTTTTCTGAAAGATAACGAATTACTTCGGTACTTCTATTATTCAATGGCTTTCCACTCAGACCACCATTTCCTATAGCATTCAATTCTTCTTCCGTAGTTTTAAGTCCTGTTCTTTGGATACTTGTGTTCGTCGCTATAATACCATCAATTTTAGTAGCCGCCACAATTTCGATTACTTCATCTAATTGTCCATCATTTAAATCAGGAGCAATCTTCAAAAGAATTGGTTTAGGTTGGTCGTATTCAGCATTCAATTCTTTCAAATCTCCCAGTAAATCAATCAAAAAATCTTGATCTTGAAGTTTCTTCACATCCCCTACATTCGGGCAACTCACGTTCACAACAAAATAATTAACGTAATCATGTAATGCCTTGAAATTATAAATGTAATCTGGCTTAGAGGATTCATTTGGAGTTGCTGTATTCTTACCGATATTACCCCCGACAATGATGTTTGTCTTTCTTTTGGCTAATTTCTTAACAGCTTCATCTACACCAGCATTATTAAAGCCCATTCTATTAATAATACCCTGATCTTTTTTTAATCTGAATAATCTTGGGCGTTCGTTTCCAGCTTGAGGCTTTGGTGTAACGGTTCCTATCTCAACAAATCCAAATCCGAAATCTTCAAGATGATTAATTAATACCGCATTCTTATCAAATCCCGCAGCAATACCCACAGGGTTTTTGAATTTGATACCAAAGAGTTCTCTCTCTAATTTCTTATCGTTTGTCTGATAGATTGATTTACGAATCAATTTAACTCCTGGAATCCAAGAAGAAAACTTTATTGATTTAAATGTGAAATGATGTACTGATTCAGGATCAAAAAGGAATAAAATAGGTCGCAAAATCGATTTATACATCTGTGCTTTAAGCTTTCCTACAAAGTTAAAAAACTATGGCAGAATATTATGCAGACCCAAGAATTATTTAACGAATTTTTTAGTAGCGAGCTTTATATCTCCATTTAATTTTCTTCGTTCGCTTGTAGGTTATGTTCCTAACTGCAGAGATATTAAAGAAAAAGTAGGCGTCATCTTGTTTTTCATCACCTCTAATTTGTCCCGGAGCAGTCCAAGTATCAAAAGCCCCGCTTGAAGGATCAGCCTCTGCTGGTTCAGAAATACCATTCCCTTCAAAATCATAATAGAGACCAGAAACGTCATCAAAATAATCAGTAAAGGTTTTAGTATAACTCAACTCAAAAGTAACTCTCCAAAGTGCGTCAATTCCAACTTTACATCCCATTCCAAAAGGAATTCCGTAGTTAAACATTCCATACTTTTTTGGACCACCTGGCAAACCTTGACCACCAGTATTCAGAGGTCTTAAAAACGCTCCTCCTTTAACTTTTGGCAAGTACAAGAAACCTGAAATCCCTGAAAACACATACACTAAAGTATTCTTGTTTCTCATTCCTTTCAGCCCTTTAATGCTATGTCTTTTTCCAAAATGTTCGTTATTGAAAATGATAAATTCTAAATGTTGAGATAACTCAAACATATGAGTTGAGAAATTCAAATTTCGATTTCTTCTGAAAGGTTCGTTAGTCTTTTTGTCATCTCCCGAAAACCAACCGTACTGAAGAATAGTTTTTGTCGACCAAAGAGGTCTAAGTCTGTATCTATAGCCGAAGTGACCACCAATTCTAGTTTGAGAAAATTCGAGATCGACAAAAGAGTAATCGGTACCAATTCTATTTAAACCTCCCAAATCAGTTAAAGTTTGAGTAGCACCTATTCCAAAGAAAATCTCTTTTCGTTGATGTTTAAAGTAGTCATTAGTTGTGAAATTCGTAGGCTGAGCCCAGCTTCCTACAGCTAAAAACGTGCAAAATAATATGAAGAATAGTTTTTTCAAGTCCCTCTACAATTGTCCACTGCGAAAATAGTGAAATTCAGAAGAAGACCAATAGGTAACGTTAATTATTAACTAACAAATGTTGAAATGTTTGGGGTTTTCGTCGTTTTCTTAATTCATCAAGACATATCGTAAAGGATTCAATCTGACAACATCTCCCTTGTCAGTTTTACCCTTGATATTCTCGAAAAATATTGTTTCGCCACCACCGATTTTTTTCAATGCCGCCTTCATTTCATCATTTAATTGATTACTCTCTTCTTCAAATACTTTCCCTCCTAGCCCATCAATTAGGTGTAATTCAAAGTGAATTACACTTACATCTGACTCAGTTGTGATCCCCTTATTATCAAATAACTCATCTTTTGAAATGGACCCATTAATTCTTCCGCCAATTCTTGGAAGCAACATAGAATTCAAATCTTTCTTTTCAGACTTATCATCATTAACGACTGCAATTGCAGATTGATCATCCAACTCATCATCAGTGATAATTTCAGCATCTGTAATTTCTTTCTCAGGATTTTCGTTTAAAGTAGTTGTGTTATCTATATTTTCTGTGTTTGATGTGTAAAGTAAAGTTTGTTGAACCAAGTTATCTAGCTGTTTTGTGCTGGACTCACCTGAATTTATTGCAAGAGGATTATTATCTGGCAGGATAATCTCCATTGGCGCTTCGGTGGTGAATTCACTGTATTGCTCAGGGACATCATCAGGCGTATCTTGAAATGCAATAACGGTTCCTACTGCAATACCAACCGAAGCCAAACCTGCGGTTCCAAAAAACCATGGACTCTTATAAAACGGCTTGCTCATTATAGCATGATTATTCATCAATCCGTTAAAGTCTTTTTTGGCTTGAATAGATTTTGAATCAACTGCTGGTCTATCCAAATTAATTTTTAATCGTTTCATCTGTTCAATTTAAATTATCTATCGACAGTCTTACTTTGAGATAATTAAAATAACTGCTTTTCTAAATTTAGAAGTTATTTCAAACATGTCCATTATACACTGTCATTAAAAGTAATAACGGCCTCTCTTGTTTTGGTAACAAAAGAGGCCATCTAATTATTTATTTTTCAAAAATTTTTCTCATTTTTTTCACAACTCTATGCGCTTTCACTTTCGCATTATTCTCTGTGATATCGAGAATGTCGCCAATTTCTTTGAAAGATCTCTTCTCAAAGAATCTCAGCTCTACCATTTGCACATCATCTTCTGATAACTGTGAAATAATGTTTAGTAAGACTTTTCGATTCTCATCAGTCGTGTCTTCTTCCCAATCTTCAATCATTTCAAAGATGTGCATGCTTTCGACATTCACTGTTCGCCGTGCTTTCTTATCTCTAAATGATTGATATAGTTCGCTTTTCGCTATCCTATATAACCAAGAAGCAAAAGGTACTCCTCTATACTCATACTTATGGATGTTGTTTAATGCTTTAAGAAATACTTGTGATGTTACATCATAAGCTGTTTCCTTATCATCCATTCTTTGATAAATGTATCTGAAAATTTGTTCGTAATATTTGTTGTACAGTGGCTCAAATCCCCTCGGGTCCTTTTTTGCGAACTGCACCCACTTCAGCTCTTCTTTGAGCCGATCCTCTGTGTGATGATAAATCGGGTTTACTGACATAGTTCTTAGTTTGGTTTAATTCTCTTTGCAATTGTATAATGTAATTCGGTTGTTTGGTTACAGAGTGTGTTGCAATTTGCTTGCCACAATTCTTAAACGTCTATAAAATCTACTTATTGTATAGACTATGTCAAATAATTTTCAAAAGCCAACAAATAAAAAACGTCTATCTCATTAGATAAGTTACAACTTTTTAAGTTAAATAAAAAATGAGAAATTCAATTTATGAGACTATTCACACGAATTTCATTTGCCTTACTCCTCTTCTTTTCAATTATAATTTGGGGGGCAAATAGCAAGATTTGCACTTTTTCAGAAAACAAAATGACTGATGACATTGATGAAATTGAGACCTGTGAAACTGCTTTGGTTCTGGGAGCATCTAAATATTACAGAAACGGAAATATCAATCAATATTTTCAATATCGGATGGAAGCCGCAGCAGAGCTTTATCATTCAGGAAAAGTAAGTCAACTTATTGTCTCTGGCGATAATCATACAGTCTCTTATGATGAACCAACCGACATGGCTGAATCATTAATTGCATTAGGGGTTCCGGATAAAGACATCATCAGAGACTATGCGGGATTCAGAACCCTAGACTCGGTTGTGAGGGCGAAAAAAGTTTTCAACTGTGAAAAATTAATAATCGTAAGTCAAAAGTTTCACAATCAGAGAGCTATTTTCGCAGCAAACCATCACGGAATTCAAGCGCAAGGCTATAATGCCAAAGACATTCAGAGCAATAGAAACCTAACACATTTAAGAGAAATTGGCGCGAAATTCTTGATGGTTCTTGACCTTTATGTATTTAACCGTCAGCCAAAATTTTTATGAATAAAGCATAGCTATTCGATTCTTCTTTCATAATTTAGTGCTTCAGAGTGAAAAAGCTACTACTTGTCATATCATTATTTGCGCTAACCTTGAGTTCTTGTAAAAAAGAAATAGTGGCTTGTGTTGAACTTGATACTAACTCAACTTCAGCTGGTAGTCCCATTGTATTTACTTCTTGCTCTGAAAATTCTTTGAGCTACATTTGGAACTTTAGTGGTCCGGTCGGCGCACCTGAAAACAATATGCAAAGATCAGAACCTAAGTTTGATATGTCTTTCACTGTTCCTGGAACTTACACAGTTGAATTGATTGCATACAAACGATATTCTTGGATCGGAGACCAATCAACCACAACTGCTACTTTTACGATCAATTAAATTCGTAGCATCCTAAATCAGGAGAAACTCTTGCATTTCCTTCTAAATCTGTCACGATAAAAGTTGACAAACCAATGTTTCGTAGAATTGAGGTTTCTAACAAATGAAAATCTTTCATTGTAACATCAACATAACCCGCATCACCTGACCAAAGTACATTACTATAATTAGTATAGTCATAGATTTCATCTCGCTTAAAGTAGTTCACCCCAAAAGTCATATTCACTGAACAATCAAGAGTATCCATGACAAATTCTTTATCAATAGTCCCGTCAACAATATTGTTTTCAAATAAGGCTGTTAAAGGCCTACAATAAGTAATGTTCTCTACTTCAAAATAATTTGCGACCGCCAAGGCAGGCCCTGCTCTACTCCCGCTCCAATAATTTATAAAGTCACAATGCGTTATGGTATAATCTCCTCCCGCAAATAAATACGCCGAGCTTATTCCGGCATCTCCAAAAAAGCAGTTAGACGCGTTAATGATTGGACCCGCGTTCGCATTAAATCCAAAAAAGTCATTGTTATCGATAATTGTATTTGTCAAATTCAAGGTTACTGCTGAGGCTGTAGAATCAACCTGCAATCCAACAGATCCGTTTCTAATAATCGCATAATCAATATTAGAAGTGTTAGCTTCAATTAACCTTATCCCCCACCACTGACCTGATACATCATCATAAAAGCTTTCTAACCTATCTCCTTGAAAAACGACCTCATTTCCGTAAGATCCCTGAATGTCAATCGAAGATTTGTAGACGATAAGCTGAGAATTCTTGTGACAAAACACTTCAGTACCTGCTGGAATTGTCAAATTCAAATTTGAATCAATACCTGGGAATCCGACCGCAACAGTATTATATAATACATGTGGTTTATCATTTGCCCAATTGCCTGAAACTACTTCACTATTATGGAAATAAGCGTCCTGACCCCAAACATCTAAGTTCACATATTGACTTAAACCATTTGTTTCAAACCGAATTGAATCGGAGATTATTAGCGGATTTGTAGCATTATTGACTACTAAAGTAACCTCAACAAAAGCAAACAAAGAGTCATTGGCTGGAATCTCCACTTCTGAATGGAAGTCAGCTGAAATACCGTCTAAGTTTATTCTAAAAGGTGAAGACGCCCCCCCCATCAGCTCTACGGCATCAATCATAATGGGTTGATTGTTATTGTTATAAATCTTTAACCTTTTGGTTGTTGAACCCACAGTCGTAAACACTGTATCAAATAAGACAGTATCTTTAGAGAAATCTAAATGGTCTTTAGTAAATGAATTATCCTTTTTACAAGACGTAAATGTAAGCAGTACTAAAGCTATTGTAGAAAGGAATAATTTCATGCGTGTAAATCAAAGGTAATCACGTATTTTTACTTTTTTTATTTTAATGCAAAGAAAATAATATCGAATAAAAAAATATTTGTAACTTTGCGACCCGTTTTCAGGCATAAGTTTGAAAATTGGACAATTTGAATTAAAAGATAAGAAGATGAAAAAGGGAATTCACCCAGAGGATTACAGAATGGTAATTTTTAGAGATATGTCTAACGGTTACTCATTTGTATGTAACTCATGTGCACCAGCAAAAGAAACTGATAAGTGGGAAGACGGAAACGAGTATCCATTGATTAAATTGGATATTTCTTCACAATCACACCCGTTCTTTACTGGTAAAATGCAATTTGTTGATACTGCTGGTAGAATTGACAAGTTCAAAAACAGATACGGAGACAGAAAAAAAGGATAAAACCTTAATAATATTTAAAGGAACCCATTTCGATAATTTCGGAATGGGTTTTTTCGTTTTATAAATTATCTTTATAAAAAAACATTGCATGACAATTTCGTTTGATGATAATGGCAAGCATCTCGCTCTCGCTCCTCTTACTTTAACTAGACCTGTTTGTGAATTGAGAATCGGTATTCTTACCATTAAAGAATCTTGGCTAAAGCATCTTGGGCACGAAGGTGCCGTTGGTTTTGTTACTGAAGATTATCTTTCAGAGAAGTACAACAGCCTTGATGCCGATCTTATCATCTCAGGAAATATTAAGCCATCTGCTAAGCTTGTAGAAGAAGTAAAGAATTTGCCTTCAGATTCTACCTTGATGGTTAATGGAGAAAAAATTGCCGTTAAAGGCAATGGCCAAAACATTCAAAATTTTCAGTTTTCAGATGAGGATATCATAGTTATTAATCATCCTTGGGATTTATTTCAAAATAATGGAAGAGCAATCAGATGGGATTTTGACATTGTTACTGCCAACAAAAACAGACAGCACTTAAGCGCAACTAACAGAACAATTGGAAAGCACGAAATCTTTGTAGAAGAAGGAGCGATAGTTGAATGTGCCATTTTGAACGCAACTGATGGCCCCATTTATATTGGAAAAGATGCTGAGATTATGGAAGGATCTATGATTCGAGCTCCATTTGCCTTATGTGATAATGCGACCGTGAAGATGGGAGCAAAAATTTATGGAGATACAACCATTGGAGAGCACTGTAAGGTCGGAGGTGAAGTAACCAATTCTATATTCTATGCTTATTCAAACAAAGGGCATGACGGATTTGTAGGAAACTCTTTAATTGGCGAATGGTGTAATTTGGGAGCAGATACGAATACTTCAAATCTCAAAAACAATTACTCAGATGTACGTGTTCACTCTTATGAAGAAAACAAAATGTCTGAAACCGGAATCATGTTTTGTGGTGTTATCATGGGAGATCATTCAAAAACAGGAATCAACACAATGCTAAATACAGCCACAAGTGTTGGTGTTTGTGCAAATATTTTTGGCGGAGGATTCCCTCCAAAAAAAGTGAATTCCTTTAGCTGGGGAGGCTTTGAAGATAGCCCTGTTTTTAGGCTCGAGAAAGCATATGAAGTTGCCCAAAATATGATGAAAAGAAGAAAGCTCGAGCTGACAGAGACTGACAAAAAAATTCTTCATCACCTTTTTAGTCGATTGGCATAAGAATTGACTTATTTAAGGAGAAGAGTTGAATTCACCCATTTTGCTGGATTTTCATCACTTCTAACAATAGAATGAGACTACATTCGTCTCTATAAATGACAAACTGACTGACAAAACTGCATATATGTCTGATATTTTCGAAAAAGACTTTTTAGACTTAAGTAACATAATTGACCAAGAGCCTGAATTCATTCCTTTAATTTCTGAAGAAGAAGAGGATAAAATGAATAAAGAGGATGTTCCTGATGAACTTCCGATTTTGCCAATAAGAAACAATGTTCTATTCCCCGGAGTTGTAATTCCGATTACAGTGGGAAGAGATAAATCAATTAAATTAATTGAAGAAGCCTATAATGGGGATAAGACCATTGGTGTCGTTTCACAAATAAAAGCTTCGGTTGAAAATCCTGAGCCAATTGATTGCCATAAAATAGGAACAGTGGCGCATATCATAAAGCGCTTAAAAATGCCTGATGGTTCAACGACTGTTATCATTCAAGGGAAAAGAAGATTTCAGGTAGAGCACTTTGTTCAAACTGAGCCTTATTTTAAAGCCAAGGTAACGGGTTTAAAGGACGCAAAAATAGATCCGGCAACTGATAAAAACCAAGCCTTAGTATCTTCTATGAAAGATATGGCAATGCGTATTATCAAAGAGAATCCGAATATTCCTTCTGAAGCCACTTTTGCCATTAAGAATATTGAAAGCCCTACTTTCCTTGTAAACTTCATTGCTTCGAACTTAAGTTCTGAAGTTCCAAAAAAGCAAGAATTGCTAGAGCAAAATGAAATTATTAAAAGAATTGAATTAGTACTTGAACAACTATCTCACGAGATAAAAATGTTGAGTATGAAAAATGAAATCCATTCTAAGGTCAAGTTAGACATGGATCGACAACAAAGAGAATACTTCTTGAATCAACAAATGAGAACAATCCAGGATGAGCTTGGAGGAAACCCTGTTGAAAATGAAGTTAACGAGTTCAGAAAAAGAGCTGTAGATAAGAAATGGAGTAAGAAAGTGGAGAAAGCTTTCAATAAAGAACTTCAAAAGCTTGGAAGAATGAATCCGCAAGGGGCCGAGTATTCGGTTCAGCTGAATTACATTGATTTAATTCTTGAACTTCCTTGGGGCGATTATTCTAAAGATGATTTTAACTTGAAAAAGGCTTCGAAAATTCTAGACCGCGATCACTTCGGATTGGAAAAAGTAAAAGAAAGAATTCTCGAATATTTGGCTGTACTTAAATTGAAAGGAGACATGAAGTCTCCGATTCTTTGTTTGTACGGACCTCCTGGGGTGGGAAAAACTTCTCTAGGAAAATCAGTTGCAGAAGCAATTGGTAGAAAATATGTGAGAATGTCTTTGGGAGGATTGCATGACGAATCTGAAATAAGAGGACACAGGAGAACTTACATTGGTGCAATGCCAGGTAGAATTCTACAGAATTTAAAGAAAGCTGGAAAATCTAATCCGGTATTTGTTTTAGATGAAATAGATAAGATTGGACGTAGTCACCAAGGTGATCCATCTTCGGCATTGCTAGAAGTTTTAGATCCCGAACAAAACAACAAATTCAATGACAACTTTGTAGAGTTAGATTATGATCTTTCTAATGTATTATTCATTGCGACTGCTAATAATCTAGGTTCAATACAAGGCCCGTTGAGAGACAGAATGGAGATCATTGAAGTGAACGGATACACAGTTGAAGAGAAAATTCAAATTGCCAAGAAACATTTAATCCCTAAGCAAATCGAAGCTCATGGATTATCCAAAAAAGACATCAATATCCCAACTAAGGTATTAGAGAGAATTGTTGAAGAATACACGGGTGAATCTGGTGTGAGGGGACTAGAAAAAAGAGTTGCGAAACTTGTTCGAAACAGAGCAAAGGAAATTGCAATGAAAGAAAAATATGTCGCTAAGATTTCGGAATCTCAGTTACTTGACATTTTAGGTCCAGCTCATTCTAAGGCTAAGTATATTGGAAATGAATATGCAGGTGTTGTTACCGGTTTAGCCTGGACAAGTATTGGTGGAGATATTCTAAACATTGAAACCAGTCTTACCAAAGGAAAAGGAAAACTAACGCTAACAGGAAGTCTTGGAGACGTGATGAAAGAGTCAGCTGTATTAGCACTTCAATATTTAAAAGCTCATTCTTCTTTGGTAGGATTAAAACAAGAATTATTTGATAATTGGGATGTGCATTTACATGTACCCGAAGGAGCCACCCCAAAAGATGGACCTTCTGCCGGTATTACTATGTTGACAGCTATGGCTTCGGCATTTACACAAAGAAAAGTGAAGGCAAACTTAGCAATGACAGGAGAGATTACGCTAAGAGGAGCTGTGCTACCAGTTGGTGGAATCAAAGAGAAGATTTTAGCCGCAAAGAGAGCTAATATCAAAGAAATAATTCTTTGCCAAAAGAATGAAAAAGACATCTTAGATATTAATCCAAAATATTTAGAAGGACTTAAGTTTCATTATGTGACTCACATGGATGAAGTATTGAAGCTTGCTTTAATGAAGCAACGAGTGAAGAATCCAAAATCAATCAAATGAAAACATACGAAAAAGAAGACATCAAAGTAGTTTGGGAACAAGAGAAATGTAAGCATGCAGCAGTTTGTGCCAAAGGTTTACCTTCAGTATTCAAACCAAAAGAAAAACCTTGGATTCAAACAGATGGAGCCTCAAAACAGGATATCATTGATGTCGTAGCCAAATGTCCTTCGGGAGCTTTGAGTATAAATAAAGACTAGTCTTTTGATATTCAGCTGAGTAAAAAATGTTTCTACATATTGCAATGCTAATCGACAGTTTTGAGATTACCTTCTACAGCATTGCTAGCTTTGTTTAATATCTAAGTTGTTTTGGTCTTTTTGTAAAATAATGTTCAAACATTCATTTTTTTTCACTTAATCAAAACATTTGACTTAACTTGCAGCACGAATTCATATTTATTGAATCAAAGACATTCTTCTAGTGCAGAAGATCAAAAGTTTATCGAGAAATCGATAATGCATAAGTAATAGGGTTTACTTAAAATTTAAATTAATCACAGCTCTCGAGAAATCGGGAGCTGTGTTTTTTTTATATCTTTATTTCTATGAAAAAACTCATTCTAATACTAGCCCTAACATTTGCAACTTCAGCTGTTTTAGCCAATACAAAAACAAGTTCACAGCATACAGAACAGTATGATTCGATCATTGATGAATTTGATGCTGGCAAAAGTACAGACGCCGAAAATTTCTTTAGAGGTGTTGTTGAACATGTTGTTAGAATAGAAGTTCTATTCAGAAAAATTGAAATATTAGATAGTATTCAATCAACTCCAATTGGACCGTTCAAAACGTGCATTGAGGATATCACTGCAGAGAGTAAAAGCTTCAAGAAGATCTTAGCTAAATACGAGAAGCCAATATTCAAATATCAAAATGCATTTATGTCACTCACTCACAAATGGGTGGATGAGATCATGTACATGATTAACTCACATATTTCTTCACTGATAGATTTTTATATTATCCCAGATGCAGAATGGACGGATGAACAAATCGCATTGTATGACTTCTATGCCGAGGATTATAAAGTTTACGCAGCCATAGATGACCTTTGGGTAATCGCTCAGTATACCTTCGCAGAGAAAAACGGTTTCGAATTAGCAGAAGATGAAATAGACGTAGACGAAAGAATTGAAAGCGAAAAGGAATAGTTTATTCCCCAACTTTGGTTACAACACCATCTTCAAATTCGATTGTTCCCAATCCATCATAATCCCAAGTAGCTGTTGAATGCGATTCTTCAACTCCATCTAAAGTAAATGAATTAGAGTTCATTGATTTATGGTTCACTGAGCCCAAAATTTCAGTCACTTCTGCTTCCGTCATTCCGACTTTCACATCAGATAAAGTTGCTCCACAACTTACTAAAATCAGGGCCAAAATTGTAATAGCGATAAGTTTTTTCATACTTAAATATAATATTTTAACCCTTGATAGCCATTACTTCAATCTCAATTTTCATTCTTTCATCCAACAGACCTGCCTCCAGCATTGTGGCCGCAGGCTTCACATCATTGAAGTATTTTCTGAGAACTGGCCAACATTTTTCAAAATCAATCTTATTAGGTAAGATGTAAGTGACTTTAACTACGTCTTGAAGAGAAGATCCTGCCTCACCCAAAGCCTTCTCAATATTTTGAAGACACTGTTCAGTCTGTTCAGCAACATCTTCAGAAATTGACATATCTGAATAGTCAAAGCCAGTTGTACCAGACACAAAAACTAGGTTTCCGTGAGCAACTGCTCGAGAGTAAGCAACATTCTTTTCGAATTCTGAACCAGAGGAGATTAGTTTCTTCATAATTAATAAGATTAGTTTGAATGTGAATTTTTCTTTTTCATTAGCCAAAGGTACCAAGCGTACGAAAAAGCTGAAATCCCAAAGTTTGCAGCTAGATAGATAGGATAAGTCAATAGAACAAAAAATGAATAACCATGATTACGGTTTGCATGTTCACCAATTATATCATCAATCCAGTCATAAGAATTGAACCATGCAAAAACAAAAATCAGGGGAAGAGCTAAGATTATCAATAAACCAATTGAATTGAAATACTTTCCTTTTGAGCGTTTCCAAACTTTCAGTAATACGAAGTGCTGTATAAAAATCAATGGTATCATTAATAGTAAAGCAAAATTATAGGCTCCAAGCTTCTGAAAAAAAATAGCGTTTGAATCCATCACTGGAGAATAGGTTATAAAAATCGTGTCGACCGGTACATCCGTAAAATGCCACTTACCTTGCCGAGCACTCTTTGGGAGATTTATGGTCAAATCTTCCCAATTTAAACCCGACTGCTCAATATCTAATTCAAAATCCAAACCTCCGAAAGACCTCCAATTTTTTATAGGGCTTAGGGCATACTTAAAAGAATATTCGTTAAAATCTGAATACCCATCTACCCATTGACTTGCTACATAGCTAACTTCAATAGCATGCTCTCCTGAATCTAAATCCATCTCAAAATACAGCATGTCCCACCAACTCATGTTTAGCTGATAATTTTCATCTTCTGTCAGGCTTATTGGACCTCTACCCGACTCATCTTCTTCATTAAAATATTCAAAGCCCGTAATTGGCCCTTCAAGCCGACTGTCGTAGTCATCTCCAAGCAAAGGAATCTGCTGGCCATCAACAAAAACTTGAAATGAATCAAGGTAATTGTCAGCATAAAAAATCATTGGGATTTGAACTCCATTTTTATCAGACTTAATGAAGTAAGTAGCTCTGATCTCGGCAGTTCTAAAATCAGCTTTGATTACTATTGATAAGTCTTCGTGTGTGACGTCAACATATTTTGCTGTGAAACCATTAGCTGACATAGTACCTCTAACACCAGGTTCTGCCATATTTCCTTTGGAGGAAATAACAGAAATCAATAAACAGAAGAGAAGAAAATTTCTCATGATTCAATTTATCTATTTATTCTTGAAAACGGCTTAAGGTCACCCAACTTTGAATACAAAATTTTGCTTTTTGTGAATTTGAGGATCAAAAGGGATAAGACCCTTTGCAGAATTCACATAGGCTGAATAACCCTGTTCTTTGAGGAAAGAAAAACATTGATCTCTATTTTCATTCTCCCAGAGCTCCAAATAAATAACCGGTTGATCTCTTTCTATCAATTTGCGAGCACCTTTCAGGGCGAATATCTCATAATTCTCAATATCCATTTTGATTCCTGAAATCGTTCTGCCTTCACATATCTTATCTAAAGTATCAGAAGTAATTCTAAACTTTTCGCCCTCGTTCCATTCTGTGATTGAATCATGAACTATATGCGCTAAGCCTTGCATTTTAACCTTTCCGTTCATGGGTAATACCATTTCAACCGATTCACCATCCTTATCACCTACAGCAGTGGGAACAATCTCAACATTATCCAATTTAAAGTGATCTTTAATTTTCATTAAGACGCTCAGGTTTGACGGCATTGGCTCAATTGCCAAAACAGTTCTATCAGCAAACTGCTTTGAGAGATGATACGACATAATACCAATATTCGCACCCACATCTAATAGGTCACCTTCAGTATCAACGGCATCCATAAAGGCAAAAAAGTCTCCTTCTTTCTTATCGCCCTTTAAAGTTTTGATTTTACGCTTTGCAAAAACAAAAAGGTAACGTTGGTAGCCCATCAATTTTTGCAATATGTACTTAATAGCGTTTTTCATTCGAACGGCAAAGTTAGAAATAATTCTACCTTACATTCGTTTAGCTAGAATTAGCAGATTCAACTATCTTTATCGCCAATGCGAATTGCCATGAATACACGTTTTCTTTTGTCCTCTAAAATGGAGGGATTTGGTTGGTTTACCTATGAGGTAGTAAAACGCATAGTGAAGAATCATCCTGAACATGAGTTCTTCTTCTTTTTTGACAGGGCATATGATGAAAAATTCATTTTTGCAGATAACGTGACACCAATTGTCTTGAAACCTCAAGCAAGACATCCAATTCTATTTAAAATTTGGTTTAACAAGTCAGTGACTAAAGCGCTAAAGAAGCACGATATTGATTTGTTCTTTTCGCCTGATGGATATCTGTCATTGAAAACGGAAGTACCTCAAATAGGAGTGATTCATGATTTAAACTTTGAGCATTATCCTGAAGACTTACCAAAATCTGCACTTAAATATTTGAAAAAGTATTTTCCGTTATTTGCGAAAAAGGCTAAGCACGTCATAACAGTTTCTCATTTTTCTAAAGAAGATATTTGCGAAACATACAAGATTGACGAAAATAAGATTACTGTAGCTCATAATGGTGCAAGCGAATTATTTGTTCCGCTTTCGGCCGAGCAAAAAAAAGAAGTAAAGAGCGGACTATCTAAGAATGAAGAGTACTTTGTATTTGTCGGCGCACTGCATGCTCGTAAGAATGTCCAACGTCTTTTTGAAGCATTTGACATTCACAAGTCCAAATCAAAATCAAAAACAAAATTGGTTATTGTAGGTGAGAAATTATGGAATGACAAAAACCTTGAGAAATCATTTTCTAAAATGAAACATCAGGTTGATGTAATATTCACCGGGCATTTGCCAATTGAAAAATTAACAGAAGTTGTTGGAGCTGCTAAGAGTTTAGTATTCCCATCTTACTTTGAAGGCTTTGGAATTCCATTAGTGGAGGCAATGAAAGCAGAGACCGCGATAATTTGTGGCGACCGCACTTCATTGCCAGAGGTTGTAGAGAATGCGGGACTCTTGGTTGACCCTTTTTCTACACGAAGCATAGCAGACGGACTTTCTATTATAGATAATGAAGAATCTTTTCGTTTAGGCTTAATTGAGAAAGGAAGGGAGCGCTCAAAGAAATTCAGTTGGAACTTCACAGCTGATAAAATCTGGGAAGTTATTGAGCATGAACTCAAGAATTGATATTTATCATTTCAATAGCTGACATCCCACATTTCAGAAAGGACTTCATCTCAGTAGATTTGAATAAAAATCGAAGAGATGAATACATTACATATATCGGATAATACCCAATTAAAAGAAATCAAGAAGGCTTTTAATGATAAGTTTTCACATTTGAAAATTGAGTTTTTTGCTGAAGAGCATGAGTCAGGTGAAGCGAGCACTTACAAATCAATGTATGATGATGAGCTTTATCTTAAAGACATAAGATCAAATCATACAGAAGGAGACTTAAGTATTGATGGTCATCAAAAGACTTCAACTTTTGAGAGTAATTTTAAAGAGCATTTTGGGGTAAACGTTCAAGTTTGGAGAAGAGCTGGTAACCTTTGGTTACAAACTACAATTACAGATAAATGGACATTATCAGAACAAGAGAAAAAAGGAGTTGAATACGATTCCTAAAAAGATAGTTTATTTGAGGTTTAAAAGCTCTCGCGTGAAAACGTTGAGGGCTTTTTTCTTTTAAGTCAAAGATTTAGCGCTTCATTGCTCTATCCATGTCTCTTTGAGTATCCTTGTCTTTTAGATCAGAACGCTTATCGTGCATTTTTTTACCCTTAGCCAAATGGATTCTAAGTTTTGCTAAATTCTTTTCATTGATAAACATCTTTGACGCGACTACTGTAAGTCCTTTGTCTTTGAGTTTTTTCTGCAGTTTCTTAAGTTCTACTCTTTGCAGCAGCAATTTTCTGTCTCGTTTAGGTACGTGATTATTGTACGATCCATTCTCATATTCTTGGATATACATATTGCGCAATATAAGCTCACCTTTTACCATAACACCAAAAGATTCCATAATACTGGCCTTACCTGCTCTAATAGATTTAATTTCTGTACCTGTTAATACAATACCAGCAGTAAAGTCATCAAGGAACTCATACTCAAAACGGGCTTTCTTATTTTTAATCTCAACTGACATTAGTGTAAAGATAAGTAGAATTTAAAATGATGAATTCGATATTATCAATTGATAATTGCAATTTGAACGCAAATTCGTTAAATTAGTACAGTGCTAGACCTCAACGTTTATAACAATATGGCGCCTAAAAAAGGCAGATTGCTCATTACTGAGCCTTTCTTAGAAGGTGAATATTTTCAAAGAGCTGTCATCCTTTTATGCGAGCACAATGAAGAAGGCTCATTTGGATTTGTTCTCAACAACTATGTTGAAATAGGTTTAGACAATTTCGAAGGTATCCCTGAATTTGAAACAAGAATTGGTACAGGTGGCCCTGTTAGCACGAAAAATCTTTATTACATCCATACGCTAGGTGAAAAACTCAAAGGAAGCCTACAAATTCACGAAAACTTGTATGCTGGTGGCGATTTTGAACAACTAAAGGATATGATGGCACATGGTCAAGTGGAAAAAAAGCAAATTCGTTTCTTTTTAGGCTATTCAGGATGGGTGGAAAAACAATTAGAAGGAGAACTTAAGCACAATTCATGGCTTGTTGCCGATATCAAATCTGTAGATGATATTATGGATAGTAGCTATGAGAATATTTGGAATGACTACATGAAAGATCAAGGTGGTAAATACAAAGCCTTTTCACATTTCCCTAAGAATCCTGCTCTGAACTAATTGAAATGAAATGTTTGTTACTCTTTGCTTACCTTTTAGCTTCGGTTTCTTCTTTTTCCCAAATTGATAAATACAATCTAGATTCTCTGACGTTTGAACAATGTCAAGTGTTAACTCAAATCTTTGATGGATATGAGACCCGAAACTTAAGAAGGACAATTAAGCTAGAAGTTGAAAGAGAAATTGTTGACGACTATTATGAAGCAAAATTTCATTTGACTGACTACTTAAATCAAAACTCAATTCAAAGTCCTTTCTCTACATTTCAAGGTGACATTTTCCTCATCTTCAAAGATGACAAAGTAATTTACTCTAGACATGAATTCATAGAAATCCTTTATAAAGTATCATTCCTTGATACCGCCGTCTCTCACAAAAACTCATGGCTTGACAAAAAAGAGTTTCAAATTTTGAAAGCAAGTTATGGTGAAATGTATCAAACAGAGCTTAACATTGATAGTATGTTTAATTCTCGTCCTTTTGTTTATGGAGATAATTGCGGTGTGGGAGGTTCTCAACCTTATTTGAGAAAATTGATGAATGAAAAAATAGCAAAGAATGATTCAAAATCACTTTCAAAATGGTTGAGAAGTCACCAGGTTGAAAAACAATTGTATGGTTTAGAAGGTATTTTAATTTTAAAAGCAAGTAACGATATTCCAATCTCCGAAACTGATCAGAGAATTATAAAATTCTTAAAAATTAAAAAAGGTTTTGCTCGGACATGTAGCGGTTGTTCTTACGAAAATGAGAAAATTTCGAAAATTGTAAAAGAGATTATTTCTGATTATTCGAAGTAATTAAGTCAGACTAGCCCCACTTCTCATTCAACAACTTCGTAAAGTGTTGAGCAGTCTTATTCCAGTATTTCTTTGTTCGGTAAGAATCTACCCAAATGATTCCTTGAATTGCATTCGTCAGAAAGACTTCATCCGCAACTAAAAGATTTTGAGGCGAAATATTACACTCATAAACTTTAATCTCATTAGCTAAGGCTAAGTTTATCACTTGCATCCTCATTGTGCCACCAAGCGGACCGAGATCTAAGCCAGGAGTATAAAGAACACCATTTGAAACCACAAATAGATTTGATGATCCACCTTCAATGATACCCATCTTATAATTTTGAATCAGTAAATCATCCAAACCCTTTTCTTTGGCCTTCATTTTGGCCATAATGTAAATCAAGCCATTTTTAGTTTTGTAGGTTGAAAGTGGATTAATATCTTTCTTGATCTCATCATACAAATCAATGTTATACCCTTTCTCATTTAGCTTGTAAGCATTGTCTTTAAAACTTTTTGCTTCAATGTAATAGTCTACTTGATCGGTTTCAGGTAAATACGTTCCTCCCGCTTTTCTATCAATCGAAAATCGCACTCTACCTCCTGCCAAAATCTTATTCTCATTTACCAAAGTTTGAATCTCGGTTGAAAAATGTTCTACTGTAAGGCCAGGAGGAATATTCATTTTAAGGGCTTCCATTCCTGACACCAATCTTTTATAATGGTTATCCATATTGATGGCCTTACCGTTCAGTACTCGAATAGATTCAAAAAGTCCATCCCCATACAAATACCCTCTGTTACCAGCCATAATCGAATAAGATGTGGCCGGAATCAAAACTCCATTGTTATTTACGTATTGATTCATCCTGTGATTTTTGAAAAGAAGTCAATTGCTAGTTGGTAATCTACAATGCACATAAACACTACTCCGAAAATTGCTCCTCCTATATGAGCCTCATGTGCAATTCCTGTTCCTCCCCGCCTACTCAAAAAGTATTCAGCTACCAAAAGTAAAGGACCAAAAATATATGCGTAAAGTTTAATGCCTGGTAGAAACAGAATCCCCAGTTCGGCCATTGGATTTAATAAAATGTATGCGAAAACAACCGCGCTTACAGCTCCTGATGCCCCGAGCGAATTATAATGCATATTGTCTTTGTGCTTTTGAAGTGACCAAATGGTTGCGAATAATATTCCGCCTACATACAGGCATCCGAAATAAAGATATCCCTTAGCGCCATATCTATCAACCAAATCAGGTTCTAAACTCAGATTATAATATTTCAATTTGCTGTCCATTTCGGCACCAAACATAAAGAGAACGTACATATTAAATATCAGATGCATCCAGCCAGAATGTATGAATGCATGAGTGAAAGAACGGTACCATTCTTTCTTGTGAACCACATTATATGGATTGAACATTAACTTCCATTTAAAGCCTTCATCTGAAAATGCTTTAACGGAAATTAAGATTGTCGCCACTAATAATAAATAGGTTATATACATTTATTAGGTTCTCTTGTTTGGTATTATTAGATTTACATACATTGCGTAGAAACCTGATAACTAATACTCAGGACTAAGTAATTGATATGAAACACTACACAAAGAATATACTGATTTTAGCATTTTTTGTTTCGCTTATAAGTTGCGGAGGAAATTCTCGTGAACTTTCTGAAGAAGAAGTTGAAGTTTCTGAAACTCTAAAAACGAAGTTTTCTTCGGCCGAAAATCTAATCTATGAGTCAGACACACTTTTGGCTGCCGACGAAGTTTTAGATTATTACAAAGAGAGAGACTTCTCTCCTATTTGGATTACTAAAACTGGTTTCACCGAGAACGGAGATATCATGTTTGATTTGGTTCATAATTCTAGAGATCACGGTTTAATGCCTGAAATGTTTGCCTTTGAGCAACTCACGAAGGCTAGTGAATCAAATATTGAAGATGCTGAAATGATCTTATCAAATGCGTTTATGTTATTTGTAACACACGTAGATGTTGGCTGTATTGATACCACTAACATGTCATATGTTTGGAAAAAAGATCTAATTGAATTTGATTTGGCCGAAGAGTTAGATCGAGTTGCAAATGGTGAAAATCCTGAGGATATAATAAAAGAACATCAGCCTGACTTTTGGGAATATGAACAATTACAAGCCGGATTAGCTAAGTTCTTAGATGAATATGAATTAGATTCGAACCGATATGATATCCCAGCATTTAAAGATGATTCGGTACTTTGCTATCAAGAAGCTCACAAAGCATTAATGGGTCATAAATTTATCGATTCAACTGTTACCGCTCAAGACTCTGCTTTCATAGATCAGCTGAAAGTGTTTCAAAAAGTGAATGGTTTGTTAGATGACGCAATTGTCGGGAAATGGACTGGAAGAGCATTGAATAAGAGTAATGAAGATCGTTTTTATTCTGCAGCATTATCACTTGAAAAATGGAGATGGAAAGAAGCATGGCCTGAAACTTACATGAGAGTGAATGTTCCTGAGTTTACCTTATATTTTGTAGATAGTAACGAAGTGAAAAGAAAGCATAGAGTTGTTGTAGGCGCTTATGCAACTCAAACACCAGAGTTTCATGCTACTATGAAAACCATGGTTACTAATCCGTTTTGGCATGTACCCTACTCTATTTCTTCAACAGAGATTTTGTATGGAGCCAAAAAGGATACTGGGTATTTTGCAAAGAAAGGATACAAGTTATTTCAAAACGGTGAAAGGGTCGATCCTAAAACTGTTGACTGGAGCTCAGTTGGTCAAAATAGCTTTAGATACAAAGTGCGTCAAGATGGCGGCGGCGGAAATAGTTTGGGAAGAATTAAGTTCTTATTCCCGAATGAACACTTTGTTTTCGTTCATGACACTCCTTCAAAAAGATTATTTCAAAATGACGTTAGAGCCTATTCTCATGGTTGTGTAAGATTGCACCAACCATTTGATTTAGCTGAGGCAATACTAATTGCTGACGGAAACGAAATGGTCAGAGACACCTTAGACAGCCTTGTAGTTAGAGGAAATCAAAGAGTGTTAGAATTGAAAGATCCTTTTGAAGTATATATTGAATATTTCACTGCAACAGGAGATAGTAGTGGAAATGTTATTTTTCATCCCGATATTTACGGTCGTGATGAAAAGTTCATTACCAATACTTTTAGAAAATTCAATTGATTTCAATTTATGAATCATCCTTCTCCTAAAAAGGTAGCTAAATCATTAGTTGCCCATAATCACGAACGCATAGACAATTACTTTTGGATGAATGATCGCGAAGATCAAGAGGTAATTGACCATCTGAATTCTGAGAATGATTATTTAGATTATGTTTTAGCTGACACTAAAAATGACCAAGAAATCCTTTTCAATGAAATGAAAGGAAGAATTAAGGAGGATGACTCCTCTGTTCCGTATTTAAAGAACGGTTACTGGTATTATTCACGATATGAAGAGGGGAAAGAATACCCAATTCACTGCCGTAAAAAAGAGAGTCTTGATTCTAACGAAATAATTCTCATTGATGAGAATGTTGAAGCCAAAAAGTATCCATACTATGATGTAGTTGCATTCTCTGTAACAAAGGACAACAAAATGATGGCTTTTGCCGAAGACATCACTGGCAGAAGGATGTATCAAATTAAATTCATGAATTTGGAAACCAAAGAAGTACTTCCGAATCTGATTGAAAATTGCAGTAGTGACTTAGCATGGCATAACGACAACAACCGTATTTACTACACCATTAAGGACCCTGAAACTCTAAGACCGCATATAGTAATGTGCTATGATTTAGCTGCAGGTACTTCAACTGAGATTTTTAAAGAATTAGATGATACTTTTATTTGTGGAGTCTCAAAAGCAAAAGATTTCGGTTATATATTACTAGGTTCATACAGTACTTTGACAACTGAACACCAATTCAAATCAGCTGATGACGATTCTGATTTTCAAATCTTTTTACCAAGAGAGAGAAAACATGAATACTACATTGAGATGTTTGGTGATACAGCTTACATAAAAACAAACCATAAGGCAGAGAACTATAAATTGGTTTCATCTAATCTAAAAGAAAGAAAACCAGAAAATTGGACAGAAATTCAAGGACATTCAAAAGATATTTTTTTAGAAGATTTTGAGGTTTTCAAAGATCACATAGTCGTACAAGAAAAAGACAATGGATTAGCTCAACTACGAGTGTACAATAGAAACACTGGTGAAAACAAAGTGATTCCACCAATTGAAGAAACGTATACACTTTACATAGGAACTAATCCGCACCTAAATAGTGGAATTGTAAGAATTGGGTATAGCTCAATGACGACACCTCATTCTGTATTTGATGTTGATTTAGTTTCATTTGACAGAGAACTCAAAAAGCAAACGCCTGTATTAGGAAGTTTTAAGGCCGAAGATTACAAGTCTGAAAGGGTTTGGGCCACTGCGCAAGACGGAACCAAAGTTCCTGTCTCTTTAGTTTATCACAAAGATCATTTTAAGAAAGACGGCAGTAATCCGGTTTTAATTTATGCTTATGGATCATACGGCTCAACAGTTGACCCTTATTTCTCATCTGCAAGATTATCTCTATTAAACAGAGGTTTTGTTTTTGCATTGGCACATATTAGAGGAGGAGAATATTTAGGGCGTCAATGGTACGAGAACGGGAAACTATTGAAAAAGAAGAATACGTTTACCGACTTTATTGATGTAGCAGAATATCTGGCTGAGGCTGGTTTTTGCGCAAAAGATAAGAGATACGCCATGGGTGGATCTGCGGGCGGTTTATTGATGGGGGCGATCTCAAATATGCGCCCGGATGTTTGGAAAGGCATAGTTTCTGCAGTTCCTTTTGTAGATGTGATCTCTACAATGCTAGATGATACCATCCCTTTAACAACTGGAGAATATGATGAGTGGGGTAACCCAAATGACAAAACGTATTATGATTATATGTTGTCGTATTCGCCTTATGATAATATTGAAGAGAAAGATTATCCGGCAATGTTAGTAACAAGTGGATTACACGATTCACAAGTTCAATATTGGGAGCCAACCAAATATGTGGCTAAACTGAGAGAGTTAAAAACAGACAACAACCCTGTATTACTAAAAACGAATATGGAAGCAGGACATGGTGGAGCGAGTGGAAGATTTGAAGCACTCAAAGAAATAGCAATGGAATATGCCTTCATTATGTGGTTAGAAAAAATGAGTCCAATACAACAAATTGACTAAATGAAATTGACAAACTTTATATTAACCGCCCTAATAGTTTTATCTGCTGCAACTTCCTTTTCACAAGAGAAGTACTCAAATGATGTCTATGGTTTTTCAATTGACTTCCCTGACTATTTTGACGAAAAGGATGAAGAAAGAAAGGGTATGGATGTCATCTCATTGAACTGTTATTATAATTCAATGATATTCTTGGCGTCTTGCTTCGATTACAAAGCTGAGATTCCTGAAGACGAACTTAATTTGAAAGAGGTTGAGGCTTTAGCCATTACCTCTGATTCATTCAATTCTAAATTCAAAGCCAAGAAAATTGCTCATTGGAAAGTGGGATCTTATGAAGGATTGATGACACCAATTAAGGGTAAAGTGAAGGATAAAAATGGCAAAAAAATGAACTTTTACGGTTATATGTACGCCTTAGCAATTAAAGATGGAGTTGAATATCGTTTGACAATTCTTGCACCAAACAAAAAGGTGTTTAACGAAAAAAAGTCTACAGCCTTTATAAATTCATTTAAGATTAAAGAATAGTTGAGAATATTACTACTCATAGTATTTCTGGTTAATTTTACTGCGTTCTCTGCCGTTCAAGACACTGTTGATTATTGGAATATTCACCTAACAGACTCTCTTATTTTTAACTACTCCTATGCTCCTGAGCCAGATGACAAAACGATAGTTTTAAAGTCCAATGAACTGAATGACTCAGAGTTTTTGAAAGCTGAAAGAATTTCATGTGGCCTAGAGTGTTGGAGTTGCGCTTCAATCTTAGTGGTCAAAGATGAAAGCGGAAAAACTGTTTTTGAAAGTGAGGAAAACAACTGGACGCACAAAATCCCCTTAAATATTCTTAGACAAGCCCAAACTTATACATGCCATTTTCAAGGCGGAAGTGATTGGGATAATTTACCATCTGCTTACATATTTCTATACATCAAAGTTGAAGAATGAAGTTGCTTCTCACCTCCATAATCATTGTGATTCTGTCTTCGTGTTCCACGACTCTTTCTACTGAAGAAACAGTTGAAGAATTTACCCTTTCTTTATCTGAAGGAAGATGCGAAGATGCCATAATGCTGACCACAGGAACAATAAATGAAACTGTTCAACAGCATATAGATATGGGATGTGAAGAATTTAAAACTACAGTTGATTCCGTCTTGTGTAAAATTGATGATGACAAAGCTAGATGTAGATGTTTTGAAACGAGAAATGAAATTCAAATGGCCTTTTCTTATAATCTACTAAAAACTGGGGACAGTTGGAAAATAAAAGAGCATGTTAAAGGTGCTGACCTCTTTTGGAATGAAAATTTAGAAGATGCGTTTTAGAATTAATTATTTTATTTTCCCAATATTGACAATTCTAATGGTTGGGTTTTCCGCTCCAAGAACGCCTGAAGAAGTCGCTAAAGAATTTATTGAAGCTTTGATGGAAGGTAAATGCCAAAAAGCTCTCACATTAACAAGGGAGATGAGCAGAGCTGAATCCATTGTTGAAGAATTTAAGAATCAAGGCTGTGTTCCATACATTCTCGATTACAAGTCAGTTTATTGTACTACACAAGGAGAAACTGCTTATTGTCAATGTTATCAATCAGAAAAGACTGCGACAAAAAGCGTGGCTTACGATTTAATAAAAGTTGATGGTGCCTGGTGGATAGACAATTTTGAAGAGCTGGATTATTAGCCCAAAAAGTGCTTACCCCTCTTTCTTCTTAATTCTAATAAGCTGATAAATGCTTATAGCCTCTAATAAAATGACTGCACAAATGATGAAATAGTCAGTATTATCCAAATCAGGGTATGAGAATAGAGCGGCCAGCAACATCACGAAACCTATTATCATCCATAATATAATATCCCTCTTGGCTTTCGCTTTTTGCTTTTCATCCTCCATGTCTCTAAAATAGCAATAATCTAAGGCACGAAAGTTGATGTCATAGTTTCAACCAAAATGATCGCAAATCATGAAGAAAATTATTTTAGGCCTATTCGGGCTTACTCTCTTATTCGCTATAAACAGTTGTCATAAAGAAGAATGCTACTATTGCTACTTAGTTGACACCCAAAATTATTGGGAACCTGACACCTTAGATTACTGGGGTGAAGGCTTCATCTATAAAAAATCACGTCCCCAAGATAAATGCTATGAAAGACTTGCTGAAATTGATTCCCTTCAGTCTGGAGGCGATCCATGGTACATGGGAGAATATTCCTGTGATTGTGGATGGGAACCAGAATAGAGATCATCCCAATTAATTCGTAAATTGCTGTTAATAAGCAGCTACTATGAAAGAAAAATTAATTGAGGAGATTCTAAAATATCATCCAAACTTTAAAGAAGAAGAATTAAATAAAGGACTTGAAAAATTTGAATTCAAGAATTTTAAGGCCAAAGAAATAGTCTTAGAAGCCGGCAAGGCGGCTGATATGCTATACTTCTGTCAAAGTTCAATATCTAGATGCTTTTACTTGGATAATGAAGGAGTAGAACAAACCTTTTGGATGAAGCCCGAACAAACATTCATTACTGAATATAAAAGTTTTGTAAATCAAGCTCCTTCTCAATTTAGCCTTCAGTTTTATGAGGATACTGAAGCCTTTTGTATTAGTAGGGTAGATCTCTTAAACCTCTACAAAACTACAAACGATTGGGCATTTTTTGGAACCCAACTCATGGAAGCACTTCATGTAGTGCTCATTGATGTATTCGTTAACCTTTTAGCAAATGACGCTACACGGAATTATGAATACATAGAATACATGTTCCCGAGATTCTTGCAGGTCGCTCCCCTAAAGGATATCGCATCTATGCTTCAAATGTCTCCAGTCTCAATTTCAAGAATCAGAGCGGGCAGTCAAACAAAAAAAATCACTTCTTAACATTTGTAAAGTGTGAATGAATTATTTCGTTTCAAATTTGTAGAAACATTTGAAACATGAAATATTTAATTATAATCTCTCTTATTATGACAACAATGAATTCAACTGCCCAAGACGGAAAAGCTACTAGTGAAAGCAAAACTTTTAGCAGAACAACAAGAATTAGCCAAACGATAAATGCAGAGTCTTCAGTGGTTTGGGAACTTCTTACAAATGCAGAGAATCATCCTAAATGGAATTCAACTGTCGTTTCAATTGAAGGAAAAATCGCCCTAGGTGAAAAGATCAAATTGGTGAGCACTCTTGATACTTCAAGAACTTTCAAATTGAAGGTAAGACAATTTGAACCAAACAAAGTTATGGCTTGGGGTGACGGAATGGGTGATAGAGTTTACACAATTACTGAAGTTGAAAACGGCGTTCGACTTGACATGAACGAAAAAATTGGAGGATTCATGTTTCCTTTATTTGCTAACAAGATTCCATCATTCATAGAATCGTTTGAACAATTCATGGCAGACCTTAAAAAAGAAGCTGAAAGTAAATAACTACATCAAAATAAATGGGTTTCCATTCCTGGTCAAAGGGTCTGGAGGCCTCATTTTTATTAGATCAAATTCAAGTCCTAGCTCTATGCCGGCCTTGAAGTGGTTGATGTCATAAAAATACTTCACATCTAAAAAGGTTGGTAATCTCACTCTAAAGTTGAATGATAAACCACTTCCTAATCTTTGCTGCGTACCTAAATAAAAAGGGATTCCGTTATCACCCCAATCTCCAAATTCTAAGCCAGTTTCAGCAAAAAACGAAAATCCAGTATCGTAATTTTTCAAAACGAAACATCTAAGGGTGGCTTGGCCAAAAAGTTCACCACTACCAAATCCGTTCATTGCTCCTAAACCAGCTGTTAAAGAAAGACGATTTCCAAAATGAGCATAAGCCTTAATGCCATATCGCCCTTCTAATCCTTGATATGGTTCAAATTCGTAAACCTTTCTAATAGATTTGTAATAATGTAGCCCAACATACGGTTCTAATGAAGCTCTAAACCATTGAGCATCCGAAGGCTTAGAGGCCAATAATATGATGATCGTAATTAGAATTCGCATGAAATGAGGTTTGAAGAATAACGTAAAAACCGGAAAATCATTTTATCCAGTTCCAAAAACAAAAACTTCTTAACTTCAGGCATTCAAAATCAAAGCTATGTCTGAAACTGCCCAACTGACATCAATCAAAGACTTACCTAGTCCAAAAGGAAAATTCATTCTTGGCAATTTGCCTGAATTTAAAACCGAAAACAAGCATCTTGTGCTTGAAAAATGGGCAAAAGAATGTGGTGAGCTGTACAAGATTTCACTTGCTGGTAAAATTTTCGTCGTATCTACTAAGCCCGACTTGAACGCAGAAATTCTTAAGCTTCGACCCAAAGAATTTAGGAGATTCGGCAAGATTGATGAGATATTTACCGAGCTAGGAATCACAGGGGTATTTAATGCTGAAGGTGAAAGATGGCAAAGACATAGAAAAATCACATCAGAAGCTTTAAATGCTCAGAATGTAAAATCATTTTACCCAACAATTCTTGAGAAAACTGAAATTTTACTTTCAAAATTTTCGACACTTGCATCTGCAAATCAGAAGGTTGCCATTCAGAGTGAAATGATGGCATACACGGTAGATATCACTACCAAAATTGCTTTTGGTTATCAAATGAATTCAATTGAAAATATTGCAGACAACTTCCAAGAACATTTAGAGCGTATTTTCCCAATGATTAATCAAAGAATAACTGCGCCACTACCACTTTGGAGGGTTATTAAATCTAAAGAGAGTAAGGAACTTGACAAATCATTATCAGAGATTAAGAAACTGATATACACCTTCATTGATGAAGCGAAAGATAGACTGGCTCAATCAGATGAGCTCAAAGCCAATCCTTCTAATTTTCTAGAAGCCATTCTTGTTGAATCAGAAAAAGAAAACTTCAGCAAAGAAGAAATTTATGGTAATGTCTTTACCATGTTGCTCGCAGGAGAAGATACCACTTCGAATTCTATTTCGTGGGCCATTTATTATTTAGCTCAGCATCCAGAAATTGTAAAAAGAATAAGAGAAGAAGCAAACGAGGTGTATCATGATGAATTGCCACAAGATTATTCGCACTTCGCAAAATTAAAACTGGCGAATGCAGTGGCTCAAGAAGCCATTAGAATTAAGCCTACTACTCCTCAACTTTACATGCAGGCAAATGAAGATGTTATTGTCGGAAATCTTTCAATCCCAAAAGATACCATTGTTGTTTTACAATCAAAATTTGCTCAAAACTCAGATGAATACTTTACAGATGCCCTAACTTTTAACCCAGATAGATGGATGAGAGGAAAGTGCCCTGTAGATCATAAACACTCACCAAAAGTCGTTAAAGCCTTCGGCGGCGGTCCGAGATATTGTCCTGGAATGAATTTAGCCATGCATGAAATGACGGTTTTAATTTCATCACTTTGCAAAAGATTTGATTTTGAATTGGCCGTCAAAGCTGAAGATGTGAAAGACAAATTCGCCTTTACTATGCATCCTGATAATTTATGGGTTAAGTTTAAGATTGCTTAAGATCAATCTGTTTCAAATTCTCAATTCTATTTCTAGCCAAGAAGTCATCAATAGATTCAAAATGTTCAATGATTCTTTTTTCTTTGAACTCGAATACTTTTTCAGATAATCCTGTCAAGAAATCTCTGTCGTGGGATACTAGAATAAGCGTGCCGTCAAAGTCTTGAAGTGCTTGTTTCAAAACATCTTTTGATTTCAAATCTAGGTGGTTCGTTGGCTCATCCAGAATCAAGACATTAACAGGTTCTAGCAATAGTTTAACCATTGCCAATCTTGTCTTTTCTCCTCCCGAAAGCATACTCACTTTCTTATCAATATCATCTCCAGAGAACATGAATCCTCCCAAAATATTCTTGACTTGAGTTCTTACATCTCCCTTGGCAATTTCATCTACTGTTTGAAATACTGTAAGGCTCTCGTCTAGAAGTGCAGCTTGGTTTTGAGCGAAGTAACCAACTTTAGCATTATGTCCTAAATCACATTTACCTTCGAACTCAATCTCACCCATAATTGCTTTAATCATGGTTGATTTTCCTTCACCGTTTCTCCCTACAAATGACACTTTTTGACCTCTTTCAATGGCCATGCTCGCATCCTTGAAAACAACATGATCGCCATACGATTTAGAAAGTCCTTCGGCCAATACAGGGTAATCACCTGAACGTTCTGAAGGAGGGAATTTCAATCTCAAGGCCGCATTATCAACTTCATCAATCTCAATAATATCAAGCTTTTCAAGCATACGTTCTCTTGAAGCCACCTGATTTGTTTTTGAATAAGTTCCCTTGAACTTATCAATGAAAGCCTGATTATCGGCAATCATTTTTTGCTGGTCTTTATACTGACGCAGCTGTTGTTCTCTGCGCTCTTCTCTTAGCACTAAATAATGTGAATAGTTCGTTTTATAATCGTAGATTTTACCCATTGTAATTTCAATGGTTCTATTGGTAATATTATCAATGAATGCTCTATCGTGAGATATCACGACAACAGCCTTTGCTTTATTCAACAAGAAATCTTCTAACCATATAACCGACTCAATATCTACGTGATTGGTAGGCTCATCTAACAAAATCAAGTCAGGTTTTTGTAATAGGATTTTTGCGAGTTCAATTCTCATTCTCCATCCACCACTAAATTCAGAAGTTGGTCGTGTAAAATCTTCTCTTCTAAATCCGAGACCCTTCAATGCCATCTCTACTTCAGCATCATAGTTAACTTCTTCGATAGCGTAAAACTTTTCACCCAAATCTGTCACCTTCTCAATGATGTCCATGTATTCTTTAGACTCATAATCAGTTCTGGTTTCTAACTCCTTGTTCAAGCGATCCATCTCTTGCTTCATTCCCAATATCTCACCAAAAGCTTTTGATGCTTCCTCAAATACTGTACAATCATCCTCGGTTAACAAATGTTGTGGAAGATATGCTATTACTGTGCCTTCTGGAGTTCTGATTCCTCCTTTATTGGCTTTTGAAACGCCAGCAATGATTTTCATCAAAGTAGATTTCCCCGCTCCATTCTTACCCATAAGGGCAATTTTATCATTCTCATTTATAGAGAAAGAGACATCTTTAAAAAGTGTTTTTCCGCTAAATTCTACAGCTATTTGATCTACTGATATCATAGTTTTAATCCGAAATTTTGATTTCCTAGTTGAGAGATTTTCTTGATTTTGGTTTAAAAAAGCTCAAGTCATAACCGAAGCTTCCAACAAAAATGAACTGACCTGGTTTAGAAATATCAATTCCTCCATCTGAGTTATTCTCAAAATAAACAGGATTTGCTGCAAATCTTCTTCTGTATGCTACACCCAAATTCACGTTCATGGCCATTCGTTCCCAAAACCGAATATTTCCTCCAATACTAAATTTGTTTGTCAAACTCAGGGCATTTTGATCAAAATGACTATTCAAATAAACTTCCTCTTTTCTGAATTCATTCCAATTTTCAACAAAGACATTCACAAATTCTTGCCATTGCGCAAGGTGAAATCGATAAAATAATGCCGCTCCACCCTTAAGCTGAAGCCCCTGGTCATAATTTACTTCTGGGCCACCAAAGCCACTTGATAGATTGACGGTTGTGGGATAATATGCACTACCCGCAATTCCAATTTTATGCCTTTTCTGATTGAACGCAACATAACCAAATGGCCCAATAACATCTTGGTTTCCGAATACGGCGTTCACTCCAATACTGAACATTCCGAATGCATATGTATCCTGATCTTTTTGAGCATAAGATACCTGCGACAGAATAAAACTTGAGCAAAGAACGAAAATTGAAGTCTTCATAAGGCTAATCAACAGAATATTCGAATACTCCCAGCTCTTCAACTTTATTGATAAACTCGTTATCTACAGAAACCTTAAGTGTTCTCGAAGGCATTTTAATCTCGGCCTTGGTCTTGTGGTCTTTGATTACAAACTTAAGTGCACAATTGCCTGAGTTCTCTTGGATGATATGATACAAATCGTCAATCATATGATCAGTCAAATCTGAATTCTCAACTGATAAGGTAAGTGATTTGGCTTTCTTTTCACGAAGTTCAGTCAGCAAATCCATTCCTGTCACTTTGAACTCCATTTCATCTCCAAACTTTTTCTTTTGAACTCTACCCGTTAGATGAACAAAAGTTCCGAGAGATAACATATGCTTGAAGCGCATATAGTCTTCTCCGAAAATAAATAGTCGTTGACTATCACTAAAATCTTCTATATCAAAAGTACCGAATGGCTTACCGTGCTTTGTTGTTCTGTGCTGAGCATCTGTAATGATACCAGCCATTTTTAGTTCTTTATTCGCAAACTTCTCTAACTCAATGATGTTGCTCACATTGGCATTACAAAAGCTTTTTAATTCTAATTTGAAATCATCTAAAGGATGTCCTGAAATGTAGATTCCAACAACCTCTTTCTCCTTACTTAATTTCGTTAAAGTAGGCCATTCTTCAACCTGTGGCGGTTGTGGTTGCGGAACATCTTCACTCCCTGCTTCACCGAACATAGATACTTGAGAAGAATCTTTGTTTTCTTGAACTCTTGCTCCAAACTTCACTACGTTTTCTAAAAACACCTTCTTGTTAGTGTCTTCGGCAAAGAATTGTGCTCTGTGAATTCTTCCGAAAGAATCAAATCCTCCAGCTAAAACAAGACTTTCAAAAACTCTCTTGTTGCAAGCTCTTAAGCTCACACGTGATGTCATATCAAAGATGGATTTAAAAATTCCATTCTCAGTACGTTCTTCAAGTATCGCATCAACAGGCTTAGACCCAACTCCTTTCACAGCTCCTAATCCGAAACGAATTGCTCCTTCTTTGTTTACCGTAAACTTATATTGAGACTCATTCACATCTGGCCCCAATACCGGAATACCAGCTCGTTTACATTCTTCCATAAAGAACGAAACTGACTTGATATCATTCATGTTATTACTCAATACCGAAGCCATATATTCAGCTGGATAATGAGCTTTAAGGTAAGCCGTTTGATAGGCGACCCAAGCATAACAAGTTGAGTGAGATTTATTAAATGCGTAAGATGCAAATGCCTCCCAATCGACCCAAATTTTCTCTAATGTTTTACGGTCATGACCATTGGCCTCACCTTGATCTAAGAATTGAGGTTTCATTTTAGCCAAAAGATCTAACTTCTTTTTACCCATTGCTTTACGCAAGGTATCGGCTTCACCTTTTGAGAACCCAGCTAACTTTTGAGAAAGTAACATTACCTGCTCTTGATAAACTGTAATTCCGTAAGTTTCTTTTAAGTATTCTTCAACGGCTGGTAAATCATAAATGATCTCTTCTGTTCCGTGCTTTCTTCTAATAAATGAAGGAATATATTCAAGAGGACCTGGACGATACAGGGCATTCATTGCAATCAAATCTGCAAATACCGTAGGTTTTAACTCTCTCAAGTATTTCTGCATCCCAGCAGATTCATATTGGAATATCCCAACCGTTTCTCCTTTCTGGAAAAGCTCATAAGTCTTCTCATCATCAATTGGGAAATCATCAGGAACTAACTCAACCCCATGTCTTTCTTTTACGATTTTAACGGCATCCTTAATCAAGGTTAGCGTTTTCAGTCCTAAGAAATCCATTTTTAGTAGACCTGCATCTTCTGCTACCGAGTTATCAAACTGGGTACAATACATGTCTGAATCTTTGGCCAATGCCACCGGAACAAAATCAGTGATATCACTAGGTGTAATAATTACACCACATGCGTGAATACCAGTGTTTCTCATAGACCCCTCAAGAGCGACAGCTTGATTCACCACTTCTGCCGTTAAGTCAGAGCCAGTCGCAATTTCTTTAAGCGTGTTCGCACGCTCAATATCGTCTTGATTGTTTTTTAATTTATCAGCCAATCCAACATCATCCAATCCAAAAATCTTATTCAGTTTGATGTCTGGTACTAGCTTGGCTAATCTATCTGCCTCATGAAGCGGCAAGTCTAATACTCTTGATGTATCACGTATAGATGACTTAGCAGCCATTGTTCCATAAGTAATAATTTGTGCTACCTGGTTGGATCCGTACTTTTCGATAACCCAGTCTATTACTGATTGACGACCTTCATCATCAAAGTCAATATCAATATCGGGCATAGACACCCTTTCTGGATTCAAGAAACGCTCAAAAAGTAAATCATACTCAAGCGGGTCAATGTTGGTGATTTTCAAGCAATAGGCAACAACCGAACCTGCGGCTGATCCCCTTCCGGGTCCCACCGAAACCCCCATATCTCTTGCAGCCACCAAGAAATCCCATACGATCAAAAAGTATCCTGGATAACCTGTATTAGCAACAGTTTCTAACTCAAAGTCTAATCTCTCAGTGATTTCAGGAGTGATTTCGCCATAGCGCATCTTTGCTCCTTCATAAGTTAAATGTCTTAGATAGTTATTCTCCCCTCTTTTACCTCCGTCTTCAGCATCTGCTGCATCTTGAAATTCTTCAGGAATATCAAAGTTGGGCAGTAGAATCTCTCTTGCCAACTCATATCCCTCACACTTTGCAACAATCTCATTGGTATTCTCAATTGCCTCAGGTAAATCTGAGAACAATTGCTTCATCTCGTCTGGCGATTTGAAGTAATATTCTTGGTTCTGTAATCCATATCGAAACCCTCTACCTCTACCAATTGGTGTAGATCTGAGCTCACCATCTTTGATGCAAAGCAATACATCATGCGCCTCAGAATCGTCTTTATTTAAATAGAAAGTGTTGTTGGTAGCAACAATTTTGACATCATGTTTCTTGTGAAATTCAACAAGTGTTTCATTCACTTTATCTTCTTCTGGAAGACCGTGTCTGATTAACTCAATGTAAAAATCATCTTGAAATTGTTCTTTCCACCAAAGCAATGCTTCTTCGGCCTGTGCTTCACCAACATTTAAAATCTTATTGGGTACCTCACCGTTCAATCCGCCGGTAAGTACCATGATGTCTTCTTTGTACTGCTCAACTACAGATCTATCAATTCTCGGAATGTAATAGAATCCTTCAGTGAAGGCAATAGAAGACATTTTTGCCAAGTTGTGATATCCTTTCTTATTCTTTGCAAGTAAGACTACTTGATATCCATTGTCCTTGACAGATTTATTTAGATGGTCTTCACAAATATTGAATTCGCATCCAACAATTGGAATAATTGGTTCTTTTGTAAAAGTCTCTCCTTTTTCCGCCGCTTCAGCCTTCTGAGCCGCGATTCCTTTGTTGTATTTTGAAACGTCCGTAACAAAATGAAAGGCCGCCATCATGTTACCCGTATCAGTCAAAGCGACAGCAGGACTTCCCATTTCTCCAGCCTTCTTAACAAGATTAGAAACTTTGATTGTTGATTGGAGGATTGAAAACTGCGAATGATTGTGAAGATGTGTAAATGAAACATCTTTAAGTCTATCTAGGTTCTCACTGATGTCAACAACAGGTGTATCGGCAGTTTTTTGGCTTTGTTTAAGCTTTTCGCTTTCAGCTTTTAAGTTCTGATGAGCTAAACCAACTGGCTCTATTGGAGTTGGATACTTCTGTAAAAAGTCATGAATGTAAGTATCAGTGGCATCAAGCTCTTGTTCTGAATAATTACCTGTTCTGATTAACTCGAAGAAACATCTTGTAGTCGCTTCAACATCCGCAGTGGCATTGTGAGCCTCTGAAAAAGGTACTTTAAACAAAAATTCATGAAGCTCTGTTAAGGTTGGTAATTTGAATTTACCACCTCTACCACCAGGTATTTGACACAATGTTGCCGTCTTCTCAGTACAAGTATCTAAAACCAACATATCAAGCATTGGAGACTCTACAGATTCTCTGTAGAACTCGCATCCCATGATATTAAGATCAAACTGAATATTTTGGCCAACAACGAACTTTGCCTTTGACAAGGCAGTGTTAAACTCTGATAACACTTCTGCCAGAGGTACGCCTTGAGCAGCTGCCAATTCGGTTGATATCCCGTGAATTTGTTCTGATTCAAAAGGAATATTAAAGCCATCAGGCTTTACTAAAAAATCTTTGTTTTCAAGTAATGTTCCATCATCAGCATGCAACTGCCAAGCTATTTGAATACACCTAGGCCAGTTATCAGTATCAGTGATAGGTGCCTTCCAGTTTTTCGGAAGGCCTGTGGTCTCTGTATCAAATATGATGTACATCCGTTTCTTAGCGACTTTTAAGGGAGACTAAAATTACGGATTTTATTGGAAGGATTTGCTTTGACTTATCAACAAGTCAGAAACCTTTGTCCACAAAAAAACCCTGTCTTGGCAAAGCCGAGACAGGGTTTAGAATTATTCAGTTTATCTATTACTTAACAGCAGTCATTGTAATAGTTAAGTCTCCTGTGTAAACATCATTTGTAGATGTTGTAGTAGCTCCTCCGTTAGGAGTGATTGAGTAAGTTCCAGAATTTTGGTTCATCATTTGAACAACCATTTCTTTTCCTTTTAATTGATCAATCTCCCAAGTTTCAGAAATTTCACCAGAGAAGTAGTTATTTGTCCATCCAGTCAAGTCACCAACATTAGTTGTAGTTGGGAAAGTACCTGAATTATCAACAGTTACTGATGTAGTTTGGTTTGAACCAGTCTCAGTAAGTGTATTAATAACCATTCTTTCTTTATTCTTGTAAGCATCTTTTACTTTACCAATAAAGCTCCAGTTACCTGTAGAAGTACTTGTACTAACTGTTGTAGTTGTAGTAGTGAATCCTGCAACATCAGAAGCACTTACAGATGTAGTGTTCATAGTGCTAGAAAAAGTACCATCTTTCATAAAGCTCCAAGTAGCTTGATCAATAGTGATATTATTTGTAGATGAAGTAGTCGTTTGGCTACCAGCATCATACCAGCTATTTTCAGTCGTGATTACACCACCAGAATATGTAGAAGTAGAAGCAGAAAAATCTCCGTCAACTTCAGTGTTTTTTGTATTCCCAACATAATTACTCATTTCCCATTCTCCAGCTACTCTAGATTTTCTTGATGATAAGCTTAAAAAAGGGTCGTTTTCTCCTTTTTTACAAGAAGGTGTTGCTAACATTAATCCTGCAGCAGCAAACATTAAAATCGTTTTTTTCATTTTGATATAAGATTTGTTTAATTTAATTAGTTAAACGCAAAGGTAAAAAAAAGGTTGGTAATAAAGTAAAATAGCCGCTAAACGTTTAGTTAAGCGGCTAATTTTTAATGAATTTAAACAGTTTAGTGCTTAGCTAAGTAGTCTGCAACACCATCAAATGAAGCTGTCATACCATCTTTACCTTCGCTCCAGTTAGCTGGACAAACTTCTCCATTTTCTTCAAAGAAATTAAGTGCATCTACCATTCTTAAGGCCTCATCAACGTTTCTACCTAAAGGTAAATCATTGATCAATTGATGTCTTACGACACCAGCTTTATCAATCAAGAACAATCCTCTATAGGCAATCATTGTATTTGTTGCAACTAATTCTCCTTCAGCTGTATAATCATATTCCCCTAATAGCACATCATATGCATCAGAAATTGTCTTATTTGTATCAGCTACGATTGGATACTTAACACCTTTAATACCTCCGGCGTTCTTGTCCATTTGTAACCATCCCCAGTGAGACTCTTCAGTGTCTGTTGAACAAGCTACTACTTTTGTTCCTTTAGCTTCAAATTGATCTAAAGCCGCTTGAAACGCATGTAACTCACTAGGACAAACAAATGTGAAATCTTTTGGGTAAAAGAATAAAACAACATAGTTTTTTCCTATGAATTGATCTAACGAAAAGTCATTTACTATTTCTCCTCCGTTCACAACAGCTGGTGCTGAAAATGAAGGCGCTTTTTTTCCTACTAATACTCCCATTTTATCTTTATAATTTGATTGTTAATTTTACTAAGTACAAAGTTAGTCAGAATTTGAACAATTAGCATCTAATAAGGTTCAATAAAAGCAATGCTATGTCGTTAAAATTCCAACAACGAAACCTCCAATGATGGCCAATAATTTGTAGACATTAATTTTGTGACCTTCACTTGATTCAAAGATTATAGTAGTCGAAATGTGTAAGAACATTCCGATAGCCACCGCTAAAATGTAATCAGGATTCACGTTTAATTGTGAAATTATTGGCTCACCTAATAACAGTCCCAAAGGTGCCATTAATGCAAAAATCCCAACATATAACCAAGCTTGAAGTCTTTCATAACCAGATGCTCTAAAAATAGTCATCAGTGCCACTGCAACTGGAATTTTATGCAAGAAGACTCCCCAAAACAAATCAGTTACATGACCATGACCGTGATGATCTAATGGAATTGATTCAATGAAAGCGTGTAAAGAAAGTGATACAAAAATCGCCAATGGAAAAACTTTTGAAGACTCTTTATGTATATGAGTATGACCATGTTCTGCGCCTTGTGAAAAATACTCCAACACCAATTGAAGTAAAAATCCAACCAAAATAAAATATCCGGCCTCAATTCCCAATTCATGATAGGTTTCGGGCAATATGTGTGTGAATATAATTGTCAACAGATACCCACCTGAAAACGAAAGAAGCAATTTAAGATGCTTTTTGTTCTTAAAAAGATCTACCAAGAATCCTCCAATGACTACAGAAGAAAAAAGGACCGCTATTTTAATCCAAATATCCATTTACTTTTTAGTTGCTTTTATTATGAGTCGATCAGAATTTGAGACGTCAAAGCTATCTAATTCATACGAACCATAGACGTTTGTAATCTCAAAACCTTCATTCTCGAGGGCGTTTTTAAAGAAATCATAATCAAGAGCAGCCACTTTTTCTTGAAATTTATATGGCTTATCATCAGTAAACTCGATAGTCTTAGTTATGAAACCATCCTGTAAAACTTTATGAATTTTAAAATCTATAGATCCACAAGATTTGGTTTCGTTGACCGGGAGAGAATCGATTACCTTTTTAACATTTAGGAAATCAATCACTAAAACTCCACCTTTTTTTAAATAAGAATAGACAGAGCTGATCACTTTTTGATTGTCTTCTTCATTTTCAAAATATCCAAAGCTGGTGAACAAGTTCAACACTACATCAAATGAAACACCTTCCATTTGATCTCGCATATCATGAATTTCAAAGCTCAAAGAGTCATTTTCAAACTGCTTTGCAAATTCTATACTCTTAGAAGATAAATCTACTCCCTTAACTGAAAAACCTTTTTCATTTAAATATCGTGAATGACGACCTTTACCACAACACAAATCAAGAAGATAAGAGTCAGAGTTTATATGAATCACTTCAACCAACTTATCTATGAAGGCCTTCGCCTCATGCTCATTTCGATTACCATAGAGCATGTGATAATATTTTGTATTAAACCAAGAGGCGAACCAATCTGCCATCAAAATAAATTTTGTGCAAAATTAACAACCTTTTCAGTAAACAGTAAAAATAAAGCCTTGAATCTAATTCGTCTAAATTATTTTATATATTTGCTTGCACGTAGTTTATAGTGGACAACAAAGTATTCGACATATACAAGCAGTTAGAAGAGAAGAATGTTCTTTTATCTTTTAAAGGAATGATTACCTCTGAATTGTTAACCACGATTTTACAGATAATGGAGTCTAAGATGGACCACATTGATGAAAAACCGAAGGTTAAGAAGAAGGTATTCAACATTTTAGTTGAATGCTTACAGAATCTTTATCACCACATTGACCAAGAAGATTTCGTACACGTTCCTACCGAGGATAAATCAGCTTTATTGATGATTGCCAAGGCTAATAGCGAATACGTAATTACTACTGGTAACTACATGAAAACCTCAGATGTTGAACCTTTAAAAGGGAAACTTGACTTAGTAAACAGTATGGATAAGGCTGAATTAAAGGCTTATTACAAACAAGTATTGAGTGAAGGGTCACTTTCAAGTAAAGGAACAGCAGGTTTGGGGATGATAGATATAGCAAGAAAGTCGGGTGAGAAATTGGATTACAATTTTATGCCCATAAATGAAATAACAACTTTTTTTAGTTTAGCTGTGAAAATAGCTGAGTAATAACAAATGAATATGGAAAATTTAACTTTAGAAGGATCAGCAAAAACACCAACAGTAAGTTTCGATAGCGAGAACGGTGTTTTAGAATTAAAAGGAAGATCAATCCCTGAAAACTCAATTGAGTTTTACAAACCGTTGAACGATTGGATTGATGCATATGCTGCCTCTCCTAAACCGAACACGATTGTGGACGTCAAGTTAGAGTACTTTAACACATCTTCATCTAAATGTATTCTTGATTTATTCAAGCAATTAGAGAAGTTAAATGCGGGTAACACTGAAGTAAAAGTAAACTGGTATTTCGAAGAAGATGATGAAGATATGGAAGAAGCTGGTGAAGATTACCAAGCAATAATCGATCTTCCGTTCAAAATGATCGAAGTAGAAGAAATCTAAAATTGACCTTTCGCCTTAGGCGTTATGGAAAACATTATAACGATCGGGATAACCGGTGGTATAGGATCTGGTAAATCATTTGTTTGCCGAATCATAGCTGCCATGGGTTATCCCGTTTTTTATTCTGACCAAGCTGCTAAAGATATAATGGTCAAGTCTGATCAGGCTATTAAAGAGATCAAAGCAGTCTTTGGAAATGAGGCTTACACCAGTTCTGGTGAGCTCAACAAAAAATATCTTTCTGAAAAAATATTCTCTGATGCTTCTTTGAGAGACGAGATAAACAAAATCGTGCATCCAAAAGTAAGAGCAGCTTTCAAAGAGATGGCTGACAAATCTGATGCAAAGCTGATTTTCAATGAAGCGGCAATTCTTTTTGAAACTGGCGCCAATAAGAATTTTGACGCCATGATTTTAGTGACTGCACCTAAGTCGCTCAAAATCCAAAGAGTAATGAAAAGAGATAATTGTAGTCAAGAATCTGTCGAAATGAGAATGAAAACTCAATGGACAGATGAACAAAAAGCAGAACTAGCCGACTTCACAATTAATAATGATGAAGAACAAATGCTTGTTCCGCAAATTGAAAAAGTAATTGCTAAATTGATTTCATGAGTTTGCCCATCTATAGTTCAACGACAACAGCAAAATGGGATGCCTTCACCATGCAACATGAACCTATTTCGTCAATTGAATTGATGGAAAGAGCAGCAAGCCTAGCTACAAAACAAATTTTAGGAAACCATCTTTTTGAATCAGCTGCAATAATATGCGGACCAGGAAATAATGGCGGAGACGGATTGGTAATTGCGCGACTCTTATGTGAAACACAGAAAACTGTCTCGGTTTATTACTGGGAATCCAAAATACAATCAGCCGATTTCAAAAAGAATTTTGAGAAATTACCGAAGGGACTCTCATTGATAAAAATTGACGATTCTTTTGACCTAAAAAGCTTTGAAAGTGAATTGGTTATCGATTGCATTTTTGGATCAGGACTCAACCGACCGTTAGAAGGATGGTTAACAAATGTTGTTGGCGCAATAAATCATTCGACTGGAAAAATAATTTCGATTGACATTCCTTCAGGTCTTTTTGCTCAAGGCGCTAATAATTCGAACGACTCTATAGTGAATGCAGATTTGACCCTGACATTCATGTCTCCCAAAATGACCTTCTTTTTTCCTGAAAACAAAGAATTTGTTGGAGATTTTAAAGTGCTCGACATTCAATTACATCAAGACTTTGTAGCCGAACCAATCGCTCACTTTCTAAATGGAGATGATATTAGAATTAATCGAAGAGGTCAATTTGACCATAAGGGAATTTCAGGGTATTTGACTCTAATTGCTGGCCTCGGTCAAATGACGGGAGCGGCTGTTTTATCTGCAAGAAGTGCAATGAAATCTGGCGCCGGATATGTTGACTTGATCAGTTCAACAGAAGCGAAACAGGCTCTAATGGTAAGCCAAGCTGAAGTGATTTGTCAATCTAGTGAAGACTATAATATTTCTGCAAAAACAAATGCTTTAGCCATTGGACCTGGACTAGGGACTACCGAAAATTCAAAGAACATTCTTCTTGATTCATTTCAATTAGATATACCCATAGTGATTGATGCAGATGCACTTACCATTCTTTCAACTGATGCGTCTGTACTCGAAAAATTACCTAAGAACGCCATCCTAACTCCACACCTTGGAGAGCTGAGAAAACTAATAGGACCATCTGAAAATTCTGATGAAATGTTGACCAAGCAAATTGAGTTTTCGAAGTCTCATGAAATTTTTATCATTCAAAAAGGCGCTTACTCCAAGCTTACTACACCTGAAGGAACAGTTTTTGTGAATTCAACTGGTAATGCCGGAATGGCCTCAGCAGGAATGGGAGATGTTTTGACCGGATTAATAGGAAGCCTTTTGGCACAAGGATATTCAACTGAAGAGGCCTCTAAATTTGGCATGTTTTTACATGGTTATGCAGCTGATAAACATGTCTTTCACCTTGGCGAAATAGGACTAGTTGCATCAGATATTGTTGATAGACTTCCTAAAACAATGAATGATTTTTCTTATTAGAATCTCAATGTCATTCCAGCATGAACAGCCAAGCCGAACATATTGTGTTCAACTGGTCTCGTTTTAGGATTATAAGTATTGATCACATTGTATCTGAACTCAGGATAAAGCGTAAATCCAACCCAATCTAAATTGTAGGTCATCCCAAAGCCGGCATTTGTTTGCAGGTTAAAAGTCGATAACTTCTCTTTTATGAGCTCAGTTTCGCTAATGATTGACAAACCTTGCTTAGTGTTGTAAGACTCATTGAATCTAACATTTAGTAGGTTAAGTGGCGTAAGCCCAACAAAACCAAAAATTTGTAATCTGTCTCCGTAAGTATATCTCAACTTTATCGGTACACCCAATTGCATGTAAGTATTGCTAAAAAAGTAGGTGGAGTCAGAATCTGGATCATCAAAATTGTAATTCTCTTTTTGACCAAAGTATGAAATCCCCATGTCTAGACTGAAATTCTTGTTTAAATCCATCAACAAACCCAAAGTTATACCACCTGAGCTGCCAGCTGTTTGATCATTCCATGTTTCATATGTACTATAGGGCGAGTTATCAGTAAATGATCTATGCCCGTAAGTATACATTCCAGTTAGGTAATAGGTGCTACCGTTCAAGCTGTCTCTATTAAATTCTTTTTTAACCTTCTTAGGCTTTTCTTTCTTCTCTTCATCAGATCCCATCTCGCCAGAAACTATTTGAGAATTAGATGAAAATGAAAAAAAACAAAGCAACAAGAACGTCAGTTTTGCAGGTAAAAAATTATAACTCTTATATTTGAAATGCATACAGCAAAAATAAAAGAAATCTACTTAACCAACTCACTTACTATTTAATCTGAATTCATAACTGATTGAATAGAACACTTTATTTATTTAAACTCAAAAATGAAATTAACATTTAACTCTCCTGTTATTCTTATATTCTCTGCGATATGCGCAGGTGTTTACTTGTTGCAATCAATTGGAATAAGCGGAGATTTATTCGTACTCAAACCCACTTGGGACATGTCTAACCCAGCTTGGTATTTCAGGATTTTTTCTCATGCCGTAGGTCATGCGAATATGGAGCACTTAATGGGGAACCTCGCTTTTATACTCCTTCTGGGTCCAATTGTTGAAGAAAAGTATGGTGCAAAAAACTTAATCATTATGATGTTCAGTACGGCATTGCTTACTGGGCTCATTCACATTACATTTTCTAACTCGGGTTTGCTTGGCGCAAGTGGAATTGTTTTCATGTTAATCTTATTAGTCTCATTGGTGAACTTCAAGAACAAGGAGGTTCCACTAACATTCGTACTTATTGTCTTAGTTTACATTGGTAAAGAGGTTATAGGAACATTCTCAGATGATCAAGTGGCTCATTCAACACACATTGTAGGAGGAATAGTTGGAGCCTTTTTCGGATTCATGTTGAGAAATAATAAGTCAGCCAAAAAGGCCTCAGCTGGAAATATTGATATTTTGAAGCCATAAGAAGCATAATAAAAAGTTAAACCCTATCAGATTATAATCCCTTTTCATTAAATTTACTCAACACAAATCACACTATGGCACAACTATCAGACAAAGAGGGAGTAGACTTATTAGTAAAAAAGTATAATGAATTAAAAAGTGAGATTCACAAAGTTATTGTTGGACAAGATGAAGTAGTTCAACAAGTGCTCATGTCGGTATTTTCAAACGGACATAGTCTTTTAGTTGGAGTTCCAGGACTTGCAAAAACATTACTAATTCAAACAATTTCAGATTCACTTGGACTTTCATTCAAGAGAATTCAGTTCACGCCCGATTTGATGCCTTCAGATATTGTTGGGTCAGAAATACTAGACGAATCAAGAAATTTCAAATTCATCAAGGGGCCTATCTTCGCCAATATTGTTTTGGCAGATGAGATCAACAGAACGCCACCTAAAACTCAAGCTGCACTTCTTGAGGCTATGCAAGAGAAAACGGTTACGGCGGCAGGAACAAAGTATGAATTAGACAAACCATTCTTCGTATTGGCAACACAAAATCCAATTGAGCAAGAGGGAACTTATCCTTTACCAGAAGCACAATTAGATAGATTCATGTTCAATATCTGGGTTGACTACCCAACTTTTGAAGAAGAAATTTCAATTGTAAAGAACACCACTTCAAATAAAAAAACAGAATTAAAACCTATTCTAAACGGAGAGGAGATCATTTATTTTCAAGACCTGATTAGAAGAATTCCTGTGCCAGATGCGGTATACGAATATGCTGTTAAACTAGTCGCTAAAACTAGGAAAACTGGTGGGTACACACATCCATTGACTGAAAAATATCTGGATTGGGGTGCAGGACCAAGAGCTTCTCAATACTTAATAATTGGAGCAAAATGTTATGCCGCGATCAAGGGGAAATACTCACCTGACATTGAAGACGTAAAAGCAGTTGCCTACCCTATTTTACGACACAGAGTCGTAAGAAACTACAGAGCTGAGGCCGAAGGTTACAGCATAGAAAAAATCATCAGTGAATTAATGGAATCTTAGAATTCATAGTACAATTATGAGTTTAAGCCGAAAAGAATATGTAGCCATATGTCAAACTTGTGTCAAAAGAAAATTTGACAAGAAGATAGGATTAGTGTGCTCACTTACTGGGGAGTATGCAAACTTTGAAGATGAATGTAAAGACCTTGAAATTGATCAATTAGCCCAAAAGCGTGAAGAACGGTTGGTAAAGCAAAAAGAAGAAATGCAACAAGGTAGCTCAAATGCATTTTCATCAGAAAAAACTATGATGCAAAGTGGCGGCTGGGGAGGCTTACTTATGATTATAGGTGGTGTTGCCTGGTTAATCGGAGGGTTAGCTTTAGACAGAATTTTCTTCTATCCCTTTTTCTTAATTATAGGTGGAATTGTAGTTCTTGCGAAAGCTGCAATCACTAAAAGCAAAGAAATGGCAAAGCCAGACACTTCTGATATTCTGGACGAAGATTTTGACGAAATCATTTAAAAGGTATGTATCAATACGAAAGTTGTAAGAGGTGCACTAACCGAAAAATGAGTAGAACAGAGGGAATCCTATGTGGTCTTACAGAGGCGAAACCGACTTTTGAAGATGAATGTCCTGATTACAATGAAGACGAAGCTCAGGTCGCAAGACTCGAGAGATTCGAAAAACAACATAATCCTGAAGAAGTTAATAAAGAAAGTATCTACCGATATTTGACGGCCGGAATTCCGCTCTTTTTAGTTGGATTTTGTTTTATGTTCTTACCCCTACTAAATATGGGAATAGGTTTTCTACAAGTTGTAGGAGGCATAGCAGCTTTGATTGGCTTACTTTTAATAATCCTCTCTGTCATCAAGACCACAGCTAATGTGGTTAATCACGATCAAGAGAGACATAAAAAAGGAATTCCTGAAGAAATCAAAAAACGAGAGTCTGACGATTTAGAAATTTATTAAATGTCTTTCGGTATTGCCTAAAAATAGCTTTTCACTATCTTTGCCCTTTATTTCAAACCCCTAATCGAATGAATACCTTAACAGCAATTTCTCCAATTGACGGGAGATACAGATCAAAAGTTGAAAATTTAGGAAGCTATTTTTCAGAGTATGCACTAATCAAATACAGAGTTCTTGTTGAGATTGAGTACTTCATTGGATTAACCAAAGAAAACATTGGTGCGCTTTCTGACTTTCCTGAAGGAAAAGAAGATGCATTAAGAGCTATTTATAAGCAGTTTACTGAAGATGATGCTTCTGAAATTAAAGAAATAGAGAAGACTACCAACCATGATGTTAAGGCGGTTGAATATTTTATTAAAGGGAAATTAGAGGCTTTAGGATTATCAAAATTCGAAGAGTTTATTCATTTCGGACTTACTTCACAAGATATTAATAACACAGCTGTTCCCTTATCATTAAAAGAAGCAGTGCAAAATGAGTACATCCCATTATTAGACGATTTAATGATGACATTAAATGAGTTCTCACAAGAATGGAAAGACATTCCAATGTTGGCTCGAACGCATGGTCAACCAGCCTCTCCTACTAGATTAGGGAAAGAGATTTATGTATTTGTTGAGCGTCTTGATATCCAAAAGCAACAACTTTTGGCAGTGCCTTTCTCTGCTAAGTTTGGTGGAGCTACCGGAAACATGAATGCTCACTACGTGGCTTACCCTGAAATTGATTGGGTAAACTTCGCTAACAACTTCGTGAACAATACACTTCAAATTGACCGAAGCCAAACAACTACTCAAATTGAGCACTACGATAATGCTGCTGCCTTATTTGATGCAATGAAACGTATCAATTCAATCATTCTTGATTTAGATAGAGACATGTGGACATACGTTTCAATGGATTACTTCAAACAAAAAATTAAAGAAGGAGAAATTGGATCGTCTGCTATGCCTCATAAAGTAAATCCTATCGACTTCGAAAACTCAGAAGGAAACTTAGGAATTGCGAATGCTCTATTAGAACATCTTGCAGCAAAACTTCCGGTATCAAGATTACAAAGAGATTTAACTGATTCAACAGTTTTAAGAAACGTAGGGATGCCAATGGCGCACACTTTAATTGCATTCAAGTCTACTTTGAAGGGATTAAGTAAACTTTTACTTAATGGCGACAAATTAAATGCTGACCTAGAACAAAACTGGGCAGTGGTTGCTGAGGCAATTCAAACCGTCTTAAGAAGAGAAGGATACCCTAAGCCTTATGAAGCTTTAAAAGGATTGACTAGAACTAATGCTGCCATTACTAAAGAATCGATTTCAGAGTTCATTGAAACTTTGGATGTATCAGATGCTATTAAAGCTGAATTAAAAGAGATTAATCCTCAGAACTTTACTGGGATTAATATGGTGAGCTAGAAAAAACTTTGCTTAAAAGATAAGATTACTGCTGTGCAATTGAAGACTTCATTTCTGATTTCTCATTATCAGAAAGAGAAGTATCAGCATGTTCTGAATTAGCCGATTTGATAATAGAATTGAGTGGAGTTACATCCTTTTCGTATCCCTTGCAACACTTGCACATCATTAGGTGAAATCTTAAGCTAAAACGCTTCATAAAAGGAAGTTTCTCAAACTCCTCTTTCTCCATCATAGCTCCTGCTTCATTGCACTTCATCATGAGTTAAACCATTTTAATTCCAAGCAATCTCTTAATTGAACTTTAGCCCGGTGAATTATTACCCACAAATTTGACGCAGTGATATCATGCTCCTTACAAACCTCTTCACTTTTCTTCTCTTCAACTAGTTTATCTATGACAATCCCTTTCCACTTATCTGGTAGTTCTTGGATACATCCCATTATTGCAGAGCGCAGCTCTTTGTTGTCGTAATTAATTTCAATTTCAGATACTGCTCCTTTATTCTGCCGTTCAATCACCTTTGATTCTCCAGTTTCACTATCTGTACCAAGGGCCGACATAGGTCTTGTTTGACGAGACTCTTGCTTACGCCAATGATCAATAATTTTTCTTTTAAGAATCGAAAAAAGCCAAGTTTTGACTGTACTTTTTCCTTGAAAGTTATCTAAACCTTTGATAGCCGATACAAATGTATCTTGAACTAAGTCTTTTGCCATTTCATGATCATTCACTCTTGTTACTGAGAAGTTATAGAGCATGTCTGAATAGTCATCTACCCAAGTTGAAGTATCTATTATTTGTTCGGCCTTTGGCATGGTCAAGTTTAGGTATTATTAAGAATCATTCCAAATAAATAAGGATGAAAGGCGCACACAAAAGTTAGGGATTATTGAAAAGGAAATAAGCGTTTAATGAAGTGGCTATACACAACCAAATTAAATAAGGAAAAACCAATACAGACAAGACCTTAAGCTCGTTTCTATTCGTCCAAACAAAGTAAAACAAAAGTAAGGTCAACAGGGTGATTACTATCAGTGAAATTGCCACTTGATGTTGCCAAAAGAAGAGTGGGTTCCAAGCTATATTCAACAAAGTCAGTAGAATATATAGATTTATGTTTCTTTTAGACTTTTTTTCAGACAGCTTTGCCATGTAAACCGAAAAGCAAGCCATTATTGTAAACCAAGCAGCTCCAAATACCCATCCGGGAGGAGTCCATGGTGCTTGATTTGCATTTTGATACCATTCAGAACTTGGTCCAGGCCCCATTAAATAAGCGCCAATTGCAAGAGCGCCAAAGTTAACGACTGCAAAGATCAATAATCGTATTCCAAAACTTAATTCCTTCATACACTTAGAACAAGGTTGATCTTATATTGTTTAAATAAAAAAGGCCCTTCTCAAAAGAGAAGAGCCTTTCAATTATAACCAAATTGTTTACTGATTTATCGCGTCAGAAAAACAATATTCATTCTTATCAATCAATTTATTTGCAATTAATTGTCTCGCATCTTTAGTATTGTATGCTTGGACCTTTGTGAATCTCTTAAGTCCCATCATCATCATTCTTAACTCATCATCAGCAACAAACCCCATTAAGGCATCTTTACCATGCTTGTTAATTGAATCAGCTGCATCAAAGATGTATGTTTTAACCATTGCAATGTAAATTGCACTAGCCTCTTCACCTTTAGCTTGAACCATTTTCTCAACTCTTAACATTGCAGATTCAGCCGCATATACGTAATTCACCATATCCGCAACATTCATCAAAATTTCTTGTTGCTTAGCTAATTCCATCATCAGTTTTTGAGCTGCTGTACCAGCAACCATCAATACTGCTTTTTTGAAATTCTTGATTACTTTCTTTTCTTCAGCAAATAACTCTGTTGAAGGATCTTCAAAATCAGGAATACTCATTAACTCATTAGCAACTGCCATAGCAGGCCCCATTAAGTCTAATTCACCCTTCATAGCTTTCTTAAGGATCATGTCTACTGTCAACATTCTGTTGATTTCATTTGTTCCTTCAAAAATCTTATTGATTCTAGCATCTCTGTACGCTCTCTCAACTGCAGATTCTGCAGAGAATCCCATTCCACCATGAATTTGTACACCTTCATCCACTACGAAATCTAATACTTCAGATCCAATAACTTTTAAAATGGCACATTCAGCTGCGAATTGCTCAATTCCTTTTAATGTAGCTTTTTGCTTATCCATTCCACCAGCTTCTAGAGCTTTTATAGCGTTATCAATATCAGCACCACATCTATAAACTGCAGATTCTAAAACAAATGTTCTAATTGATTGCTCAGCTAATTTGTGACGAATTGCTCCGTATTTAGAAATTGGTCTTCCGAATTGCTCTCTTTCGTTTGCATATTTTACTGAGTAATTGATTGTTTCTTTTGATCCACCCAATACACCAGCACCTAATTTGATACGACCGATATTTAAGATATTCAATGCGATTTTAAATCCTCCTTCTCTCTCACCTAAAAGGTTTTCAGCAGGGATAACACAGTTGTTAAAGAACACTTGTCTTGTAGACGATCCTTTAATACCCATCTTCTTTTCTTCAGGATTCAATGAAATTCCTTCAGTTCCACCTTCGACGATAAATCCAGTCAACTTCTCATCATCACCAATCTTAGCAAATACGGTAAATACATCTGCGAATCCAGCATTTGTAATCCACATTTTTTGACCAGTGATTGAGTAAGTTTTTCCATCATCAGATAAAACAGCTTTTGTTTTTCCTGAATTTGCATCAGAACCTGAAGAAGGCTCAGTTAAACAATAAGCAGCTTTCCATTCACCTGAAGCAAGTTTTGGAATATACTTTTTCTTTTGCTCTTCTGTACCATAATAAAGAATTGGTAAAGTACCGATTCCAGTATGCGCTCCGTAAGCTACAGAGAATGAGTTTCCTCTTCCTAAGTATTCTGTTGCCAATAAAGAAGTTGGGAAATCAACACCCATTCCTCCTAATTCTTCAGGAACGGACATTCCTAACATTCCTAGCTCACCTGCTTTCTCCATCTTAGTTTGCATAAGACCTTCTTGCATGCTTTCAATTGCTTCTTTATCTGGATCAATTTCTTGACGGATAAAATCTAAACATGTTTGAGCAATCATTCTTTGCTCTTCAGTATATTCTTCAGGAGTATAGATTTCAGAACACTCTGATTCTCTAATTAAAAATTCTGCTCCTTTAATTGGCTGTTTCTCTTCCATTTCAATTTGATATTATAATATTTCTAATACACCAGCTGCACCTTGACCTGTACCTACGCACATAGTCACAACTCCGTATTTTTGATCTCTTCTTTTTAACTCATTAATGATTTGTACAGATAATTTTGCTCCCGTACATCCAAGTGGATGACCTAATGCAATTGCTCCTCCATTTACATTTACTATATCCGGATTCACTCCTGTCTCTTGAATTACTGCTAAAGACTGCGAAGCAAAAGCTTCATTCAACTCAAACAAATCAATGTCATTCATTTTCAATCCTGCCATTTCAATTGCTCCAGGAATTGCATCTACAGGTCCGATTCCCATAATTCTTGGTTGAACACCAACAACTTTGTAAGAAATCAATCTAGCGATAGGTTCTAAGTTTAACTTCTTAACCATATCTTCAGACATCATCAAACAAAATGCAGCACCATCTGACATTTGAGAAGAATTACCAGCAGTAACTGTTCCGCCTTGCATAAATACAGGCTTCAATCTTGCTAATGCTTCAATTGTAGTTCCTTTTCTTGGTCCTTCATCTGAAGCTACATTATTTGTTCTTTCAGCTCTTTTACCATTGCTATCTACATAAACCTCGTCAACAGCAACCGGAATAATGTCATTGACAAATTTTCCTTCTTCTTGAGCTTTTAAGGCTTTCATATGAGAGTTGAATGCAAACTCATCTTGCATTTCTCTTGTGATATTATACTTCTCAGCAACTGCTTCTGCTGTGTTTCCCATTCCCCAATACCAATCGGCATGTTCTTTAGAAACTTTAGCATTTGGCACTACTCTCCATCCTCCCATCGCAATGGCAGACATTGATTCTGTACCACCGGCAATAACAACATCAGCTAATCCTGCTTCAATTTTCGCTTTTGCGATTGCCATTGTTTCAATTCCTGAAGAACAGTATCTATTTACAGTCATTCCAGGAACCTTGTCAGTATCTAATCCCATTAAAGAAATAAATCTACCAACGTTAAGTCCTTGCTCTGCCTCAGGCATTGCGTTACCAACAATAACATCATCAATGAGTGCTGGATCCAAATCTGGAACTTCACTCATGATCTTCTTAATTACGTCTGCCGCTAAATCATCAGGTCTAGAAAATCTAAATCCTCCTTTATTAGCTTTACCTACTGCTGTTCTGTAGGCCTTTACGATATATGCTTGTTTACCCATTTTTATTCGTTTTTCGATTTTTCGTTTCTCGTTTTTCGATATTGAATTCGAAATACGGAATACGAAAAACGATCTAGTTTCTTAATATTTTTCCTTTAGTCACAATGCTCTGAATTCTCTCAAGCGTCTTTTTCTTAGTACATAGGTCTAAAAATGCCTTACGCTCTAAATCCAACAAGAATTGTTCACTTACTTTAGTTGGCTCTGATAAATCTCCACCTGCTAAAACAAATCCTAGCTTTTCAGAGATGTATGCATCATGCTCAGAAATGTATTTACCGTGCTCCATTGAATCAGCTCCAACGTAAACGATACCTAGTGCTTCGTTTCCTAAAACCGTAATATCTTTCGCCATTACTGGTTGTGTATACCCTGCATTGAACATTGATAATGCCGCTTCTTTAGCTCTTGTTAACTGATAATCCCTATCAACAACAACTTCATCAATTCCTTTTCTCAAGTATCCTAAATCAAATGCTTCATAAGCAGATGTTGAAACTTGTGCTTGACCAATAGTCAAGAATGAATCTCTGAATCTGTTAATTCTAACATCACCTGAATTTAGGTTATCTGAAAGTCTTTTAGCGAACTCTTTCGTTCCACCTCCTCCAGGGATAAGACCTACTCCAAATTCAACTAACCCCATATAAAGTTCTGCATGAGCAACAACTTTATCTGCGTGCATTGACATCTCACATCCACCACCTAAGGCCATATTATGCGGAGCAACTACAACAGGACAAGAAGAATATCTGATTCTCATCATTGTATCTTGGAATTGCTTAATAGCAAAATTCAACTCATCATATTCTTGTTCGACTGCCATCATAAAGATTAAACCTACATTGGCTCCAGCCGAGAAGTTTTGACCGTTATTTGAAATAACTAATCCCTTGTATTCTGTTTCTGCTAAATCAATTCCTTTTTGGATTCCGGCTAAAACACCTCCTCCAATTGTATTCATCTTCGTATGGAATTCTAAGTTTAAGATTCCGTCTCCTAAATCAATCAAATGACAATCTGAATTTTCCCAAACTGTTTTAGAATCTCTCAGGTTATCAATGAATAATAAATCTTCAGTACCCGGAATCACTTTGTATTCACCAGTAGTTTGATCGTAGTACTTTTTCAATCCATCTTCTAACTTATAGAATGATGTATTTCCTTTGGCAACCATATCTGTAATCCAAGCTGCAGGAGTTTTTCCTTGCTCTTTCATGATTGCAATTGCTTTCTCTACTCCAACTACATCCCAAGTTTCGAAAGGACCTAATTCCCAACCGAATCCTGCTTTTAATGCATCATCTACTTTATAAACCTCATCAGAGATTTCTGGAATTCTGTGTGATACATACGAGAATAAACCAGAGAATAATTTCTTGAAGAAATCACCTGCTTTATCTTTAGAGTAGTATAACATTCTTGTTCTCTCAGCTAAATCATCTACAGATTTCGTAGCCGCAAGAATTGGAAAATCAGCTCTCAATTTAGAACGGTATTCCATTGTTTTAAGATCAAGCGTTAAGATTTCTTTCTTGCCATCTTTCACCTCTTTCTTGTAAAACCCTTGTTTAGATTTCGAACCTAACCAGTTGTTCTCTACCATCTTCGCAACATATCCAGGTAAGTTGAAAGATTCTCTTTCTTCGTCGTCAGGACAGTTTTCAGTTAATCCGTTTGCAACATGAACTAAAGTATCTAAGCCAACAACATCACATGTTCTGAAAGTTGCTGATTTTGGACGACCCAAAACAGGACCCGTTAATTTATCTACCTCTTCAACTGTCAAATCCATTTCTTCAACCGCATGGAACAATGACATAATTGAGTAGACACCTACCCTATTTGCTATAAACGCAGGAGTATCTTTACACAATACAGTCTTCTTGCCTAAGAACCTAGCACCATACTTCATAAAGAAGTCAGTTACTTCAGGATCAGTTTTAGGAGTAGGAATTACTTCCAATAATTTTAAATATCTCGGAGGGTTGAAGAAGTGAGTTCCGCAGAAGTGCTTTTGGAAATCTTCAGATCTACCTGCTAACATCATGTTAATAGGAATACCAGAAGTATTCGAAGAAACCAATGTCCCTGGCTTTCTGAATTTATCCACCGCTTCAAAAATAATCTTCTTGATGTCAAGTCTCTCAACAACAACTTCGATTACCCAATCGCAAGAAGCAATATCTTTCATATTGTCTTCAAAATTTCCTGTTGTAATTCTAGATGCGAATGACTTTTTATAAATTGGAGAAGGCTTAGATTTTAAAGATGCCTTTAGAAAGTCATCAACTAATCTATTTCTAACTGACTTATCTTCTAAGGTCAATCCTTTTGCTTTTGCTTTCTCTTTGTCGCTCAATTCTCTCGGAACCATATCCAACAACAATACTTCGCAACCAATGTTTGCCAAATGGCAAGCAATACCTGAACCCATAATTCCTGATCCTAATACCGCTACTTTTTTAATGTTTCTTTTCATCTGATAATGAAATTTCTATTTATTTTCTTCTAATAATTCTGTTAAATGCTCATCTACTTTTAGCATTACCTCAAAAAAGGCTTTCACCTTTGTTTTTGGAAGTTTTTCATACAATGCTTCATTGAATTCAAGCACCACTTTCTTTGCCACAGATCTCTTTTCAACCCCTTCTTCAGTCAGAAAAACCAATGACTTTCTTTTATCTATAGAATCAGTTTGACGATATATCAAACCTTTATCTTCCATATTCTTCAAAGTTCTTGAAAGGCTGGTAGGCTCCATTCCCATCTTTGGTCCTAAAGCTGTACTAGGTGTCCCCTCTCTTTCAACGTTCAACAAAATGAACCCCCATGAAAATGACATATCATGCTTTGCGGCCATTTGATTGTAATATCTTGAGATCTTAAACCAATTATTCCGTACATGGAATTCAAAAAGTTGCTCTTTATTCATTTCTTAGTCGTATATTAGTATCAAAGTTAGCGGTTTTTTCTTATGCGCGCATAATTTTTTAGGATTTTTTTTGAAATATTTTTTATTTCTTTATTACCCTCAACTTATTAACTATATGAACTCCATTCTTAAACTGACTTGGTTTGCTTTGCTTATTCTCACTTTTTCAGCAACTTACTCGCAAGAACTCGAATTAAATAAAATCATGGCAGGTAATGATTTCATTGGACATCAACCCAATAATCTGGCTTGGAATATTAATAGCGAAACATTTTATTTTGAATGGAATAACACAGATGAATACAAAGCGTATTACCAGGGGAATTTAAAATCGAGCAAGCCTCAATTAATTGAAACTAACGACCTGTCAAATCATGACTATAATGGATTTTTTAGTTCTGAAAACGGTGTTTACAACTTCAGTAAAAGAGGTAGCTCAATTTTTGAAATCAAAAAAGAAGAAGAAAAAGAAGTCTTCTCATATTTCGACTCTTACTACATTGAGAAAATAACCAATGATGGCTCCATATTTCTCAATTTAGACAACAATTTGTTTGACTTCAATTCTAAAGAAGGAACTCTCAAACAACTGACCAACTTCACAAAGGGAAAGAAACCATCCAAAGGCCAATCACCGTCTTACCTTGAAGATCAACAGCTAGAACTTTTTCAAATTCAAAAACAAAGAAAACTTCGCAAAAATAAAAGGGATGATTTCAGAGAAAAAACAAGAAATGAAAAAGTTGAATCAATATACCTTGATGGATGGAATGTCGACTGGATAGAAATGTCAGAGAATAAGAAATGGATGATCTTTGAATTAACTAAAAGACATAAAAACACTCCAACTTCTTATCCCTCTTACTTGAATGAATCAGGCGAAACAGAGTCGAGAAACGCCAGACCAAAGGTGGGGTCAAAAAACCCTGAACATCAATTATTTTACTACAACTTCGAAACAAAAGAACAAAAAGAATTGACCTTTGAAAACCTAGAAGGAATAAGTTCTCTTCCCGATTATTTGGTTAAAAAGGATGCTGAAGAAATTGAATCTCTTGAAGAACCAAAAGAAATCATTTTTCATGGACATGGCTTTAACACAATACAGACTTCTTGCTTGATTGAAATTAAGTCATACGACAACAAAGACCGTTGGATGATAACGGTTGATGAAGAAGGTAATTATGAAATGGCGAATCACCAACACGACAAGGCATGGATTGGCGGTCCTGGAATTAGCGGCTGGAATATGGTTCCAGGAAACGCCGCCTGGATAAGCAATTCAACTTTTTATTTTCAATCTGAAGTAAGCGGATATTCACATCTCTATTCTTACAACTTAGATTCAAGAGAATCTACTCAGCTCACTAAAGGAAAATATGAGATACATGAGGCTTATCTAAATAAAGATAAGTCTGCCTTCTTCATATCAGCAAATAAGAGTCATCCTGGCAACAGAGATTTCTTAATGCTCGACTTGAAATCAAAATCATTAACAACTATTCTATCAAGTGACGGAAAGCACGAAGTTGTGGTTTCTCCTGATGAAACTTCATTGGCTATTAGATATTCAAGTAGAAACAAGCCTTGGGAAATCTACACTGCCCCTCTAAAAGAGAACACAAAGATGAAACAGATCACTGATTCACAGTCAGATGAATTTAAAGATTATAAGTGGAGAATTCCAGAAATAATAACGTTTCAAGCCACTGACAATGAAAACGTAAATGCCAGAATTTATGAACCTAAAGAAGGAACTAAAAACGGGGCAGCTGTGATCTTCGTGCACGGAGCAGGATATTTACAAAACGCCCACAACTGGTGGAGCGGATATTACAGAGAATACATGTTCAACAATTTACTAGCCGATAAAGGGTATACGGTTTTAGACATTGACTACAGAGCCAGTAAGGGATACGGAAGAGATTTTAGAACAGGAATTTACAGGTATATGGGCGGCAAAGATTTATCTGATAATATGGATGGTAGACAATACCTTATCAATAAGCATGATATCGATCCTGACAGAATTGGAATGTATGGTGGTTCGTATGGTGGATTCATAACGTTAATGGCTTTGCTGACTGAACCTGGAAAGATAAAATGTGGAGCAGCAATTCGTTCAGTTACAGATTGGGCTCATTACAATCATGCGTACACTTCTAACATTCTCAACACGCCAGAAAAAGACCCTGAATCATTTAGAATCAGTTCTCCTATTTATTATGCCCAAAACTTAGAAGACAAATTACTTATGCTTCATGGCATAGAAGATGACAATGTTCAATATCAAGATGTGGTAAGATTATCACAAAGATTTATTGAAGAAGGAAAGAAAGATTGGGATTTAATTGGATACCCAATTGAACCACATGGCTTCAAAGAAACTACCAGCTGGATAGACGAATACGGACGTATTTTACAATTCTTCGAAACAGAGCTTCTCAAAAAGTAATAAAAAAATCAACCTTTTCTAAACTTAAACCGTCTTCACTGTTGAGAACTTATAAGTTAAATTGTAAACATTTACTTTGTAAAGTAGATGGAATTGCTAGATTTGAACTTAGAAAAACAACTACTTAACAAAGAAATGAAAATTTCTTACCCAAATTTGAATAAATATAGTCTACAGAAAGCTCTGCTATCAGTAGCTTTGATCGTACTATCCTTTAGTTCGACAGCTCAACAAGACACTGAATTTTGGTTTGTAGCTCCAGACGTTTCTTCTTCTCAAGGACAAAGTCCAATCGGACTGAAACTTCTATCTTACGATAATGCGGCGACAGTAACTATAAGCCAACCTGCCAATGTAGGTTTCACTCCGATAATAGTGAATTTGGCCGCCAATTCTGTTTCGACTGTTGACCTGACCTCATTTATTGCTGATATTGAAACACCTTCGGCTGATGCGATTAGCGATAACGGAATTAAAATTGTTTCGGATGAGATTATTACAGCTTATTATGAATTAACAGCTGGCTCAAACAAAGAGACATTCTCTTTAAAAGGAACGAAAGGACTTGGAACTGATTTTTACACTCCATTTCAAAAGCAATGGGATAACGCATCAGTTGCTCCTGGTACATTCTCTTCAATAGATATTGTAGCTACTGAAGACGGTACTCAAGTAGCTATAACTCCTACAACTGCTGTTGTTGGGCATCCTCAAGATGTCACTTATGTCGTTCTTTTGAATGAAGGAGAAACATACTCTGCCAGAGACGTCAACCTTACAGCTGGAACTACATTAGCAGGATCAATTGTCTCAGCCGATAAAGATATTGCGGTAACATTATTTTCAGGTGCATTAGTGAACTCTGGATGTAATTCAACAATGGGAGATCAAATAACACCTACTGATAATTTGGGAACTGACTTCATTATTAGAAAAGGGACTTCATCTGATGATAGGGTATACATATTAGGAACTCAAAACAATACCGGTATAACAATTGAAAACCTTTCAACTACGACCTCTCTCATAAGCTGGAGTGAAACTTACGAGATAGACCTTACTGATGACATTAACTATATCAAGACAACTAAACCTGTTTACATATGGCATGCTTCAGGAAATGGCTGCAACCTAAATGGTGCTCAGGTTCCGCCAATCTATTGTGCTGGAAAATATGACCAAACTTTCTCAAGAGGAACTTCAGACTCCCTAGGACTTATAGTTCACATAAGAGCCGGTTATGAAGACGATTTTTTACTGAACGGCAGTTCTACTCTATTAACTGCTGGAGACTTTTCTGTAGTTCCTGGAACTGCTGGGGAATTTGTTGTGGCAATTAAATACTTCAATACCACTCAAATTCCAGTGGGAAGCTTTAATAAACTTACGAACACAGAAGAAATTTTTGGGATGGCAATTATGAATGGTTCTAATGGAAATGGTTCTGGATACGCTTACCTCTCTGAATTCATTTCATACCCTTTCATTGATGCTGGTCTTGACAACTCGATTTGCGCGAATATGCCGTTCTCTGTTAATGGTGTAATTGGAGGTGGTGATGTCACTGCAGTTTGGAGTCATACTGGATTCGGATCATTTACTTCTGCAACTGACGTTTTGAACAACGCTTATCAGGCAGCTCAAATTGACTCTATTATTAGTCCAATTGAATTGATATTAACTTCGACAGGACCTTGTCCAGAAATTAAAGACACACTTATTCTTACAGTCACTCCCGCACCAATTGTTAATGCGAATGTTGACCAAATTGTTTGTGCGAATAACGCCACTATTGATCTGAATGGAACTGTTACAGGTGGAGCAATGACGGGAAATTGGTCAACACCGAATGGTACAGGTAACTTTGTACCTAATAGCTCAACTTTAAACGCTCAATACGTCCCTTCAAATGCAGATACGACTTTAGGTAACATTACATTGGTTTTGACTTCAACTGGACCTGTTTCATGTAATCAAACTACCGACACCATGTATTTGAGCATCACTCCTGCTCCATTTGTGGATGCCGGTCCGACAAGTTTGGATGTATGTTCTAATAATGAGATTTTCAACTTGAGTGGCACAGTTGGCGGAGGATCGTCAACAGGAAAATGGACAACTTCAGGAAATGGATTATTTCTTCCTGACAACCTATCTTTAAATTGTACTTATGAGCCAAGTCCCTTAGATGTTAATGGTGGAAGCATCTGGATTTACCTGACGTCTACAAACAATGGAACATGTGATGTGGTGAAAGATAGTATTCAAATCAATTTTACACCTCCACCATCTGTTAATGCTGGTCCAAATATGTTTGCTTGCACCAATGAAGCCGCAGTTGATTTGAGTGGACTGGTAAGCGGACCGACTACAACAGGAGAATGGACAGGAGGAAGCGGAATGTACTCACCAGACAATCAAACTTTAGCTACTTCTTACACTCCAACGAGTACAGAGATCACATCAGGTTCAGTGACTTTAACATTAACATCTACCAACAATGGAAATTGTGCCTCTGAAAACGATCAAATCACTATTGATTTCGTAGCTCCTCCTTTTGCAAACTTTGATTACAACAATGTTTGTTTAAATGAAGAAATGGTATTCACCAACTTCTCTCTAAATGGATTCGGTACTATAATTGACTGGAACTATGACTTTGGGGATGCGTCTACTGCAAACTCGCCTGATGCAGTTCACACTTATGCCAATGACGGTACTTACACAGTTGAACTAGTTGTAGAATCAGATGCAGGTTGTTTTGACACTTCTTCTAAAGTGGTGACCGTATATGAACTACCAGTCGCAGATTTCAATTACACATCATCTTGTGAAAATGAGCTTATTGTTATTGATTTTGAAGATGCATCAACAATAACGAATGGAACAATTAACTATTGGTATTACGACTTTGGAGGCCAAGGACAGCAATCTGTGCAAGATCCATCTCAATTATTTAATGGTGAAGGAAATTTCATAATTACTCATATTGTTTCTACAACTGATGGTTGTTCTGACACAATCTTACAAACAATAACTATTCCTCCTAGTCCAAACGCAGGATTCTTCTATAACACTCCTAACGTCTTGAATGTAGGGGCAGAATTCACATTCATTGATACTTCTTCAAATACAACTTCTTGGTATTGGGATCTTGGAAATGGAGAAACCTCAACTGATCAAAACCCTTCAACGGTTTACTTTGAAAATATAGAATATGATATAACATTATTTGCTACAGGTCCTTTAGGTTGTGTTGACAGTATTACTCAAACAATAGAAATTGAGAACGTAACTACCGTAATAAACCAGTTAATCCCAAATGCAATCTCACCAAATGCAGATGGTAAAAATGATGTTTGGAAACTAGAGTTTATTGATCTGATTAACCCACAGGCAGAAATTATCATAATGAACAAATGGGGACAAACTGTTTTTGAATCAATTGGCTACGCTAATCCTTGGGACGGAACGGTCGGAGGTGAATTAGTTCCCGAAGGAAACTACTATTACGTTATTAAACTAAGTGACACAGAAGTCTATAAAGGAGCCTTGCTTGTCATGATATCAGGAGGTAATTAAGAGTGAAAAAACTTTTAGTCATATCGTTATTTTTAGTGTCTGCGACTTCATTTGGTCAGCAGCAAAAGGTATTCACCAACTTCATGATGAATGACTACTATTACAACCCAGCCATTGCTGGATCAAAAGATGTTCATTACGCGAATATTGGTTTCAGAAATCAATGGGCCGGATTTGAAGATGCACCTTTAACTCTTTATGCTAATTTTTATGGTTCTGCCGGAAACAAAATGAAGCATGGATATGGTGCATCAATTATGACAGAACAAAGTGGTCTGGTTCAAAATACCTCTTTTTATCTTAATTACGCCTACCACGTTAGGCTTTCGGATAACTGGAAACTAGGTTTAGGTGTTAAGCCAGGATACATTCAATATAATGTCAAATTATATGATGCGCAATTAGCTGATCCAGCTGACGCAGTACTTTCTGGAAATATACTTTCTACGAACGCTTTCGATTTTAACGCAGGAATAAACCTTTATTCAAAGAAATTCTTCTTCATGGCTTCAATGCGAAACGCCTTGACAGATATCATTACAGTTACTTCTTTCAATGAAGGACTATCAAGACATTACACTGGAATTGTTGGTTATAAATGGTTAGTTAACGCCAAGAAAAAACCTGAAACAGACGAAGAAGGTAATGTCATTAAGAGAAAAAAGGATTTTGAATTAATGCCTGTATTCTTGTTCAAATATGTTAAGCCAATCAATCCACAAGGAACGATAATGTTAAAAGCAACTTTTGATCATAAATATTGGATGGCTCTTACCTATCGTACACAAGATGCTGCTGGTATTGCGCTAGGACTTACACTTAAAAAGAGATTCAATTTAGGGTATGCATTTGATTATTCATTAGGAGATATTAAGTCATACAATTTTGGCTCACATGAGTTGATGCTGACTTTCCAAGTGACTAATAAGAAACCATCAATCGAAGAGCAAGACGAGGAAATTAACAATAGCATATTTGACGACAACAAGAAGAAGAAAAAGAAAGAAGAATAACTAAATACATTAGGTATGAAGTGGATGAAAATAATAATATTGACCCTTGGATTTTGGTCGTCTTTTGGTACACAAGAGGCAAAGGCTCAAATTGATACAACCTTCTGGTTTGCTGCCCCTTGGGTAACCCCAGATCACGCAGGTAACGTACCAATGGCATTTCTATTTTCAACTTTCGGAAATGCAACTACCATTAGATTAAGACAGCCGGCGTCCACTTATGATACCACATTCACGGTTGCAGCTAACAGTCTTTTTTCAAAAGATCTGGCTCACATCTTAAATGAGTTGGAAACAAAACCGGCTAACACTGTGTTAACAACTGGTTTTGAAATTACCTCAGACTTTCCAATCATTGTTGTGTATGATTTTCTCTCAACCGCCAATAATCCTGAAACCTATTCTTTAAAAGGTCAAAATGGTTTAGGATATGAGTTCGTTTGCCCATTTCAAACAAAATGGTTTAGCCAAAACATTTCGGGTATCGATCCCAAACAACAGATCAATATAACTGCAACAGAAGATAACACAACAATTTACATAACACCTGAGTGTGATATTGTCGGGCACGCCGCCGGAGTTACATACTCGGTCTTTCTACCTTTTGCGGGAAGCTCATATACCTGTGAGAACGTGGTCTTAAATACGAATGTTCCTGGAAATAATCTTTCTGGAACTGTAGTGGTCTCTGATAAAAAAATCGCAGTTACCTGTTCAGATGACTCTGTACGATCAAGTGGTGGAGGATGTTATGACCTCATGGGCGACCAAATTGTTCCCGTAGACGTTATTGGTACCGACTATGTGGTAAGTAAAGGTTTCTTAGTCCCTACCGGAGATGAATCATTTTTTGTTGTTGCAACTGAAAACTTTACGACTGTCACTATAGATGATGGTGTGACGGTAACAACTCTTATCTTGAATCAAGGAGAAACCTACGCTCACAGTGTCACCGAACCACTTACTTATATATCCTCTGACAAGAATGTTTACCTCTTGCATGCCACTGGATACGGATGTGAGATGGGTGAAGCTTTGCTTCCTCCATTGAACTGCGCAGGATCTGAGCAAGTGAGCTTTACTAGGAATAAATCACAACCATTCTTTATTACATTAGTGTGTCCTGCTGGAGCAGAATTCAACTTCACGCTAAACGGTTCAACAACGATTATTGACCCACTAGACTTTGACCCGGTTCCGGGCACTGCTGGTGCGTTTGTTGGTGATACGATTGAGTTCACAACTGCACAAATTGGTGTAAACTCTAGTAATTTACTTACCAATTCTTCTGATTTCTTCTCTATGGGTGTCTTCAATGGTGGAGCAACTGGAGGAGTACTTTATCATTACTTATCTTCTTTCTTAAGAAGAGTTATCGTAGATGCAGGACCTGATACCACACTGTGTAATGCAGAAACAGTGGTAAATCTTGACGGAGCCGTTTCGGGAGGAACAACCACTGGAATTTGGAGCGTACTTGATGGAGCCGGGACTTTAAATTCGCCTACCAGTTTGACTACGACATATGACCCTGTTCAATCTGATTATGATCAAGGGGTATTAACATTCGTATTAGAATCAACTGGTAATTGTGACCCTCGATTTGATACATTGAAAGTAGCGTTTATACAATCTCCGATTGCAAGTGCTGGATTAGATGACATCTATTGTAAGAATAATGTAGGTGCTATTCCAATAAGTGGATCTGTACAGTATGCCGTAGCCTCTGAGTGGTCTGGAGGATTTGGTGGTTCAATTGCCAATATTGCTGATTTGAACACAACTTACACGCCTTCGCCTACTGATCTCGCGAATGACAGTGTTGCTCTATATATCGAATCTGATGGTAGCTTTTTTGCATGCCCTGACGATAAGGATACGCTCGTAATATACTTTACAGAGCCGCCTGTAGTAACTGCTGGGCCCGATATTGTGGCCTGTGGAACAAGTGATAGTGTTGCTGTTGCAGGAACTGTTGCAGGCCCAACAACAACTGGTATCTGGACTACTTCAGGATCAGGATCATTCTCACCTTCTGAACTTGATTTAGGAAACCACTACTTAATCACATCTGCTGATACAACTATTGGATCTATAACCCTTGTCGTCACTTCTACGAATAACGGAAACTGCCTAGCCGTCTCTGATAGTTTGGTAGTAACAATTTTAGATCAACCGGTAGTAGATATTACTACATTAGATTCACTTTGTGCAAACAACCCTATTATTGACCTTACTGGTACTGTGACATCTGGTTACTCTACAATCTGGACAGTGTTAGGTACGGGTGGTGTTGCTGATCCCAATTCATTAAATACAACTTATAATGTTACACCTGCAGATACAATTGGTGGATTAATTCAAATTGAATTAGAAACAAACGGTGGACTTTGTCCTGTAGAAAAAGATACTTTGCTTATTACATTTGTTGCTCCTCCTATCGTTGATGCCGGTTTAGACCAAGACTACTGTGATAACGAACCAGTTTCTTTAAATGGATTGTTAGGTGGAAGTGCTTCAGGAGCTACTTGGGGATCAACAGGAACTGGATCATTCAATCCATCTCCTAATCTTCTTACAACATTTTATTTCCCTTCTAATCTTGACTTGACGAATGGTTCGGTTGAATTGTTTTTAACGAGTTCAGCAGATTTTGGATGTCTACCAGATAAGGATACTGTACTAATCACTTACAAACCTGCACCAGAAGCTAACTTTACAAACTCTTCTGTTTGCTTAGGTGAGAATACTTTATTTACTGATCAATCAACTGTTTCATCAGGAACTATTGATAACTGGCAGTACGACTTTGGTGATGCACAGACATCAATTGCCCAAAATCCTAATCATACTTACACAGGTTCAGGACAGTTTAATGTAACCTTGATTGCAGGATCAGACAATGGATGTTTTGACACAATAACTCAAGCGATCTGGGTGAATCCAGAGCCAGTACCTCTATTCAACAACAATTATGCTTGTGAAAATGAAGTGATCTACTTTAACGACATCTCATTCTTAGCATCAGGAAACATTGTTCAATGGGATTGGGATTTTGACAATGGAGCTGGATCGAGCAATATTGAAAATCCAATTTTCACATTTGGTCTCCCTGGTTCTTACCCAGTTTCAATGACTGTAACGAGTGACTCAGGTTGTGTTGCAACAGTTACAAATGACGTTCAGGTATTGTCTGGACCATCAGCTGACTTTACCGTTAATCCAAATCCAGGATTGGCCTTAGAAGATCTTGATTTTATTGATCAATCAACAGGAGCTCCATTCACTGATTGGTTCTGGGATTTCGGCGACGGAATCGGAGGGTCAGGTCAAAACGAAGTTCACCAGTATGATGAAGGTGGATTCTTTGATGTTGTTTTAACAGTAACTGACACAGCAGGATGTACAGATTCGACTTTAAAAGTGGTTCAAATCGCCCTATTACCAGTATTGCCTACTGCGTTTACACCTAACGGCGACGGAGAAAATGACACCTACATCATAAGAGGAGGGCCATTCTTGGCTGCAAACTTCCAAATTTATAGCCAATGGGGTGAATTAGTGTTCAGTACTGATGACGCAAATGTCGGTTGGGATGGAACATTTAAAGGTGAAGATGCACCTGTAGGAGTTTATACTTGGACATTTACGGTAGTTATCATTGGAGATAGAACAATAATAAAAGAAGGTGATGTAACCTTGATGAGATAGCATGAAGAGTAAAAAACTATACATATTACTTCTCATTTGTTTTGGAATTCAAACGAATTCTAAGGCACAAGATTTTCATTTATCAATGTATGATGCCGCACCAATGTTCTTGAATCCGGCAATGACTGGAATAGTTGAAGGCCAATGGAGAGTGCACGCACATTACAGAACACAATGGAAAGCTGTAAACTTCAAACCATTTCAAACTGCGCTTGTCAGCTTTGATAAACCCGTTAAAAACTGGGGATTTGGTGGCCAAATCTCTAATTACAGAGCAGGTATCGGAAATTACAATGTGTTACAAGGCCTAGGATCGGTTGGGTACTCAGTTCCCTTAGACAAAAAAAGAGCAAACATTATCGCATTTGGAGTTCAAGGTGGCTTAAGCCAAAAATCTGTGGAACATCAATTACACACATTTGACAACCAATACACTAATGCTGATGGAGGTACATTCGATAACTCAGAAGATAATGGTGAATCTTTTGGCGGTCAATCTTTCATACTACCTGAATTGAATGCTGGTTTTCTATATTATTACGCAAAACAGCAGAGTAGAATCAATCCATTTATAGGAGTTTCGGCCTTCAACCTTCTAACACCTACTGAAAGTTGGTACGGAGCTGATAATAAACTCCCAATGAGATTTTATGGACATGTTGGAACTAGGATAAACCTAACCGAAATTGTTTATGTTATCCCAAAGGTTCTCTACATGAGACAGGAACAATTTCAAGAAATTACGTATGCTGCAGACCTTGGAGTATTCTTAAAGAAAAGTGAACTCTATATTCTAGCTGGACTAATTTACAGAAATAAAGATGCTGCCATTCTAACAGCAGGTCTTAAGAAAGCTAATTACATTGCAAAAGTGAGTTATGACGTGAATCTTTCTACTTTGTCTACAGCTTCAACAGGAAGAGGTGGATTTGAAGTTTCGTTCACTTACATGCATCAAAATAAAGACAAGAAAACGGTAAAAATCTGTCCAAGATTATGATGAAATTATTACCAAAACTTTTGCTTTTCATTGGATTAGCTCTTTTTGCATTTAACGCATCAGCTCAGTCTAAAAAAGTTTGGATGTATAAAGCTGATTATTTCTACGAGAAGAATGACTTTGCATCCGCTTTGAGGCTTTATCAAATGGTTCTTGATGATTCTCTAGGGCTATCAACAAGAGTTATTCCTTATGAGCATGTAATTTCAAATCAAAAACTTAAAGTTCCTAAAGACGGAAATGATTCTGTTAAGACAGTAAGCACAGAAGACTATGTGCATCACCAGATTGCTATGTGCTACAGAAAGTCCTATGACTACGAAAGAGCACTTGCACATTTTGAAAAATCAGCCTCTACTGGTGGATACACTGATGACTTCTACTACATAGCAAATTCTAAAATGAATATGGGTCAGTACCCTGAAGCAATGGAGGCCTATGGCAAATTCATTGGTATGGAAGATGCGGGAGATAAATTACTAGAGAGAAGCTTAGATGATATGTCAGGTTGTAATTACGCAATCAAACTTGAGGCTGATGATGATGTTTTCGTGAATATTGCTGATACGGAAGTATTCAATCAAGGAACAAGTTCTTTTGGTGTTACCTATTGGGGTAAAGATGGAAAAGTTGTTTTCTCATCTGCAAGAAAAGGAAGCGTATTACTTGACCCTGAAACTCAAGATCCAGAATACCTCCTTGATTTGTATTGGACTGAAAAAGGTGAAGGCGAAGAAAAATACTCTGCTCCAACAAACTTTGGTAGACCATTGAATTCATCTAGACATGAGGCGTCAGGGTGCTTTGATCAAGGCCACGCCATATTCTTCACTCGTTGGGGAGACGACAATCAAAGAGAAAGATATATCTATGTTGCTAGAGAAATCGGAATGAGATTCTTTGAATCACAGAAATTAGACTCAACAGTTAACTTCCCAGGTTTCCAATCAATAAACCCATACGTTACACCTGATGGAAAATACCTTTACTACTCTTCTAACAGACCTGGTGGAGAAGGTGGTTTTGACATTTGGAGAATTAAATTGGGAGAGAACGGGCAATTAGATGGACAACCTGAGAATATTGGGAAGCCAGTAAACTCTGATGCAGATGAGAGATCTCCTTTCTATCATGAAACGTCTAAAACATTATTCTTTAGCTCAGATGGGCACAAAACTATTGGTGGATTGGACATTTTCAAAGCCAACTATGACGTAGACGCCGAATATTTCAGCATTCCTAAAAACATGGGATCTCCTGTCAATTCTGAGCATGACGACAGCTACTTCATAGCGAATGATGATTTAACTGAAGGGTTCATCTCATCAAACAGAGACACTTGTACAATGTGCGACTCTACGTTTCAAGAGCTTTGCTCAAGCTGTTATAAAATCTTTGAAGTAGAATTACCACCTCTCGAATTCAAAATCTCAGGATATGTATTTGATATGGCGACAAACGAAATCATTCCAAACGCTTCAGTAGAATTTAAGGATGTGACTTACCAATGGGAGCATTTTGAATTAAAGACTGATGAGAAGGGATATTATGAGCATGAATTGATCCCGAAACTTGAACTGTTCCTTAGAGCACAGAAAAAGGATTACTTTGCCGATAAAGCCGTTGTGTTCACCTCTGGTGAAACCGAATCAAGAAATTATACGCAAGATTTTTACCTTGAAAAGATTCCAAAGGGAGAAATTACCATTGAGGGTATAGAATATGATTATGATAAAGCTACTCTTCGTCCAAAGTCAAAAGAGATTCTCGATAATTTGATTGAGTTCTTAGAGCTTAACAATAATTTGAAAATTGAAATTCGTTCACATACTGATGAAAGAGGTAGCGATTCTTACAACCTGAAACTTTCTCAGAGAAGGGCACAATCGGTGGTAGACTATTTAATTGAGCATGGAATCCCTATGGCACGTTTGGTACCTAAGGGCTATGGTGAGACAAAACCTTCTGAAATTGTAGATCATAATGGCGAAAAGGTAATTCTTACCCCAGAATATATCTATGCTCTTACAGATAAAGATCTACAAGAAGAGTATCATCAAAGAAATAGAAGAACGGCATTCTTCGTTCTTGGGCAAGACGAATAGACATGAAGTCAATCGTAGTTCTTGGTTGTCTATTCTCATTCATAGGCGCAGGAATCATTCATTTTATTGCCGAAGAGAAATCAGGCTTGAAATCTAATCTACTTCCTGAATACGTGAATGTTCAAATCGATCAAGAAATTGCTCAACTCAATATGTACCGGCTAATTGCTTTTTGCTTAGGTATAGTTCTTCTCATTTTATCAATCAAATTACTCAGTAACAAGAGCGATACACTTGTTGATAATCCTGAGGTTTTAGATGAATAGTATCTATCTGAAGATATTCATTGAATTCTGAGGTGAAGTTATTTTTAGAAGTAAGTTTATAAGGTCTGGTATAAAAAATAATCTTTCGTTTGTTTTGAGCTCCAAATCTGTCTAGTTTTTGAGATAGTTCAATAAAAAGAATATTAAACTCTTTTTCATAGAGTTTATATGAGGCCTCATATAAAGAATCAAGTGAAGTCTGAAATCGCTTCATGGTTTCTTCTACCTTCTTTAAATTCATAGTCAATTTCAACGAATCGAATTCTTTTTCAAAACAGGGACCATATACTGAGCCAATACCGAAATAAAAGTCAAGCGAATCAAAATAGCTTTTTGAAATGACATCTATACTATCCTGCCTTTCTTTAATATCAATGAGGACATCTCGATAATAGCTATTCATCTTTATAAGATCTTCTTTTAAAACAAAGCCATCTGGTGCTTGACAATAAGAACTGAACCCGCAGAATAACATACAAAAGAAAACTAACTGTCTCAAAATATTTTTCTTCAAAAATACCGCCTCAAAATCTATCCACCGACAACTATTTCTTAAGCTTTCATAAAAAAAGAGACAAAAAAAATCCGCCCTTGAAACTCAAGAGCGGATCCTATTAAATTAGATTTCTTTTAGTTTTTGATAATCCTCTTAGAAACTACTTGATCTCCTTTAACGATTTGTAGAATGTAAATCCCATCTTCAAATGCATTCAAATCAAAATTATTGATTCCTGTGCTAAGTGTGCTTTCATTTAATACTACTTGTCCATTAATGTTAACAATCTGAATCATATCAATATCATCTGTCAATTCAACATTAATAACTCCATTTGTAGGATTAGGATAAACCTTTACTTCGAATGCCTCATTCTCATCAAATCCAATATTGTCTATCACAATAATGTTTGTTACCTCTGAGAACTTAGAACAACCATTTCCATCTGTATATAATAACGTATAAGATCCATTCACTCCTTCGTTCACCCAGTTTAGAGAGTCGTTATCACCACCGGTCACGGGCGAACCGTCAAAATACCATTGATTACCTGAACTGTATGAAGATACAAGCCATGCTCCATTTTCAAAGATTACAGGTGATGTTGGTAATGGATTTACAGTCACTAATACAGAATCTTCACCAAAACAACTATTTACATCAAAAGCATCTACGTAGTACCAAGTGTCTACTGTAGCAAATGACCATGGGTCTGAAACAATAATAGAAGATAAAGAAGGGTCATTATCCCAAACATAGGTATCTCCACCAGTTGCCATTAACTGTAACGAGTCTCCAATACACATTGAAGTATCTGCACCAGCATCAATTGTAGGCAGTGCATTAAGTCCAACTGTAACATCTGCTGTGTTCTCACACATTGTAGTCGAATTAGTTCCTGTCACTGAGAAAGTTGTAATAGTAATTGGCTCAGCAATTGGGTTATCAATATTAGTTGCAGTTACAAATGTTGGATGGAAATCCCATTGATAAGTATCTGCTCCAGTTGCCAATAGTGGTGCTTGTGATCCAACACACACATTGAAGTCAACACCTGCTGAAACATTTGGTAATGGATCAACACTAATGAAAACAGAATCAATGTTCGTACACATGTTAACATCAGTACCTGAAACATAGAACCACGTATCAACGGTATTTGATGCTACCGGATTACTAATGGTCTCATTTGAAAGATCAGAGTTAGCTGTCCAAACCCATGTCAAAGCTCCTGTAGCAAATAGTTGAGAGTCATCACCAATACAATGAGAATCAGCTGGACCTGCATCAATACCAGGTAATGATATAGTCGAAATCGTAACGTCATCACTGTCAATACAACCATTACCGTCAGTTCCTGTTACAGTAAAAGTTGTAATCGAAGGAGGAAAAGCATCTGGATTTGGATCTACCAAAGTAGATAAGTACGGAGAAGAATCCCATAAATAAGTAACTGCTCCAGTGGCATTCAACCCTATAGTATCACCTACACAAATCTGATCATCTATACCTGCATTTACAACAGGCGAAGTATATAATGAGATTTGAATCGAATCAATATTTTCACAACCATTCCCATCAGTTCCTGTAACATAATACCATGTTTGAACAGTTGGCGAAGCAATTGGATTAGGAATATTTAGTTGAGATAATGTAGCGTCTACATCCCATAAGTATGTTGCTGCTCCAGTTGCGTTCATTGGGTAGTTATTTTCAGGACAAATCGAAGTATTTGTTCCAGCATCTACATTTGGTAAGGCAAATGCTGTAACATTCGCATTTGCAGAATTTACACATCCATTACTGTCAGTAATTGTAACCGTATAAGTTCCTGTAGCATAAACAGTCGTGAAACTATCTACAGATGTCGTGCTCCAAGAATACATATCATATGTATCTGTGTACAAAGTAACAGAATCACCTGTACAGAAGTTCAATGGTGTATCATTGTATATAGTTGGAGTTGGAATTGAATTAACTACAACCGTAACCGTATCAAAATCAATACAACCTGATGCACTTTCACTACTCACTGTATAAACAGATGTTGTATTCGGGTCAGCAGTAGTTGTTCCACAAGATGTACAAGACAAACTTCCTGCATCTCCTGATAGAACTGCCCAAGTAATGTTAATTCCTCCTGTTGCAGTCAAATCAACATTTTGCCCAAGGCATATTGCTGTATCGGCTGAAGCCACAGTCGTTAATTGACAATACTTGATTGTGCTATAATCTAAGTTCGTTACTCCCCCATGACTTGAACCAGTAACAAATATGTTCTCTGTTGGGTCTAGTTGCATTTTTACGGCCTGATCACTTAATCCTGAAGGACCATCAAACCTGGTATCCCAAATTAGATTTCCTGCCACATCATACTTTACAGTTGTGTAGTCATTATTAACCCCGGCCTCATAGCTGTATCCAGTTAAGTAAACAAAACCAGTACCAGATAATTGAATATCTGTTGCTTCATCAAATCCTAAGCCTGTACTTGTGTATCTATCGTCCCAAAGAAATGTGCCGTTATTATCATAAGCTATTGTATAGTAATCTTCTGAAGACGCCAATGACTTAGATCTTCCCGTTACAAATATATTACCAGAAACTTGATCAACTGCAATCGCATTAATTCTATCAAGAGCCGTGGCATCACCTGAATATGTCTCAGTCCATTGCCAAACACAATTGTTATTGAATTTCATTGTTGCATAATCCTCTTCTTCAACTGGAGCATTAAATGCTTGGCCACCAATAATAATATTGCCAGCCGCATCTAGTTCCATTGCATGTGGTGTATCTAGGCCATTAAAGCCTGCATCTACAGTGGCTTGATTTGTTGGTGCACCTCCGGTCGGAGCATACTTCATAACTAAGAAATCAAAATAAGAAGTTCCTGAACCAACGTCAGAATGACCGCCTACATAAATATTATTTGAAGCATCAGTTTTAACAATTTTTGCTTCGTCATTATTAGTCGTACCATTAGAATAAGACCAATCTTGGACTCCTGTACCTCCGTCAATTTTTACGACTAGATAGTCAATGTCTGTTGCACTAAAAGAAAGAGTTCCAACCGCAATCACATCATCATTTGAATCAACAGTTACGTCCTTACCTCCATCAAATCTAGTTGACCCAGTATGCACATATTCCCACATTAGGGCTCCAGACACACCATTTATTTTGATAACTGTCAAATCCCAGTCATCCACAGAAATAAATTTAGATCCGGTAACTAAAACATTTCCAGCTCCATCCAATTGAATAGCAGATGCCTCATCCAGCCCTGCACCTCCATGTTCGTATCTCCAATCTTCAGTTCCATCTGCCATGTATTTTACGGTAACCCAATCGTAATTACCATCTGAATCAAATGAAGTTCCCGTAACGTAGGTGTTTCCGGCTGCATCCAATTCTAAATCAACAGCCTGATCAATAAAACTTCCATCACCATTTAGCCTGGATTCCCATTGAACATTGATTTGAGCGAAAGATAAATTCAAGAAAAAAGTTGAAAGTACAACGAGTACAATTCTTGACATAAGTGTAGTTTTAAGCATTTCAATTGGCTAAAGTAAAGAAAATGTATACAGAATCAAAGAATTTCAATCAGATAGATGATAAGTTTTCATTGACGGATGGTATTTTTTTTAGGATGAATTGTCACTTTTATCAGATTAGCGCTTAAAAGTTTGCATTACATGATTAATATCTATAATTTCGTGACTTTGTACCTACTCACAAAACTGAGTTGAAAATGAAAAGATTACTACTACTATTTGCTATCCTGATATCAGGGTATTCATTCGCTACACACGTAGTTGGGGGTGAAATCATCTATCAACATGTTGGTGGATCATCTTACATATTAACGGTAAAATTATATCGAGATTGTGACCCTAGCTCTGTTCAATTTCCATTGACCACAACTGTTCAAGTTGACGAGGGTGACGGTACAGGATACACTTCATTCACTCTTCCAATGTTAGGTCGTGATACTTTGAGCCCTGAGCTCGATACCTGCGCATTTGACCCAGGAATTTGTGTTGAGGAAGCCATTTATTCTTCAGTAGTCTCACTTCCTCCAGGTTCTGGTGGATATCACATGTATTACCAACTTTGCTGCAGAAACGGAAGTATACTGAACATTTTTGACCCATTAAATGCTAGAGAAACTTTCTATGCATATGTGCCTGACAATAATATTTATTTAACGAATTCAAGTCCTGTAATAGCGAATTTCCCTCCTGTTTATGTGTGTAATTTAAATGATTTGAGCTTGGATTTTGGAGCTACGGATGCAGATGGTGATTCCCTTGTATATTCATTTTACACACCTTATGATGGGGTAAATGGAACAGGAATAACTTACGGACCTGGATTACCTCCTAATAATTTTCAAGCACAGCCAATAACTTGGCTCGGAGGTTTTGGTCCTTCAGATCCACTTGATGCAGGTGTTGGACCCGGGTTGGCAATTGACCCCCAAACAGGATTCATTACTGGTTCTCCAGTCGCAACAGGACAATATGTTGTTGGTGTGATGGTAGATGAGTATCGTGACGATTCCTTAATTGGTAGAATCACAAGAGATTTTCAATTAAATGTCGTAAACTGTCCTCCTCCGCAAGATGCGGCGATTGGACCAATTGATGCCTGTAACGGAGTAGCTATTACTTTTGACAATCAGTCTGGTGCAGGAGCAAATGGATTTTGGTGGGATTTTGGAACTGCAAATCCGGCTGATACTTCTATAGTTTTCGAACCTACTTTCACTTACCCTTCGATTGGAACTTATACAGTAACCTTGATGGCCCAGAAAGGAACCTTATGTGCAGACACAGTCACATATGTGATGACCATTTCAGGCTTGAACGGAGATTTTACTCCTCCGGACACTCTGTGTATTGGAGAATCTGGGACTTGGACAGATATTTCAATTCCTGCACCAAACGGCGTAGTAGACAGTTGGCAATGGGATTTTGGAGACGGAAACACATCCACAGCTCAAAACCCTACGCATTCCTATGCGTCAAGTGGCGACTTCATGGTTCAACTTATCGTAGGAACAGACGTGGGTTGTTCTGATACTATTACGAAACAAATGCATGTTAAAGTTCCTCCTCAGGCTGGAATTGTTCCATTACCAGGTTGTAATGGATTAACTGTTGACTTCACGAGTTCAAGCGACCCTCTAGCAACTGGTCTTTGGTGGGATTTCGGAACAGGATTCCCGGCAGACACATCTGATCTTACAGACCCAACCTTTACTTATGGATCTTTTGGAAGTTATACTGTGAGCTTAGTAGCTCAAAAAGGAACCTCATGTGCTGATACTGCAACCTATGCAATCACAATTTCAGAGATCACGGCTGATTTCGCAGCTGTTGACACAACTTGTACAAATGTTTTAGTGCCTTATTCAGACCTTTCATTCACTACTGGTGGTGGAGTTGTTGACTCATGGCAATGGGACTTTGATGGTGCAGGATCATCTACTTCTCAAAACCCAAGTATTGGATACACAGTGGCTGGTGATTATGATGTTCAATTAATTGTTGAATCAGATTTAGGTTGTATTGATTCTATTACAATAGATATTACTGTTGAAGACGCTCCACAAGCGATCATTGGACCTACAGATTTTTGTTCAGGATTGACGGTAGACTTCTCTAACGCTTCACCTGCAGGTGCATCTGGTTTCCATTGGGACTTTGGAACAGCCAATCCGGCAGACACATCTATTTTAGATAATCCGACCTTTACGTTCCCTTCATTTGGTTCATACACAATTGTATTAACTGCCCAAAAAGGAACTGATTGCGAGACTGTAACAACTCTAGATATTCAAGTATCAGAAATTACAGCTGATTTTGTATCAGTTGATACAATTTGTGAAGGAGACAATATTAGTTTCACTGATGCTTCTATAACACAAGTTGGAACTACCATTACTGATTGGGACTGGAACTTTGGAGATTTGAATATTTCAACTCAACAAAATCCAACTCATCAATACAATGGTACAACTGGTACTGTACCAGTAGAACTAATCGTTACTTCAAACATTGGATGTAAAGATACAATCGTACAAAATGTAGAAGTAATTCCTCTTCCAATCGTAGATGCTGGCATGGATACTGCGGTTTGCGTCTCTAATCCAAGTCTCTTACTAAACGGAAGTATTTCGGGAACAGGTGGCGGATTCTGGACTGGACTAGGAGGTGTATTCACTCCAAGTAATACTATTATGAATCCTACTTACTTCGCCTCTTTAGGAGAGTTAAATAATGGGTCAACTCAATTAGTATTGACTTCGAACGCAACTCTTTATTGTGCAGCAGTAACGGACACCTTAACTATTCAGTATTTAGATACGCCAACAATTGATGCTGGATTAGATATTCAGGTTTGTGATGATACAACATACATCCAACTTGGCGCAACTGTTCAGTTCACTACTAACACGGTTTGGACTACTAATGGAGCAGGAGCATTTGATGATGATGGTTTATTAGACGCGACCTATACATTCTCTCCTGGAGAAATTATAGCTGGTGATTCAATCGCATTCGGAATCGAAACATTCAACTTCTCTGGATGTCCTGATGATATGGACACAGTTTGGTTATTCTTCAATTCACCTCCTACTATTGGAACTGTATTTGACGATACAGTTTGTGCTGGATTCCCAATTCCGTTAAACTCAAACTCAACTACTGGAAACGGTCTATGGACAACTTCTGGTGATGGAGTCTTCAATCCGGATTCTTCTGACGCTACACTTTATGACCACGGAGTATTGGATGAAACTGCAGGAATGGTAACTATCTATTTTGAGTCTTTAGACAATGGAGGATGTGCTGCTTTATATGACACACTAGACATTGTAATTGTCCCTTCTCCAACTCCTGATTACACATTTGTAGAAGATTGTTTTGGAAGCGCAACCGTATTCACGAACAATTCGACATCAGTTGACCCGATTGTTGGATACCAATGGACATTTGAACCGGGTGAAACTTCAACCGACACAGACCCTACTCACACATTTACCACACCAGGAATTCATCCTGTAGAGTTAATTGTAACATCTGCAAATGGATGTACCGATACACTAACGATAGATGTTAACGCTCACCATATTCCAGTTGCTGCTTTCGGAATACCAGCACCTTGTTTAGAGCCAGCAAGTTTCTTCTTTGATTCTTCTTCAGTTGTCAACGATTCTATAGTTTCATGGAACTGGGATTTTGGAGATGCTTCATCTGCTAGTACTGATCAAAATCCAGCTCACATTTATGGAGGCTCTGGAACATATGATGTTACTTTATCCGTGACTTCAGGATTTGGATGTAGTAACTCAACAACAGTTGCAATTACAATTTTCGAAGGTCCTACTGCAGCATTTACTGTAAGTCCGCCAAGCGGAAATGTGGGAGATGACATTTACTTCACCGATAATTCAGTTCCAAATCCACAACCGATTGTAAGTTGGATGTATGATTTTGGCGATTCAACTACTTTAGCCTCTCCTGATGCAGTTCATGTATTTGATCCAGAAGGAGAATATGAAGTTACTTTAATAGTCATTGATGATGCAGGATGTACAGATTCTATAACAGTTGTTGTTCCAGTTTATCACGGACCATTGGTTCCTTCAGCTTTCACTCCTAACGGAGATGGTAACAATGACTTCTTAAACATTCTTGGAGGTAATTTTGAATCAGTTGATTTCAAAGTGTACAACAACTGGGGTGAACAAATTTATGAGACTACAGATCCTAATGATACAGGATGGGATGGAACATACAAGAACATTGACCAACCGATCGGCGTATATGTGTATGTAGCTACAGTTGTCACATTTGATGGCGAAGAGCACGTATTAAAAGGAGATGTATCATTAATTAGATAATTTGAGAATGAAAAAAATACTTACAGTCATAGGGATCGCATTGTTATCAATGCAATCTTATGCGCAAGATTTTCACTTGTCGCAATATGATGCTGCCGCTTTAAATGCAAATCCAGGAATGACTGGAGTATTTAAGGGCGACTACAGAATTCATGGTCACTTTAGAACGCAATGGATGGCAATTGCCACCAAACCATTTACAACAGGTTTAATTTCTTTTGATGCAAACAAAGGAAAATGGGGATGGGGTGTTCAAGCTGCCAACTTTAGAGCAGGAACAGGTGCCTATAATGTTATTAGCATCCTTCCTTCTGCTGCTATCAAACTTCCATTTGGAGAAAAGAAATTTAGCTTTTTCAGTATTGGAGCTCAAGCTGGTGTTTTTCAGAAATCGATTAAAATTTCTGCTCTTACATTCGGAGATCAGTACTCACCTTATGGAGGAGGGACTTTCTCAAATTCAACGGCTGAGGCTTTTGGAGATGCTAATCAAATCAATTTAGATGTGAATCTTGGTATCATGTATTACTATGCTAAACCTGGAATCAGAGTGAATCCTTTTGGAGGAATCTCTATGTATCACGTGAACAGGCCTACAGAATCATTTATACAAGATTCTGGAAACAAACTACCATTCAGATACCAAGGTATTGCTGGAGCTAGAGTTGTTTTGACTAATAAAATCGCAATTATCCCGAAAGTTTTGTTTCAATACCAAGAACAAGCGAGTGAACTTACGTTCAGTGCTCTTGGTCAATTCTATCTTGAATCTTACGACATCTTTTTATTAGGAGGAGGAACGTATAGAAATAAAGATGCAGCTATTTTAGAATTTGGTGTGAAGTATGGTCAATGGACTGGAAGGTTCAGCTATGACATAAACACATCTACTTTGAATAATGCAACAAACGGAAGAGGTGGTTCTGAACTTTCAGTAACCTACATATTCAATAGACCTAATCCGAATCCAGTACCAACTTGTCCGAAATTATAATGAAGAAAATAAGCACATTACTTATACTAGCTGTTTTGACAGCAGGTTCTTTATTCGGTCAAACCAATAAAGAATTAATGAAGATGGGAGATGCTGCCATGATAAATGGTCGGTATTCTAATGCTGTTCACTACTACTCTTTTATTTTATTCAAAATCCAAGAGGGAGAAGAAGCACTTTACTATCCATACGAAATATCAACGGCATATAGAGAACCTGAAAAGGAAGAAAATGGAACAATTGCTCCACCTTCTAGCCCTAACGCCAAAGAAGTTAAGGTAATTCATAAATTGGCAGATGCTTATCGTTTAGCTGATGATTACAAGAATGCAGAGAAATGGTATGTTTCAGCTTTGGCTAATCCAAATGAAGAATTTCCTTATGCTCAATACTTTTATGGAGTTTCATTGATGTATAACGAAAAATTTGAAGAAGCTCAAGCACAATTTGAAGAGTACCAAACTAACAACAATGACCCTGACAACAAGTATTACAAGTTGGCGTCAGATAAAATTGCTAGTTGTCAATTCGCTTTGAACCCAGGAAATACGAAAGAAACAGTTGTTGTGAATAACTTGGATTCAATTATGAATGCTGGATCTACAAGTTTCGGGATGCAGTTCGCGTCAGATGACTACATGCTATTCTCTTCAGCAAGAGTTGAAACAGAAATTGATTCTACGAAGTTAGATGAAGAAAAAAATCCACTTGAATTATATCTTCTTGACATCTATATGGTGAAATACAATGAAGACGGAACTTTAGGTAAACCTGAGAAATTTCCATTTGAGATAAATTCGAGAGATTATCATGAAGGGTCTGCAGTATTGTCTTCAGATGGAACTTCATTGTTCTTTACTAAAATGGATCCAGAAAATAGAAACGAAACGAAAATTTACGCAAGTAGAAAATTTAATAATCAATGGTTAAAACCTTTCCCTTTAGATGGAAACGTAAACCTTGATGGATTTAGATCTATGAACCCTTATTTTGGCGCAGATGGTAAAACACTGTACTTTGCATCTAACAGACCAGGTGGTGAAGGTGGAATGGACATCTGGTACACTGAACTTAATGAACAAGGTGAAACTACTGAACCTCAAAACATGGGAAATCAAATTAACACGCCTTCAAATGAGGTTACTCCTTTTTTCCATGAGAACACAAAAACACTTTATTTCGCCTCTGAAGGTCATATTGGTTTCGGAGGATTAGATGTATTCTCGAGCAGATTTGATGAAGACACAGATTGGTTCGGAGCCGCATTAAACGCGGGAGCACCTATTAACACTTCAAGAAATGATAGTTATTTCGTTATTGATCCTGAATTACAAACTGGCTACGTTACATCTGATAGAGATGCATGTACTGAATGTGACTCTATCTATAACCTAAGCATTCACTGTAATAAAGTGTTTGAAGTTAAGAAGCCTGAAATGAAATTCTTCATCTCTGGATACGTTTATGATGAAGCAACTAATGAAATTTTACCTGGAGCGAAAATTGAATTTAAAGATGTGACTTATAAATGGGAACACTTTGAAATGATTGCAGATGAAAATGGTTACTACGAGCATGAATTAGAGCCAAATCTTGAATTATTCATGAGAGCTTCACAAAAAGATTACTTTGCCGACAAGGCACTTGTATTCACATTGGGTGCAACTGAATCAAAAAACTATCAACAAGACTTTTACTTAGAGAAAATACCAAAAGGTGAGATAGAGATTGAAGGTATTGAGTACGATTTCGATTCAGCTAAGCTTAGACCAGTATCTGAAGAGATTTTGGATAATTTATTAGACTTCCTTGAATTAAATAGTAACCTTAAAATTGAGATCCGATCACATACTGATGAAAGAGGAAATGACGCTTATAACTTAGATCTTTCAGATCGTCGTGCGAAAAGTGTTGTAGACTACTTAGTTGATCATGGAATTCCAAGAGAAAGATTAGTACCAAAAGGATATGGAGAAACGAAACCGGCTGAAATCAAACATACTGATGAAAACATGGTGTTCTTAACTCCTGAATTCATTTACAGTTTAACTAACGAAGATTTACAAGAAGAGTACCATCAAAGAAATAGACGTACTGCTTTCTTCGTACTTGAACAGAACTAGAATATTTAACTTAATTTAAAATCCTGACCGAAGCTCTTTCGCGTCAGGATTTTTTTTGTTCGTATCTTTGTCAAAAATTATAGAATGAGCAGCAAGAATGACGCAAGCTATGGTGTAGGAATGAGCATAGCACAAAGTTTAGAAAACCAAAACCTAGAAGACATCAACTTAGATGAATTCGTTAAAGGTATCAGTGATATTTTTAATAAGGCTGAATTGAGGTTTTCACCTGAAGAGGCGAATATGAAAATTCAGTCATATTTAAATGAAGTTAACGAATCTAAATTCGCACAGTTTAAAACTGCTGGAGCTGAATTCTTGGCTGAGAACGCAAATAAAGATGGTATTACCACTTTAGACTCAGGATTACAATACGAAATTGTTGAAGCTGGATCTGGTGACAAGCCTTCAGCTGAATCGCAAGTAACAGTTCACTATCATGGTACACTAACTGACGGAACTGTTTTTGACAGCTCTATTGAAAGAGGAACTCCTGCTACATTTGGAGTAAACCAAGTGATCAAAGGATGGACTGAAGCATTACAATTAATGCCAGCTGGTTCAAAATGGAGATTATATATCCCTGAGAATTTAGCCTATGGTGCAAACCCACATCCAGGAGGACCAATTAAGCCATACATGGCACTAATTTTTGATGTAGAATTAATTAGTATCGCCTAATGAAAATTAAAGTATTAATTCCTTTTTTATTTTTAGTAGCTTGTAATGAGTCACCTACAGTTGACAATGATCAGGATACTGATGAAATGACAACTGATAATAAAATAGAATTTGATACATATAATGAGAAGATAAGCTATAGCATTGGCCTTGATCATGCAAGGGGATGCTATAAAGCTTATTCTTCACCTGCTACTGCAGATAAATTCAATCTCAGGCAGATAGAAGCAGGAATGGTTGATTATCTCTTAGGTGATGAATTACAAGTTTCCTTTCTTCAAAAAGATAGTTTACTAGATCTTTATCTCTTACCGAATGGCGAAGTTGATGAAATGGCCGTATCTAAGAATGACGCTAGCTATGCAGTAGGACTAGATGAAGCCTTCAACATTGTGAGTTCATTGGTAGGTCGTAAAATTGACCAAACAATTGAAGTAGAACTTTTAGTTGAAGGTATACAAGATGGAATGCAAAATCTGACGCCTTCAATTCCATACATGGATGCTAGAAGAGAAATCGAAAAATACTACGGAGAGCTCAACCTTGATAATGGCAAATTGTTTTTAGAAGAGAATTTACTATTCGAAGGTGTTATTGAAACAGAAAGCGGGCTTCAATACGAAGTAATAAAAGAAGGAATCGGACAGTCTCCTAATTTAGCTGACTCCGTTACAATTCATTATACAGGTAGATTCATTGATGGTAGAGTTTTCGAATCAACGGTTCCTTCAAATATCCCCTTTTCAGGACCACTACTTGGTGTGATTGCAGGTTGGCAAGAAGGGGTTACTCTTATGAAAGAAGGAGGACAAAGCCGTTTTTATATTCCACACGAATTAGCCTACGGACCTGAAGGAAAAGGTGTTGTTGAGCCCTACTCTACTCTAATCTTCGACATTGAGCTTTTGGCCGTAAAAAGGCTTAAGTAAGCTCTTCAATTTAGATTCTTTAAGGTAGCTTTTCATTCGTTTTATCTGTTTCAAATCAAGAAATAAGATGTAAACGATAATCATTATGATGCCAAATGAGAAGATTCCCATTCCGAAGGCAATTCCTAAATGAAATACTACACCTATAATTAAAAACGGAGTCTTCACTTTCTTAAACCATACCAATAGCGGAAATAGAATTTGGTAGGCCAAAGTCAAATAGGTAGCAATCATGGATAACCAAAGCCGATCTCCAAACAGCCATTCAAATGGAGCAGAACTGTAGTTGTCAATTCTAGAAATATACATAATTGCCTCACCAGACGTCCAGTTCGGATCATACATTTTATAAAACGCACTAAAGAAGTAGAGAATGCAAATTTGAATCAACAATATCCAATAGAATGTATTGTTCAGAATATTTTGCAGATCACTAAAAGGACCTTCGCCTTTTCTTTTATGAATAAACATCAAATAAAATAGCAAGAAGTTAACGAGCACCTCACCTCCAGTGAAAGCTAAGTATCCTTTTAAAAATAAATTAACAGTAAAAAAATAGACAAAAAAGGATGATATTTTCGGCCAAAAATTTAGAAGACCACTGATTAGAAAGGTGATTTGACCAAATACAAACACAAGATAAAACCAGCCATAACTTCCATTTCCTGGATGGCTTAATATATTTATTAAACCGTGTGTCCCTTGCCTATACAAGGGTAAATTCGTATTCCATCCTCTTGTTCCAATTAAACCATGATAACCGAATAGATCTTGCGCAATTGGAAGCAATAGCAAAGCGTTAAGCAGTAAAAAAAGATATAAGACTTTTCTAAAAAAATCAACCTTTTCGAAATGCTCGAAAGGACGATTGAAAATATGAGAAATCTTGCCTATCATTATTTCCAAACATATTTAGGATAGTATAGCGTCCCCTCTTCTCCAGTCTTAACATTATGCAATTCACATTTGAGGTCTGCAGTTATAGGTTTAATTCCCAAATTACACGAAACACCATAAATGTACCTTTGCAGCAAATAAAAACTGTGGCCTTGCTCTTTAAATATCCAAGCAATTTCAGTGTCAAACTCTTGATCAAGCCTTAATCCAAAATCATCTTTATCATAATTAATCCAGTAAACTAAATTTGCTTCAAGCAAAGCAATTTCAGCATGATGAGTCATTCTAAAAATTCTATGCAACTCATTCGACTCTTTTGCTGGGTGTATCCAACCTGTTTCTCCATCTTCATGTTGAATATTCATCAAAACACTTCCCTCAACTAATGGACAAGGCGCAAACATTGACCATTGTTGTTCAAAAAGAGGTGAAACATAAGGAGAAACTCTTGTCTTTATTTTAATGGGAACCACATCAGTTGGAGCGGCATAAATGATAAGACTCAAAGAGTGAAAAATCACAAATAAAAATGCAATGCATCCAGCAATTATTTTGTTTCTTGATTTCAGAATCGGAATCTTATTAAATTTGTTACAAATTAAGCATTAAATTCTATGTCAACCAAAATCACAAATTCGGCAACTTCTTGGGTAGAAGTTCCATCAAATTCAGATTTCCCAATCCAAAACATTCCTTTCGGAACCTTCAAAACTAATAACCTAACACCTCGTGTGGGTATTGCTATTGGAGAACAAGTTCTCGATTTAAAAGCATTATTTGATTTAGGATATCTAAATAATATTGGATTTGGTGCGGAAGATTTTGACACCTGCTTTTTGAACAAAATGATGGGCAAAGGCAAATCTGGAAGTAGAAAGTTAAGAGAAAGAATTTTTGAACTACTAGAGAAATCAAATGATGAGCTTCAAGGAAAGCCAGAAGACGTAGCTAAAGTTTTATTGAGACAAAATGAAGTTGAAATGCTTTTACCAATTGACTCAAGAGACTATACTGACTTCTACTCTAGTGAGCAGCATGCGTTTAATGTAGGTTGCCTTTTCAGAGATCCTGAGAATGCATTATTACCGAATTGGAAGCACATCCCAGTAGGATATCACGGTAGAGCATCTTCAATTATCCCATCTGGTCAGGCAATTGTAAGACCAAAAGGTCAGAAAAAACCACCTACAGAAGATATTCCATCCTTCGGACAATCAAATCTTCTTGATTTCGAATTAGAAACGGTATTCTTTACCTTTCAAGGCAAACCACTTGGGGAAACGATATCAACTGCTGAAGCTGATGATTACATTTTTGGAATGGCCTTATTTAACGATTGGTCGGCTAGAGATATTCAAGGATGGGAATATGTTCCATTAGGACCATTTTTAGGAAAGAGTTTTGCCTCATCTGTATCGCCATGGATTGTAACAATAGATGCACTTGAACAATTTAGAACTGCAGGTCCAATTCAGGAGCCTAAAGTTTTACCATACCTAGAATACGAGGGAGATAAACATATTGATATCAACTTAGATGTAATTATCAAACCTGAAAACGGAGAAGAAAATGTAGTAGGAAGATCAAACTACAAATACATGTATTGGAACATGAATCAGCAATTAGCACATCACTCGGTTAATGGATGCAACATTGGTTTAGGTGACGCTATGGGTTCTGGAACAATAAGCGGCCCAAATGAAGGGCAATATGGATCAATGCTTGAAATATCTTGGAAAGGAACAAAACCATTCAAGATGTCTGATGGAACTGAACGAAAATTTCTACAAGATGGAGACACAGTGATTATGAGAGGAAACTGTCAGAATGACGAAATCAGAATCGGTTTTGGTGAAGTAAGCACTAAAATATTACCAGCTAATTAATCTGAATGGTTCCAAGCCCTGAAAATATTGACATTGAAAAAGAGCGTAAAGAAATTCTTAACGCCTACAAAGGTCTACTCCGAGCGAGTAAAGATTACAGAAATGCCGAAGACACACGCATAATCCGTAAAGCTTTTGACCTTGCAGTTGAAGCGCACAAAGACATGCGCCGAAAATCAGGGGAACCTTACATCTATCATCCAATTTCGGTGGCAAGAATTTGCTGCGAAGAAATGGGACTAGGAACAACAGCCATAGTTTGCGCTTTACTACACGATACAGTTGAGGACACTCACATCACGCTCAACGATATTGAAGAACAATTTGGATTAAAAGTCAGAACAATTATTGACGGCTTGACCAAAATTCCTGAAGTCTTTGATGACAATATTTCATTGCAAGCAGAGAATTTCAGAAAATTGATTCTAACAATTTCTGATGATTTAAGGGTAACCTTTATCAAGATGGCTGATCGCTTACACAACATGCGAACATTAGGTTCTATGCGACCTGATAAGCGATTGAAGATTTGTTCTGAAACTGAATTTTTATACGCTCCTCTTGCGCACAGATTAGGGTTTAATGCAATTAAGACTGAATTTGAAGACATCATCTTCAAGTACAAAGAGCCTGAGATTTACAAACAAATTGAGTTAAAGCTTGAAAAAACGAAAGAGGTCAGAAATAGATTCATTCGTCAATTTACAAATCCAATCAAAGACAGATTGGACAAGGAAAATCTCAACTATAGCGTAAAAGCAAGGACTAAAAGTATTCCTTCAATATTTAAAAAAATTCAAAATAAGCACGTCACTTTTGATGAAATCTATGACATTTTTGCAATTAGAATTATCGTAGACGTGCCTTACGAGGATGAAAAACCAGTTTGCTGGAAGATTTACTCAATGGTCACTGATTTCTATCAACCAAATCCTGATAGATTGAGAGATTGGGTATCAACTCCCAAGACGAATGGCTACGAATCACTACACACAACTGTGATGAGCCCAAGTGGCAAATGGGTTGAAGTTCAGATTCGTACTAAGAGAATGGACGAAATTGCCGAAAAGGGATATGCCGCGCATTGGAAATATAAAGACAGTTTGGCTCAAGACAACACTTTCGATCGTTGGGTTGGTGAAGTTAGAGCGCTACTTGAAAACCCTGAAGTAAATGCTCAAGATTTCATTGATGAATTTAAACTCAACTTATTTTCTGAAGAGATTTACGTCTTTACTCCTAAAGGAGATTTACGGGTATTACCAAAGAATGCCACAACATTAGATTTTGCTTTTGACATTCACACTGACATTGGTCTTTCATGTATTGGAGCTAAGGTAAACGGGAAACTGATGCCCTTGAGTCATATCCTTAAAAGTGGTGACCAAGTAGACATTATTCGTTCGAAGCAACAAAAACCAAAAGAAGATTGGCTCAAGTTTGTGGCATCTGCACGAGCAAAATCAAAAATTAAAGGGGCACTCAACGAAGAACACAAGAAAATTGCTTCAGACGGAAAAGAAATTTTACAAAGAAAACTCCGTCAACTAAGAGTTACTTGGAGTTCTGAAAACATTCAAGCTCTTGAAAAGTACTACGGTATTTCAGGATCATCTGAGTTTTATTTTCAGATAGCAAAAGGTAAAGTTGATCTTTCAAAAATGAGACAGATTGAAATCAATAATCACGATTTCGTCTTAGAGAAGAAAGCTAGCCAAAGAATTGAGTCTACGGAGTTGGAAACAATAATTAAGAAAGTTGACACCAAAAAAGATACAATCATAATTGGAGAAGACTTTAAAGAATTTGAATACAAATTGGCTAATTGCTGTACTCCTATTCCTGGCGATAATGTTTTTGGGTTTATAACTGCAACTGACGGAATTAAGATTCACAGGACAAACTGCCCGAACGCTACTCAGCTCATGTCAAATTATGCTTACAGAATTATGAAAGCGACTTGGCAGAGCGATAGGTTAAAAGAAAGATTAACGGCTCTTTTGATTACGGGAATAGATGATATGGGAATCGTAAACGCCATCACAAACATTGTATCCTCCGTGATTGGTGTCAACATGAAGTCCATCTCTTTTGAATCTGAAGACGGTACCTTTGAAGGTAAAATTCAGCTTTATGTTTATGATACTGAGCAACTAGACCAGCTTATACTAAGATTTGAACAAATTGAAGGTGTAAAACAGGTAACAAGAATCTAATTTATAATCATAATTCTTCCTATCTTTGGTTAAGTAAGTTTACTTACATAATCCATCAATATGGAAAAAGAAGAACTTCAAGAAACGGTCAAAGAAATTTTCTCTACTTTTTTAGAGAATAACGGTCACCGTAAGACGCCTGAGCGTTTCGCAATCTTAGCCGAAATTTATGCTCATAAGGGGCATTTTGACATAGAGTCACTTTATGTCAATATGAAAAATAAAAATTATCGAGTGAGTAGAGCTACGCTTTACAATACAATGGAACTTCTTCTTTCTTCGAACTTGGTTAGAAAGCACCAATTTGATAATATTTCACAATTCGAAAAAGCATATGGCTTTAGACAACACGATCATGTTATCTGCACGAATTCAGGTGATGTAATCGAATTTTGTGATCCAAGGATTGAAAAAATTAAAGCGACAGTTGAAGAATTATTCAATGTGAAAATTCACAACCATTCACTTTATTTTTACGGAGAAAAAATTACAGAACCATCAAAAGTTGAAAAATGAGTCTAGACGTTCGATTACAACATCATATCAATTGTAACGAAGTTGTTTTAGAAGGCAGCCCACTTACTGACCATGACTTTTACCCTCTAATTGACGAAGTTAACAGCTTACTTAACAACCAAGAAGCCAACATTATTTTGAACCTAGAAAAGATTAAACTTTTGAACAGTTTAGGATTAAATTCTTTGATCAAAGTGATGACTAAATGCCGAAATCAAGGTGGCGATTTATACATTGTTAATATCTCTGATAAAATTAGTCAGGTTTTGCTGATGACTAAACTAAATACAGTTCTTAATATTGCACCTTCACTAAATGAAGCAATAAACCAATTCGCAATTGACAATGAAAGTTGACGTTTTACTAGGATTACAATGGGGAGATGAAGGGAAAGGAAAAATCGTAGATGTAGTTACCCCAGATTATGATATAATCGCAAGATTTCAAGGAGGCCCAAACGCAGGTCACACTCTAATTTTTGAAGGACAAAAACAAGTTTTACACACAATTCCATCTGGGATCTTCAGAAAAGAAGCTATCAATGTTATCGGAAATGGAGTTGTAATTGACCCAATCACATTGAAAGCTGAAATTGAAGCTATCAATGCTAAGGGAGTTAATGTTGCGGACAACTTGAAAATTTCAAAAAAAGCACATTTGATTCTTCCTACTCACAAGGTGTTAGACAAAGCATCTGAAGAGGCTAAAGGAAAGAAAAAAATTGGTTCTACACTGAAAGGTATCGGTCCAACTTACATGGATAAAACCGGCAGAAACGGACTAAGAATGGGAGACACACAGTCTACCAACTTCAAAGAGAAATACAACAATTTAGTTGATAAGCATAAAGGAATTTTAGGTGATTATGATTACCAATCAATCCTTGACGAGACAGAATCTAAGTGGTTTGAAGCTCTTGAATTCTTGAGTAATATTGAATTGATTGACAGTGAGCAATACATCAATGATGCAATTGTTTCAGGTAAAAAAGTACTAGCTGAAGGCGCTCAAGGAACCATGTTAGATATTGATTTCGGAACCTATCCTTTCGTAACATCTTCTAATACAGTAACAGCCGGAACATGTACTGGACTTGGTGTCGCCCCAAATAGAATTGGAGAAGTTATTGGAATATTCAAAGCTTACTGTACAAGAGTTGGTTCTGGACCATTCCCTACTGAATTAGATGATGCTGTTGGAGAAGAGATTAGAAAAATCGGTCACGAATATGGAGCTACAACTGGTAGAGACAGAAGGTGTGGTTGGATTGACTTACCAGCATTAAAATATGCTTGTATGATTAATGGTGCTACGCAGCTTTCAATGATGAAAGCTGATGTACTTGACACTTTTGGCACGATTAAGGTATGTACTCACTATGAAATCAATGGTGAAAAAGTTGACTACTTACCATACGATATAACAGATTTAGATATCAAACCGGTATATACTGAGATTGAAGGATGGAGCGAAGACTTAACCGGATTGAGAGACTTGAAAGATGCTCCTGAAGCATTTTTGAATTACATTACATACTTAGAGGCACAATTAAACGTTCCTATAAGCATTGTATCTGTTGGTCCTGACCGAGAACAAACAATTATTAGAAATTAAGATTGCTTGACAAAATAAAAATAGGATTAACGGCGCTTTTATTAAGCGCCGTTTTCATGCCTGCTCATTTGGCATTGAGTCAGTCTCGTTTTGAAAATGACGGAGACCTGGTTAAATTAATCTATGCTGAAACTGTACAGGATGCAGAAGGTCATGTAAACACGACAAAAGCAGTCGGAAACGTTCATTTTGAACACAATAAAACAAACCTCTACTGCGATTCTGCTCTTTTCTTCAGAGACTTTGATCTAATTCATGCCTACGGCAAAGTTCACGTCAACCAAGGAGATACAATTAATATGTTTTGTGACTCTCTTATATATGACGGGAAAACAAAAATCTCAAAACTTCAAGGAAATGTAAGAATGCGTGATAAGGAATATAAGCTTGTCACCGATTCCCTTGAATACAATGGAGAACAATCAATTGGGCACTATCAAGATTTTGCTACGATTACAAGTATCACTAGTGACATGAAGCTCACCTCAATAAAGGGCTTTTATCATGCGAACCAAAAAACCTTCTTTTTCAAAGATAGCGTTCGAATTACTCATCCTGATTACAATCTAGAATCTGATACACTAGAATTTAGAACGAGCACTAGCACTGCTCACATTCACGGACCAACAATAATTTATTTCGATTCGTCTCGAGTAGAATGTACTAAGGGAACGTTCTTCACCAAAGAAGACTACGTACAGCTATGGAACGGAGCCACTTTAATAGACACCAGCCGTACATTTTATGCTGATAGTCTGCTTTACAACCAAGGTTCGGGTGTTGGTGAAGGCTATATGAATGTAGACCTTTATGATTCAACTGAAAATGTTCAATTCAAGTCTGATTATTTATGGAAATCATCTAATAACGATAGTCTTATCCTCACCAACAATGCGAAGATAATTCAATACAATAAAGATGACACCCTCTATCTTTTAGCTGATTCTATCTTTCATTATGAAGATACCATCACCGAAGAAAAAACTTCTATTTTTCAAACAAACGTGGCTATTATTAATGGTGACCTCCGTGTGAGATGTGATTCGGCATATTTTGGAACAGCAGATTCAATTATCAAGTTTCACAAGAATCCAATCATGTGGAGTCAAAATACACAAATGACATCTGACTCCATTCTATCTTCATTTTATGATGAAGCTTTTCATGAAGTTTACCTGTATCACAATTCATTTATTTGCAATGAACAAGACACTTCACATTATGATCAATTAAAAGGGAAGTTTATGACTGCATGGATAGACTCTTCTAAGATTCAAAAAGTGTTCATTCAACAAAATTCTGAATCCATTTACTTCACATCAGAATCAAAGAAAGACTCTCTAAATCAAGAGATTAAAACAATAACAGGTCGCAACAAAATCGACTGCAATGAAATCTATATTCATTTTAAAGAATCTGAAATAAATAGTGTCTCATTTGTTGACCAACCTACAGCAAAATATTCCCCTATTGAAAGCCTGAAGCCTACCGACTTTTTTCTTAAGGGATTTAAGTGGCAAATCGGCTTAAAACCTGAGCGAATATTAATAGAATAATTTTATCTTTATCTCCATGAAATTTCTGCTCGGAGGATTCTTTCTTTTTCTTAGTGTATTTGCGTATTCGCAAAACATGTATCCGTACGGGCAATTCGGCATCAGAACCTTTGATCAGAATGAGAATAAAGGTGGATTTCAAAATTGGGATGTCATTCAAAATAATGATGGCTACATCTATGTGGCAAACACTGAAGCAGTATTAGAATTTAACGGCAATAGTTGGACTAAATTCGAGTTTGACAATAAAGAACATCCACGTTCATTTGCTAAAAATGACAAGGGAGAAATCTTCGTGGGCGGTATCAATGAATTTGGAAAAATTGGATATACTGATAAGGGTGAAGCTTATGTTGAAAAGCTTTCAGAAGGTCTAGACAGCTTAGACTTCAAAGATATTTGGCAAGTACATTGTATTGAAGAAAAAACTTATTTTGCTTGTCGTCAATATATTTTCATTTATGATTCTACCGGAATTATACCAATGAACATACCCGAAGGAGGAGAGCTAGTTTCTTCATTTGCATTTGACGACAAAATAATTTGTCGCATGTTTTTTGAAGGTCACAGAGCAGTTTATGCCTTTGTGGATGGCGAATTCTATGAAGTCTATGACTCACAGCACTTGATACCTAGATTAAATTTAGCATATGACAACAGAAATTTCATCTTAGATGAAACTGGAAGATTTTACGAGCTAAAGAAAAATCAAAATGGATATAGAGTTGTTGCAGATGCTCGAAAAGCCCTTGAAGTAAGAGATTCTGCTGAGATCATGTGCGCAATAGCAAATGACAAAATGATTGCTCTTGCCACAAAAAACAATGGTGTGCAAATCTTTAACCTTGATGGAAAATACCTAAGATCTTTCTCAGGTGCTCAAGGACTCGAAAACCTACAAACACATAGCATCTACTTTGATTATTACGACAACCTTTGGTTGTGTACCGACAATGGCGTGTTCTTTATTGAAACCTCTTCAGCTATTACAACTTTTGATGAATCAAACGGAGTGACGGCGGGAACAACAGAAGATATTACTTTCTATAATGATGAAATTTTATTGTCTACACACAATGACCTTTTCACAAATAATATCAACAAAGGAAAGATCAATTTTGAACCGCAAGGAATATTTGAAAACGGCTTATTCCAAATTAAGAACTTCAAATTTTCAGACGGATCATTTGTGCAAATGGTAATTGGTAATGACGGGATCCTCACCATGGATGCTGACCACAACACAGATGATATAGCAAATGGTGTTTATGCATGGGATCTTTTTCAATCAGAAACCGATAGAGACAGGGTCTACATTGGACTTGATGGCGGAGGTGTTGGTGCTCTATATTACAAAGATGGAGAATTCACTTATGAAGAGTACCCAGGTACCTCAGGTGATGTTCGCTCTATTTGTGAACTCAACGGAAAAGTATATTACACTGTGAAATATGAAGGAGTGCACATTTTGGACACTTTGAAGACGCAAGAACAAAATAAACTAGACGGACTTAGACAATACGGAGATTCAACCGAGTACGATCAGTTTACATTAGAGATTTTTAACGAACAACTTTACATTGGAACATTAAACGGCCTTTATCAAGTAGAAAATGATAAGCTAGTACCATTCACGGCTGAAGATGAAAGATTTGTTCAAAAACAACTGCTAATTCACAGAATTATGAATGACGGTGATGGTAAAATGTTCATACATATGTTCTTTGATTCAGGAAGTGATAATGAAGTTGGAGAGTTCGGTTATTTCGAAGAGAAAGATGGAAAGCTTCAATGGAACTCTACTGACTTCGCTCCATTGAAAGAAGAAGTTATTTTCAGCTTGGCGAAATCAAGGGACGGAACTTACTGGCTTGGGGGCGGTAATAATATTTACGTTTATAACGAACATGGTGGTTCTGATTTCGGCAAACCATTTCAGGCATTCATCACAAATGTTTATTTAAATGAAGAAGAGCTTTATCTCAAAAACACACATTATGCAAGTGGGTCTGAATATGTGATCGATTATCAAAACAACTCTTTCAAATTCGAATTCTCCTCTAATGCATATTTAGGTGGTATCCAAAATGAATATTCGTACTTCCTTGAAGGTGAAGATGAAAAATGGAGTAAATGGAAAAGTAAACCAGAAGCGGTTTATCAAAGATTAGGTGAGGGAGATTACATTTTTCACTTAAAGGCAAAAAACTTCTACGGATTCGAATCTGAAGAAAGAACTTTCGCTTTCTCTGTTTCGCCCCCTTGGTATAGATCCTGGTGGGCCTATTTAATTTACGGGGTACTTGTGATTTTATTAATTTACGGAATCATTAGAATCAGTATTAGTCGAGTAAAAGCTCAAAATGAACGTCTTGAAAAAATTGTGGATGAAAGAACGGCAGAAATTGCAAAACAAAACTCGGAGTTAGAACACCAAAAAGCAGAGATTCAAGAAAAAACAAATGACATCTTAGATAGTATTAAATATGCTGAGCGAATACAAAGAAGTTTCCTTGCTACTGATGAATTACTCACGTCTCATTTGAATGAATATTTCGTGTTCTTTCAACCAAAAGACGTAGTTAGTGGTGATTTTTATTGGGCCGCAACTTTAGCAGACAACAATTTTGCAATTGTTAATGCAGATAGTACTGGACATGGAGTGCCAGGAGCCATTATGAGTATCTTGAATATCTCATCAATTGAATCTGCAGTAAAAGATAAACTGACTGATCCTGGTGAAATCTTTAACGATACTAGAAATACAATTATTGAACGTCTTAAGAAAGATGGAAGTGAAGAAGGAGGAAAAGACGGAATGGACGCCAGCTTGATTGCCTTCAACGCAGATAAGAGCAAAATGACTTACGTAGCTGCCCAAAACCCAATATGGGTGATTAGAGATGGTGAACTTACCGAAATCAAGCCTGAGAAAATGCCTGTAGGTAAGCATGATAAAGATGACATCCCTTTCAAAGGTGGTGAATACGACATCCAAAAAGGAGATCAAATTTACACACTTACAGATGGTTTCCAAGATCAGTTTGGAGGACCGAGAGGTAAGAAATTTATGGTGAAGAAAATGAGAGAGTACGTCTTATCAATCTCTCACCTTTCAATGAAAGAGCAACACGAAAGAATTAAAGAAACCTTTACCAAATGGAAAGGCGACATTGAACAAGTAGATGATGTGTGCGTAATTGGAGTGAAAATATGATGAAGAAGAAAAATATCATGGGAATCTTAACCCTTGTGTCTCTTGTCACATTGGCATTATTAGGTTTTACAATTCTTTCACAAGGAATTAATTTTAGTGCTTTCTTAGTTCACCTTTCGATTGTCAATCTTGTTTTGCTTGTTGTGCTGGCAGGAATTTATTTGGTTAACAACCACTGTGAGACTAAACCATTGACCAAAAAAATTATCTGGGCATTAGGAGGCGGACTAGTAATATTTGGCGCGATTGTAGCTTTCAATCTCTTTGATTTCAAATCGGGCTGGAACTATTTAATGGGGGTTGGTTTACTCTTCGTTACGCTAGTTCAAATGCAAATTTTAGATTGGGAAATCAGTAAGGGAATCCTTAAGGTACTGGGGCTTCTAACCTTATTAGCTAATATCTATATGATCGCCTATTTCATGTTTGAACTCACTCCTGAATCAATGGGGAGCATTTTAGATATTGCGGTATTAGTCTCTGCCTTTGCATTCTTAATTGGTCTAATTTTTTACGTTCCGAAGAACAAAAAAGTCCAGTAGTTCAACAATTTGCTATGCATAAGTTCGCATAGCCCCTGACTTTCACAGCTTATTATATATGTAATTTCATCTTGGATTATAATATCAGGATGAAATTAAAAGAAAATACCACACTTTCTGAGCTAGCTGAATTTCTAGGTTGCCCTTTCAAAGGCAGCCCAGAATTGGTAATTTCAGGAATTAATGAGATTCATATGGTTGAAGGCGGAGACGTAGTTTTCGTGGATCACCCAAAGTATTACAAGAAAGCACTAGAATCTGCAGCTGACGTGATCTTAATTGATCAAGAAGTTGAATTCCCTGAAGGAAAAGGGATTATAATATCATCATCACCATTTGACGACTTCAATAAAATTACAAAGCACCACTCCCCTTTCAAAAAATGGGATTCGGCAATCAGTGAAAATGCAAAAGTTCATCCTTCGGTGATTATTGCTCCAAACGCAAGTATCGGGCATAATGTTGAGATTGGTGAGAACACTCTTATCTGTGCTGGAGCTGTAATTGGAGATAATTCAATAATTGGTAAAAACGTAATTATTGGACCAAACGCAGTAATTGGTCATGATGCTTTTTACTATAAGAAGAAACAAGACGGATATCACAAAATGCATAGCTGTGGTGGTACCATCCTAGAAGATAAAGTTGAAATAGGCGCTCTAACGACAATTGATAGAGGTGTTACATCAAACACCACAATTGGTGAAGGAACCAAAATAGATAACCAAGTACATGTTGGTCATGATACACAAATTGGTAAAAACTGTCTTTTTGCTGCTAACGTTGGCATAGCTGGTTGTGTAATCATTGAAGATAATGTGACGCTTTGGGGTCAAGTAGGAGTTGTAAGCGATATCACCATAGGAGAAGGAGCAGTTGTTTATGGACAATCGGGAGTAGGTAGAAACTTAGAAGGAGGCAGAAGTTACTTGGGATCTCCTTGTGAAGAATCTAGAGCAAAATTTAAAGAACTAGCGGCTCTTAAGAAGTTGCCATCATTTTTAGAGAATCAATGACCTATATTTCAGAAGAAGCACTTTTAGAATTAGAGAATAGGTTAAAGTCAAAAGACTTTAAGATTAACTCATTGCTGGAGATTACTACGGCAATTAACTCTAACCGTGCCGTATCCGAAATATTGAATATCTATAATTACATCCTTTCTGAACAACTAGGAATAAGAAAATTCATTCTTTTTAACCATCAAAAATCATGGCATGTCTTAGATAAAATGGGCATAAAGGGAAAAGTCAAAGACATTGATGTCGAAGAAGATTTTCTGAAATTCTCTGAAATCACTGTAATTGAATCATCTTACAAAAAATCTCTCGATAAGTTTGACGTAGTCATACCAGTTTATCATAAAGAAAAACCACTTGCATTTTTGGTGCTCGGCGGAATTAAAGATCAGCTTTTAAGCAAAGACAAACGGTCATTCATTAATTTGAACTTCGTACAAACCCTTACGAACATAATTGTCGTGGCGATTGAGAATAAAAGGTTAGCAAAAGAGAGCATTCATCAAGAAAGCGTGAAAAAGGAATTGGAGATTGCTTCTGAAATGCAAAGACTCTTATTCCCTGAAGAGCTTCCAACTAATTCAAAAATAGACGTCAGTGCAAAATACCTGTCCCACTCTGAAGTCTCAGGTGATTACTACGATTACATCCAATTGAATGAAGATGAATTCATTATTTGTATTGCAGATGTGTCGGGTAAAGGAATTGCCGCAGCAATGTTGATGGCTAACTTTCAGGCTACTGTAAGAACACTTTACACCTACAAACGTTTTGAGTTAGAAGAACTCGTCACAGAGTTGAATTCAAAGGTTTTTGCGAATGCAAAGGGAGAAAAATTTATCACATTCTTTATTGCCGAGTACAACTCGAAGACACGTAAAATGAAATATGTGAACGCCGGTCACAACTGGCCTTTACTATTAAGAGGACGAACGAATACAAAGCTGAACAAGGGATGTATTGGCCTAGGCATGTTACCTGAACTTCCGTTTTTAGAAAGCGGTGAAGTTGATATATTAAATAATACCACCCTAATTCTATACACTGATGGCGTGGTTGAATTAGAGAATTCTAACAAAGAGCAGTTTGAAACAGAAAGGCTCACACAAATTGTCCATAATTACTATCCTCTTTCAATGGAAGATTTGAATGAAATCATCTTTTCAAAATTGGATGATTATAGAGGTAAGTGCAAATACGTAGACGATACAGCAATTCTTAGTTGCCGAATATTCTAGATGCCACTTAATCTGATTATTTTCTTAATTTAGAACTCTAACCTAAACTTATGAAAGCACCATCTTGGGGAAAAGCCATGGGAATTGTAATGATATGCCTTGGGGCACTAAGCATCATTATGCAATTTTATAAAATATCTCTTAGAGGATTTGCTAGAATTCAAAGTAACGTAATGGATGGGTTTGGAGATATTCCAATAGGAGATAAACCTAATCCGTTCGGTTCAATCATGAAGAATATGTTTTACATGAGCGAAACTCAAGGAAACATAATTATGATCATTGGATTTTTAGGGGTTGGTTTAGCCATTTTCTATTTAATAGGAGGTGTTAAACTACTACAAGCAAAAAAGAAGAACTACATAATGGCTAGAAATAGCGTGATAGTCTTTCTTGCCTACAACTTAATAAGTGTTGTTTGGTTAAGCATGAATTCTGAAAGCTTTTACCTTTCTGCAATGCTAACCTATACAGGGATAGGAGTCGCCTTTGACATCACTGTCCTCATAATTCTACTTAGCAGTGACAAATCGGCTTACGGAATCGGAGAACCTACTGTATCAGTTGAAAATGAATCAGTTGATGATTTTGATGTACTTTAAAAAATAAAATATGAAACCACCAGTTTGGGGAAAAGCAATAGGAATAATAATGATCTGTTTGGGTTCACTTGGAGTGTTTCTCCAATTGTACAAATTCATGATCAGATCATTCTCTGAAATTAGTCACAACTTCAATAACGGAAATGCCGTTTTAGGAGGAATATTTAGAATGACTGAAACACAGGCTACTGTAATGCTTATTCTGGCTCTATTGGGTCTTGTGTCATGTGTATTTTATATCATTGGTGGTGCTAAGTTACTTAAGGCTACACCTGAGAATTACAAATTCGGAAAGTATTCAATTCTGATAATGTTGTCTTATAACGCAATTGGATTGACCTGGATGCTAATGAATTCTCAGTGCATCATGATTTATGCGCTGGCGATATATGTGGCAATTGGACTTGCATTGGACATAGCACTATTCATAGTCTTCATTAAAAGTGATCCCTCCGGATACATGAATGGAGGAGTTAGCAATAACTCTAATGATTCAATCTTGGATGGCTCTGATGATGACTTCGATTTTGAATAGACCCTATTAATCTTCAGAAATAAAATAATAAGATTCAACCTTGTTGAGACCTTGTTTGTAATACCTTGTTTTGAGTACTAGAATTGAATGCACAAACTTGATGGATGAAAAGTGCATCTCATCATCCTTGAATGCACACTCAACTTGATAATCTTTGAGCTTATAATTTCCTTCTTCACAATTAGTCCAATCTTGATTGGTCAGGCACTTCTCTTCTACCAACTTATAGAGAACTGTACCGTTAGGTAAGAACTTGATGAATCGTTGGTGATCTCTATTCGAGGTGTCATTAAAAAGTCTGTAGTACCCATCAAACCTAATTAAGGTGAAGGGGTTTAAATTACTATTTAAAACAGAAGGGAAAAGGCGATCAATTGAATCTGAATAAGCAAAATTCAAAAGAGAATCTAACTCTTGTACTTCATATTTCTCATTCTTCGACCTACCATCCTTCAGAAAGTAAGAGTCCTTTATCTTATAAGTATCTTTCGCGTAAGTGACCTTTCTCTCATCTAATTCAGGATTATCACCAAAGTAGTCAGGCCTTCTTTCAATTACAATCTTCTTTTTGCCTCCAAATTTTTGATTTTTCTTTGCCTTCTTTTTATAGTCATACTGAATTTCATGAATGTAGAAACCCGCTGATCGATATCCTGCTTCTTCTAATTGATAAGTATTCTTGTATTTCTTATAGTTGGCATAAAAACCATCTTGTAAACCATCTTTGAAATGAGTAAGCAGGATTCCCTTGTTGATACTAGTTTGCACCCAACCTTGAATAGGCTCCTTGGTCAAACTATCATAATAAGTCAAGAAGTCACCTCCCTTTTGGTAATCTAAATAAATGAATTGCCAATCTTTATAAATACGTTCTGCATTGATCGAATCTTGGGCTAAGGTGTTCAAGCCGACAAGCCAAATAAAGATGAAAAAAAGAACTTTCATATAGACTTAATTCTAAATCTCAAAATAGAAACAGTCTAACACTAAGATTAAAGCTCGAAGTCGTATTCAATCAAATGATCAGCCCAAATATTCTCTGCCCAAGGCGTGAATTTTTCAGGAGCAGTTTTAAATTCTTCTCCCATTTCAAAATCACCACCTTCACCCATAACTTGTGTTGTCCCACGTATTGCATATTTCTCACCATTCTCTAGCATAATCAATTTTTGCGTTGAAGGACTAACGTCAGAAGTACATGCCGTTCGATATATGAATGTAATTTCCCCGTAGTTATCTTCATCCAAATCTGTTAGCTCAAGTGCATCTAATTCATGAGACATGATAATATCGAATTCACATTCTTTTACAAAATCAGTAATTTCTCTTAAAGTTGAAAACTCACCTTTTAAATTCTCTACGAAGTGATAAGCATATAAATATTGAGAATAAACCTCATCTCCATCAGATTGAGGATAATCCATATCTGCTTCACTCATGGTTCTAATGAAATAGTTCGTCCCATTTTCATCTTTCCATGAATAGGCATCTACAGTTTTACCTTCCGTCTTACAATCAGAAGGTACTTCATCTAACTTTGTTAAGCTAATATCAATTATCTTTTCTTGCTCTACAACCTCAGCAGTGGTGTCATTTGAAGTAGTATCCGTATCTGTGCTCTCAGAATTAGAACTTTCTCCGCAACTTGTCAAAAGGATAACTGATAAAGGAATCAAAAGTTTTTTCATTGAGTGAGTTTTTAAGGTTAATTGGTATTCTAAAATTACAAGCTTTTATTAACTTAAGGGACAATAAATTCAATTGCTAGATGAGTACACCATTTTATCAGATAAATTCACAAGAAGCTTACGACAAAGCTTATAAAAATTCAATTCAAAATCCTGAAAAGTTCTGGGAATCAATTGCTGAGACTTTCGAATGGAGAAAGAAATGGTCTAAAGTGATGGAATCTGATTTCAAAAAACCTAATGTAAAATGGTTTCTTGAAGGTGAACTCAATATTACCGAGAATTGCATTGATAGACATCTCAATAAGCAGGCAGATAAAACCGCAATTATTTGGGAACCAAACGACCCAAATAACGAAGTGAGAACCTATACTTATGCTGAGCTTGCGAAAGAGGTCAACAAGTTTTCTAACATCTTAAAAGCAAACGGAATCCAAAAAGGAGATAGGGTCTGCATTTATTTACCCATGATTCCTGAAGCGGCATTTGCCATGTTAGCATGCGCAAGAGTTGGAGCAATACACTCTGTTGTATTTGCAGGATTCTCAGCAAAAGCCTTATCTGATAGAATCATTGATGCTGAGGCCAAAATGGTTATCACCTCTGATGGATTGGTGAGAGGAACAAAAAAATTACTCTTGAGAAACATTGTTGCTGAAGCAATAGCAGATTGTCCTTCAATCTCTACTGTACTCACTGTCAAACATACAGGAGATGATGTCAACACCAATCAGCTAGATGTTTGGTATCATGAAGCCTACGCCCAAGCTTCAGATCAATTTGAGGCCGAAGGCATGAACTCAGAAGATGAGCTTTTTATTCTTTATACTTCAGGCTCAACTGGTAAGCCTAAAGGTGTCGTTCATACAACTGGAGGATATATGGTGTACGCCGACTATTCTTTTAGAAATGTTTTTCAGTATGAAGGAAATGATGTTTTTTGGTGCACGGCTGATGTTGGTTGGATAACTGGACACTCATACATAGTTTACGGCCCTTTGTTGGCCGGATCTACTTGTGTGATGTTTGAAGGAATTCCAACTTACCCTGAGGCTGATCGTTTTTGGCAAGTAGTTGAAAAACATAAAGTCAATCAATTTTACACTGCGCCTACAGCTATTAGAGCATTAATGGCATGTGGGGATCATCATACCGAAAAATATGAAATGAATTCACTCAAAGTTATTGGATCAGTGGGTGAACCAATTAATGAAGAAGCATGGAACTGGTACAATGAAAAAATAGGAAGAGGGAAAGCCGCATTAGTTGACACTTGGTGGCAAACTGAAACCGGTGGAATCATGATTTCGAACCTAGGTAATATCGGCATTCATAAAGCAACCCATGCCGGATTGCCATTGCCAGGGATTCAACCAGTACTCTTAACAGCTGAAGGCGAACTAATAGAAGAAAATAATCAAGAAGGTTTATTAGCTGTGAAATTCCCATGGCCATCTATGATCAGAACCACATGGGGAGATCACGAAAGATGTCGCCAGGTATATTTCTCGGCATTTGAAAATCATTACTTCACGGGTGATGGAGCAAAAAGAGATGAAAACGGATTGTATCGAATAATAGGACGAGTTGATGACGTAATCAATGTTTCTGGGCACAGACTAGGAACTGCCGAAGTTGAAAATGCGATTAATGAACATCCGCAAGTAATAGAATCAGCTGTGGTAGGATATCCGCATGATATAAAGGGACAAGGAATTTACGCCTATGTAATTTGTTCTGAGGCTGCATCAAAAGATGACGTCATGCGAAAAGAAATGGAAGCAATCGTTTCAGATGTTATCGGAAGAATTGCAAAACCTGATAAAATTCAATTCGTGACTGGACTACCTAAAACCAGATCAGGGAAAATAATGAGAAGAATCCTTAGAAAAATTGCAGATGGAACATCTGATTCATTGGGAGATGTATCTACCTTATTAGACCCTTCTGTGGTGAATTCTATTATTGATGGGAAGGTTTAATCTTCTGGAGGCTTACACATAGCACATCCTCCACCTCTATCTTCGGCATCCGGAAACTCTTCTTTCTCTTCTTCTGGTCGCTCACAAGCAAGGATTAAGGTGAAACTTAGAATAAAAAGAATTGTCTTTTTTGATTTTGACATAAAGCTTATGAGTCTTTATCAATTGTCCTAAAAGTTAAATTAATTCTAGGACTTGATACTTTTTTAGTAGGCGGTAATCTGTGGAGCCAATGCTCTTGAGTCCTCCCCTTCATTACTAGTAAACTGCCTTTTTCTAAAAAGACATCTACCTTTTGCTTGGTAGATTTGTGCTTGAATGCAAACCTGCGTTCTGCACCCAAACTGAGTGATGCAATTGCTCCGTGCCTTTTCAAATCTTTCTCTCCATCACTATGCCAAGCCATTCCTTCATCTCCAGAATGATACAAATTAAGTAAACAAGAATTATACGTTTCGCCTGACTCTTGTTCACATAACTTTTTGAGCTCTAATAATTCTCGAGTCCATGGCAAAGCAGATTTGGTTGTATTAGAGTATGTGTAGTTAAAAGACTCTTCTCATTACCAAGCTACTTTTCGTTTTGTGATAATCAACTTTCCAAAAATATTCGCTTGATCATGCATCCATTCTATATCATTCAATAAAACATTAAAATAACGTTGGGCATCCTCCAAACTCATTATGGGACCATGATAATCTACTTCTCCATCAAAAGGCAAAATATTGGTTGAAGTGTTAAATAAGTCCATAAATACAAAAATGGGTTGAAATCAAGGTTTTTCTAAATCGTTTAAGTTAAAAAATGACTAATCGTCTCATACCGTTTGTCTGACATTAAAACCTATCAACCTGCCAAACAGCCGTTTATACAAATAAACTATTATGCAGACATATCTAATCTGTACTTTTGAACAAATTAGTAAATAGTTCAAATCAAATGCTCTATCTACACTTTATTTTGAATGGATCAATTAGTACTCACCTTAAAACTCCATTAACTATGAATCTGATAAAACAAATTCTATTAGCCTCTACTGTAACTATTTACAGTGGGTCCGCCCTCTCAACTAACATCAAAAATCCTGTTCAAAATTCGATTGCCATAAAGCTAGCACAAAATAAGCTCATAGACAATCCCATTTTATTCGAAAATGAGTCAGTTATTTTTGAAATCAATTTCGTTGAAGTGAAAACTCCAAACAGCAGTACTATTAAAGTGTATGGAATTATTCAAGTCACTAATAAAACAACCGAATCGCTAAAAGTAGAGTTTGTAAAAGATGCCTACTATGACGGTAAATGTAATAGCTGCGGATACAATGAAAACAGAACATCTCTAGTCATCTCACCCCAATCATATCAAATCGGAACGAAAGAAAATAACTCAAATGGACTCCGTGTTTTTCACTCATTTAAGAGCGGAGAAAGTAAAAGCCAACTAACTGATCTCATCATTAGTAATCTCAAAATTGAAAAAGTTTAGCCCATGAAAAAATTATACTTTTTTGCCCTTTTATTGACCACCCATTTTGCCCAATCTCAGTGTGATATAAATACAAGTGCTTCTGTGATGGAACTTTATTGCGGACAATGTACCTCACTATCTGCATTCGGTTCAAGCACAGGTCAAGTAGTTCTTGATGAAGATTTTAATACAGGAGGATTTGGACCTGGATGGAATTCAACTCCTGGTTCAGTGAACTTCTCAAACCCATGCTCTCCTGGAGGAGTTGACGGAACACCTCACGCATGGATGGATGACAATACATCTGTTCCCAGAACACTTGAATCTGAACCATATGACTTATCTGCAGCCACTGCAGGTGTTACCATTTGCTTTGACCTGCTTTTCGCAGCTCAAGGTGATGCCGCTCCTTGCGAAGGACCAGATGAACCAGATGAAGGTGTCTTTTTAGAATACTCAACTGATGGCGGAGTCACCTGGAATCTCATCCATTATTTTGATCCAAATGGCGGCAATGACCCGCAATTAACAAATTGGAATAATTGGTGTTTTGAACTTCCTCTTGCCGCAATTACAGCCAATACAATTATAAGATGGACGCAAACTGCTGATTCTGGTGCAGGTTACGATCATTGGGGGATAGATAATGTTCAAATATTTCAAAATGACATTAACTCAGAAGTAATTTGGCTGCACGACAACTATAGCTATGGTGTCGGAAATCCAGGAGGAATTAATCCTACGAACGTGTGCCCAACAACAACTACGACTTATACTGCTCAAATAACAACAGGAACAAATGATGTTTGTACTTCAGACATCACAATTGTGGTAATCGATCCAATTTACGATTTCACCATCACTTCTGACCCCGACACTATTTGTAGTCAAAACGGAGAATGTGCTGATATAACAGCTACTGCCGATATCTTGCTTGATCCCGGAGGAATTGAGACTTATGAAAACAATGAATTCTCTGTAGTGGCTTCAGGAAACTCAACACTAAACGTTAATGTTCAAGGAATCAATACCAATTCAATTTATGATGGCTTGATTCAAAATGTGGTCATCAATGGTTTCAACTTCTCAGGAAGTTCATTCTGTTCTGATTTTGGCGGTTGCCCTTGTAATGGCGGAACTGTTCCTTTTGGAGGAATGTGCAACTTAGACGCAAGCAGCTTCACTGTTACTTTAACTGCACCAAATGGTTGTGGCACAATCATTCTAGCACCATCTGGCGTGGCCGGAGGTAATTACACCAACACTACATTTGTTCCAATTGGTGGAACAGCATTGGCCCCCCCTTTCCCAAATGGAGGAACATGGGATCCGGCTGAACCGTTCTCTAATTTGAATGGCTGTGACCCCAATGGTGTGTGGACCTTAGAATTTGATGCTCCCGGAATTGGAGTCGGGGTAGGTACCTTAACCGGATGGTCAATCACATTTGATGATCCTCCAGTAACCCAAAATGTAAATACAATTTGGAGCAATGACCCGACCCTGAGTGACATTAACTCTTTGACGCCGGAGGCTTGCCCAGTTGGTACCACTACCTATACTTTAAATGCAGATAATGGAATTCCGGGATGTGCAACAGGACAAGAAACAATTACGATTGTTGACTATTGCGATAATCCATGTACGCCCCCTACCCTTTCTGACACCCACATTGATGTCAGCTGTTTGGCAGGAACTGATGGTAGCATTGATTTGACTATCACAGGAACAAGTACTTATGATGTTCTTTGGTCTAACTCCGCGACAACTGAAGACATTTCTAGCCTGACAGCTGGGACATATGATGTCACTGTTACAGATCAAACTGATCCTACATGTTCGGCTACATCTTCAATTATTATTAATGACGGAATTGCTGGTCCAACTGCCACAATTTCTGGTGGAGGGGATATTTGTGTTGGTGGTTCAATTGACATTCAAATTGATTTAACTGGGTCTGCAAACTGGTCATTTGATTATACTATTAACGGAGTTGCCCAAGCGACAGAATCAGGAATATCTACCTCTCCTTTTGTAATGAATTCATCTACTGCCGGAACGTATGTCTTGACAAATGTAACAGACGCCACAGCTTGCCCAGGATCAACTTCTGGAACTGCAGTTATTACCATTTTGGCAGATGATGACCCAAGCTTTACTGTAACCGACTTTTGCGTTCTTGAAGAGAATGCCGCGAGTATTGTTGGCACGAATGGCGGAACCTTCTCTTTTAATCCG